>Ga0209614_1000990_pt1 | contig 22953 bp, 19 predicted proteins | sample BlaSprsedimmetaG_FD_185484 | JGI IMG/M metagenome (GOLD analysis project Ga0209614, IMG submission 185484) | Hot spring sediment bacterial and archeal communities from California, USA to study Microbial Dark Matter (Phase II) - Blank Spring... ... | reverse complement strand
CCCTTAATCCCCCCCGATGGGGGGGGAAATATCGGCTTGCCACGCTATCTTCCCCCCTCCGGGGGGAACTAAAGGGGGGATCCCTACATTGCGTCTTCACCCGTATGTGATACAATGCAGGTTAGAATGTGGGAATGATAAAAGAGGGCTATGGAACTACGGCATTACGCGAGCATCGTCTTAAAGTGGTGGTGGCTGATTTTGTTGACGACCGTGCTGGCCACAGCAGGGGCGTTTTATATGAACCGCAACGCCCTGCCAGTGTACCGTGCCTCAACGACGCTATCCATCGACCGTGGCGGCGACCCCCGCGAAGACCCCTATTACGTCATCCGCACCAGCGAAGCCCTCGCCAGCACCTACCTTGTACAAATCGAAGCGCCGGTGATTTTGGAGGAGGTGCGCTCGCGCCTGGGATTGGAGATGAGCGCGAACGCCATCAAGGGCATGCTCACCGTCTCGCAGGTTGAGGGGACGCAGCTCATCAACATCTCCGCTCAGGGCTACGATCCGGCGCTGGTCAAGGCGTTGGTGGAGACGACCGCGCAGGTCTTTATCGAGCATCAAACCGAAGAACAGGAAGCGCGCTACCAATCCCGGCTTGCCGATATCGAGGCGCAGGCCGCCGCGCTGGAGCAATCGCTCGAGGAGACCCAGAAGTCCATTACGGGGATGGGCGATCCGGATGCGTTGCCGGATTATGCCCGCCTGGAACTGGCCCAACTGCAAACGCAGCGCACCAACCAGCAGACGCGGCTGTCCGTTTTGTTGCAAAGCGCGGAGGAACTGCGGCTGTCGATGGCGCGCTACACCACGCGCATTTCGGTGTTCGAGCCGGCGGAACTGCCCGTCGCCCCCATCGGCCCGCAGACAATGCGCAATATTATGCTGGCAGCGGTTGTCGGCCTGATGATCGGTGTTGGCGCGGCATTTCTGATCGAATACCTCGACGATACGGTCCGCACGCCGGACGACGTCAAGCGCGTGCTGCCGCTGAGCGTGTTGGGGATCGTACCGCGCCTGGGGAAAAATAGTTCGCAGGCCGACGTTGTGGTGGCCGAGCATCCCCTGCGCCCCGCCGCAGAGGCATTTCGCAATCTGCGCACCAGCATCCAGTTCACCAACCTCGACGAACCGCCGCGCACGCTGCTGGTAACCAGCCCGCAGCCCACCGACGGCAAGTCGTTCACGGCGGCCAATCTCGCGGCGGTGATCGCGCAGGGGGGCAAATCGGTGATCCTGGTGGATGCCGACCTGCGCCACCCCACCCTGCACAGGACCTTCGACCTGCCCCTCGAGCCGGGCCTCACCGAGGCGTTGCTCGCCGCCGAAGACCGCCCGCGCGCGCTGCGCCAGACGGAGGTGGAGCACCTGCGGGTGGTCTCCGTCGGGTCGCGGGCGCCGGATTCGACGGAGCTGCTGGCCTCGCAGACGTTCAAACGCTTTATCGCCGATCTGCGCGAGCAGGCCGACGTGGTCGTCCTCGATAGCCCACCGGTGCTGGCCGTCGCCGACGCGGCGGTGCTCTCCACCCTGGTGGATGGCGTCGTCTTGGTGATGGATGTCGGCAAAACCCGCATCCCGGCTGCCGTGCAGGCCGCCGAGCGCATCGCCAGCGTGGGCGGGTTGATTCTGGGCGTGGTGCTCAACCGCGTAAAAGCGCGCAGCGGCGGGTACTACTATTATTACTATTACCACGACTATACGGACAATGGGCGGCGTGGCCCCTTCGACTGGCTGACAAGGCGCAAGCATAGGCGTCATCGCAGGCAAGTGGATAGCGGTCGGCCGTCAGCGATCGGCGATCAGCCAGAGCTGACAGCTTAGGACCTACGTCGACATGACTGTTTTTTCACCGCAGAGGACGCCGAGGACGTTGAGAAACTATAAACTCTCTGCGCTCTCTGCGTTCTCGGCGGTAAATTCAGATGACTTGTGGAAATCCCAAGCTGAAAGCTGACGGCTGACTGCTACAAACAAATATTGGAGTAGAACCATTGAAATCGTATAAATTGCTTATCGTTATTGGACTTGCGATCCTGTTGCTCGTCGCTTGCCAGCAACCGGCGGGGAACCCTGTGCCGACCTTCGTGCCGCCGACGTCCGTACCCACCGCCAGCGCACGCGCCTCCTCAACGATGACGGCCACCGTCGTCTACGGCAACGTGGTGGACGCGCTCGAAACGCGCGGGCGGATCGAGGCCCGGCGCGAGACCAACCTCGTCTTTCCCATCGGCGGCACGTTGAAAGGGCTGCACGTGGCCCCCGGGGACCAGGTGACGCAGGGAGAGCTTTTGGCCGAATTGAGCGCGGTAGCGATCGAGAGCGAACTGCTCGAGCGCCGCTACGCGCTCGACATAGCGCAGCTCCAGCTCACACGGACCGAGCTGGTCTCACAAACACAAAGCTCCCAAGTCGAAAACGCGATCGCCGTCGCCTACGCCTCCTACAACCAGGTCGTGCTGCAGGGCGAGCAGGCCATCGTCAACGCCCAGTTGAACGCGGAGCGCTGCCGGCGCACGGCGGAGGACGACCTGGATTACCGCCAGTGCGACCTCTACGTCCCCCAGGCGGAGGCCCGCGCGGAAGCCGCCAACAGCCTGGCGGCAGCGCAATTGTATGGGGCCAGGCTATCGCGGGGATTGACCCGCTCGATGCAAGACCTGAACTACGCCATCGCCCAAATCCAATACGCCCAGGCCGAGATGCTCTATTTGCAGGCGGCCCAGCACGTGACCGACACGCAGTTGATCGCGCCGTTTTCCGGCGTGCTGCTGTCGGTCGAAAAACGGGTCGGCGAGGGAATCAGCGCCTACGAACCCATCGGCGTGCTCTCCGATCCGACCGAACTGTGGGCCATCGCCACCGTCTTCGAACAGGATGCGTACCGCGTCGCCATCGGGCAGCGCGTCGAGCTGGTGCTGGATGCCTACCTGGATCGCACGTACTACGGCACAGTCCTGCAGATCGCGAGCCAGGCCGTGCTGTGGCAGGGGAAGTGGGCTTATGAGATCACCATCGTCTTCGACGAAGACCAGGAGATTCCCGCCACCATGCGCATGGGCGCCGACATCCGCATCGTTATGCGCAGCAAAGAGAACGTGTTGCTCATTCCCACGCAGGCGATTATCCTGAGTGGCGGGCGCCAATACGTGGAACGCGTGCAGGCCAACGGCGCGGTGCAGCAGGTCGAGATAGAGACAGGCATGGCCACCGGCAGCGAAACCGAAGTCATCTCTGGACTAGAGGCCGGGCACGTCATTCGCATCCCGTAAGTGGCGACCTATGAAACGTGACCGGCTCCGTTTGGCAGTGCACTGTGTCATCCTGGCCGGGATCGTTTTGTTCGTCGTCTGGCCGCTGCACCCCGTCGCCATGTCCTGGGGCTACACCGTCGCCGGGACGCGCGTGTTACGGCGTCTACAGCGCGCCCCGGACCTCCCGCAGGAAATGCGCTACGCCCAGGCCATGCAGGCCGGCCGGTTATTCCAAACCGCGCTGGCGTGGGATCCGCTCAACCACCGCGCCTACGCCAACCTCGCCGCCGTCTACATGGTGTGGGACGACACCACGTCCGCAGCCCGAGCCCTGGCGCGCGCCGCCATGCTGTCACCACGCGCCCAGGATGCTGACCCGTGAACCGAGAAAATACCGGCGTTGCACAGTCGCAGGTTCTCTCACCGCGGAGGTCGCTGAGGGCGCAGAGAAATCATAAAGGACCCAGCGATCTCTGCGGTGAAACGCTCTGGCGCTGGTTTCTCCTCCTCGATCTGGCGTTGCTCCTCATCGGCGGTGGGGCGAAAGCCGTCCGCGCGTGGCGGTGGCAGCACGTGTTGCAAAATGACGTGGCGGCGCTGCGTGTCTTGCTCCAAGATCATCCGGATGGCTCACCGTGGGGGCCCGGTGCTATGCCGGGTTCGCCTGCCGAACTGCTGCGCCTCATCCACGATGACCTGCGCGGCTTTCAGGCGGAATTCGCCCTTTTTCTCGACGTCGCGCCGCATCTCCATTGGCTGCCGCGCTATGGCGCGGACCTGGCAGCCGCGCCCGCGCTCCTGACGATGGCGCTCGAGTTGAGCCAGAGCGGTGCGCAGGTGGCCCAGGCCCTGGAGCCGCTGCTCGTGCCGGCGGATCAGAGCCAGCCGACCACTCTACAAACCGCCCTGATCCTGCTGCGCGAGGCACAGCCGCACCTTACCGAGACAGCGCGTGCGTTGGAACGTGTGCAGCACACGCGGGCCAGGCTGGACAAGCAGTCACTTTCCCCGCGCCTGGCCAGGTTGGTTGGCGAATTGGATCATTACCTGCCGCTTCTACAGCGGGGGGTACAGGCCGCGCTGCTGCTGCCCGAACTACTCGGCGATACCGAGATGCAGACCTACCTGCTGTTGGTGCAAAACGAGGACGAGCTGCGCCCGGCAGGCGGCTTTTTGACCGGCGTGGCGCGGGTCGCGGTGCGCGAAGGGCACATCGAGCACATGTATTTCGAAAACAGCGCCGAAGTCACCGACTTCAAGCGTCCCTATCCGGCTCCTCCTACGCCACTGTTGGACATCATGGGCCTGGAGTTGTGGGTCTTCCACGACAGCAACTGGAGCCCGGACTTCCCCACCTCCGCGCGGCAGGCGGTCGACTTCTACCAGCAGCGCTACGAGACACCGGTCGACGGCGTGCTGGCCGCCGATCAGGAGGCGTTCCGGCGTATCGTGGAAGTTTTGCAACCCCTCAAAATCCCCAGCCACCCCGATCCGATCACGGCCAGCAACGTCCTGGCGGCCTTGCGACAGTCGCGGGATATGCCACGGGAGGACGATCCACGCGCGGCCTGGGAAAAGCGCCACAAGGTATTATTGGAAGACCTGCTCACCGCCGCCATCGACAAAGTGCAGCAGCAACCCGAGACCGTGGACTTCGTCCGGTTGGGCATGGCCGTGATCGGCGCGTTCGAAGAGCGGCACATGTTTGCCACCATGCTGCACGACGACGAAGTGGCGGCGCTGTTGCACGAGTCCCGGTGGGACGGCGCGCTGTATGCGGGTGCAGGCGACTACCTGATGGTCGTCGACGCCAACCTGGGCTATAGCAAGGTCAATCCCTACATTGCGGCAAGCTTCGCGTACGCGGTGGATCTGCGCGCCCCACAACAACCAGAAGCGGCCTTGACCTTGCGGTACCAGCACAACGGCCCGCGCACGAGCGAACCCTGTTATCACTATCACAAACCGCCCATGCTGACCTACGCCATGCTGATGCAGCAGTGCTATTGGGATTACGTGCGCGTCTACGTCCCGGAGGGCACCCGTCCGCTCCGGGCCACGCCGAATCCCGTCCCCGGAGAGCTGTTGGTCACCGGCATCGGGCGCTCCGGCGAGGCGGAAATTCTGGCGCCTGAGGCCGGCAAAAGCGTCCTCGCCACATTTTTCGTGCTACCGCCGGGCCAACGCGCCGAAACACTCCTCATCTACCGGTTACCGCCGGACGTGATCCAACAGACGGAGGATACCCTGCTTTACCGGCTCTACATCCAGAAACAAGGCGGCAAGCTCAGCGTGCCGGTCCAAATTTCCCTGTATTTGCCGCCCGACACCAGCGTCATCCATAGCAACGTCCCCTACGCCAGAGCCGCGGACAGCGACACCCACATCATCTATACCCTCAACCTGCAAACGGACTTTCAATTGAGCGTTGAGATAGCACCATAGAGAGCGAGGTATCCTCGTAAATGTCTCGGTTGACGGAAGGCAGCCCAGAGATTCCTGCCCAACTTTGACATTTTTCCACGGATAGACTAATATGGAAGTACAGTTCAGAGGTTGTTAATGAGCGAAGAAATCACAAAGCCGCGAATCTATCTGGAAACATCCGTAATCAGTTACCTCGTAGCGCGGCCTAGTCGTGATCTCATCGTAGCTGCCAACCAACAGATAACTCACGAATGGTGACAAATACGACGCGCTGCATTTGATGTATTTATCTCGGAATTGGTTATCCAGGAAGTCAGCAATGGCGATACTGCGGCGGCACAACGACGACTCGAAGCTCTGGCAAACATCCCCTTGCTGATTTTGACTCCAGAAGCAGTGAAGTTAGCAGATACGCTAATCCGTGAAGGGCCTTTGCCGCCCAAAGCCGGCGCTGATGCTATGCACATTGCCATCGCCACCGTGAATGGCATGGACTATCTGTTAACTTGGAATTGCACGCATTTAGCTAATGCGGCATTTCGCTCACGTATTGAGCAATTATGCAGAGAGCAAGGGTATGAACCGTCAGTCATTTGTACCCCTCAAGAGTTGTTAGAGGAGTAAATAAATGTGGCAAGATCCAATTATCGCTGAAGTCCGCAGAATTCGTGAGGCGTATGTAAAACAATTCAACTATGATCTACAAGCGTTGTATAGTGCCTTGAAGGAGCAAGAGGAACGCAGTCCACGACCTAAGGTATCCTTTCCTCCAAAGCGCGTTATATCGACGCAAGGGACGGTACCTGCAAAGATAGGAAGACAACCACAGTTCGTCTATGAAGTACCTGATGATCCATACGCTGACTAAACTCGAACGGTAATATAAGGCCGTTCCAGGAAAATAAACCTTCCAAAATGTAGCGCGGGCGGGACGCCCGCGCTACAACGCTATTTACAATTGTATATTTTGCATTTTGCGGTATGCTGAAAGAATGGGTGTGGGCTGATGCGTGCCCGCACAAAATGATACACCACAGGAGGCCATACAATGGACATCATGAGGAAACCGCTCGTCACCCACATCTACACCGCCGATCCTTCAGCGCGTGTTTTTGAAGGCCGGTTGTACATCTATACGTCGCACGATCTGGATCACGACAATCCGATCGACGACACCGGCAGTCAATACGACATGGTCGACTTTCACGTCTTCTCGATGGCGGATATGCAGTCATTGCCGGTGGATCACGGCTCTATCCTGCACCTCGATGATGTTCCCTGGGCCACAAAGCAGATGTGGGCGCCCGACGCCGCCTGCAAGAACGACACGTACTATTTCTACTTCCCGGCGAAGGACAAAGACGGCCTCTTCCGCACCGGCGTGGCCACCAGCCCGTCGCCGGCCGGACCGTTTACCCCCGAGCCATCGTTCATTCCCCGCAGCTTCAGCATCGACCCTTGCCCGCTTATCGACGATGACGGGCAGGCCTACCTGTACTTCGGCGGACTGTGGGGCGGGCAGCTCCAGAACTGGCAGACGGGAACCTTCGATCCCACAGCAATGGAACCCGAAGGCGACGTGCCCGCGCTTGGTCCCCGCGTGGCGAAACTGTCGGCGGATATGCTCACTTTCGACGGCCCCGTCGACGAAATCTCCATCGTCGATGCAGAGGGCCAGCCATTACCGGCCTGGGATCACGACCGGCGCTACTTCGAAGGCGTCTGGGTGCACAAAGTCAACGGCACGTACTACCTCTCCTATTCGACCGGCGACACCCACTTCATCGTCTACGCCACGAGCGATAGACCGACCGGCCCCTTCGTCTATCGCGGGCGCATCCTGAATCCGGTGGTAGGGTGGACGACGCAGCACTCCATCGTCGAGTTTCAGGGGCGGTGGTATCTCTTCTATCACGATGCTTCGCTTTCCGGCGGGATCGACAACAAGCGCTGCATCAAAGTTGCGGAGTTGTTCTATAACGCGGATGGCAGCATCGAACTGCTCGAGCCTTGAACGCGGGCGTCAACGCCCGCGCCACGGTGCCGCGCCCGCTGATGAAGCTTCAGAAATTAGTTCGGTAATGTGTATTGCGCGGTTTTACCGACTGAAGTCGGTGTATACGTGTGCGCGCCGATTATTTTCTTACTGATCCGGACGTAATTGGCTAAACACTTGTACGCCTATGCGTTACTGAATGACTTTAGTTTTTTATGACCGGATCAGTAATTCTCATAAGCGGGCTTCCGGAAGCAATCGGGTTCACCAGCCGCCTTTTCTTGAGGGTGGTTTTAGGCGCAAAATACCGCCCCGGTGAATCTCCGAACAATCCTCAGGCTTTGCGACCCAGCAACCGGCTGATCATCCCGGCAACGACGCCAAGCACGACGCCAAAGACGACAGCGGCGCGCATATCGAAGATCACCCTCGTATCCTCACCGGTGATCTGGTTAGCGGCGACAAACAACGCGACGCTATTTGTCATCTTGACGTTGTCGGCCATAACCACTACCACGCCGCCATCGGTCACGGTCATATTTTCACCCATTGCCAGGGCCACTCCGCCATCCTTGACGTCGATAAACTTACCTTCGGCGCGCGCGATACCGCCCTGATTGACGGTGACCGTCTCGGCCTTGACGTTCTGCGCGCTACCCTGCTCGATCGTCACCGTCTCCGCGACGACGTCACCGAGCATTTCAGGAGCAGATGGTTCCTCCAATGATTCACATTCCACAACACCTTCATCAACCTGTAGTAGATCGTTCTTCAGTTCTTCGTCCATGGCTCCTCCTTTGAATGTTGCTGGTTACTGGTTACTGGTTACTGGTAGAATAGTATAGCACAAGACAGCTTCTTGCCTAGACAAAGTGGTCTCAGGGCTTTGTCATACTCGCTGAACTTCGGGGGAATACACACACGTGCTAATGCTTGCGGCTAAAGCCGCTATTGATGCAGCATGATAGGGTCCTGAAGAGTGGGGTTCAGAGCTAGAAAAAAGCCCTCTTCCGCATGGCGTTACGTCACACGAGAACAAGCCATTCGTCACTATGTTTCACCTTCGAAATCGCTATCATAAGGATGAAAGAGGTTGAGGTTGGTGACTAATTCAGTTGGTTTTCCAACCAAGATGGTTTGAAGAAATCCATCGCACCTCTCCTCCTTTCCTTGGCTGGTGGCCCCCCGGACTCCCCCTCGCCGGGGGGCCAAGCCGTTAACAGCCAAAGGATTGAACGGACTCAACGGATTACGTCTCTCTCCCCATCCCTGCCTACCGTCTACCGTCTACTGTCATAATTGTATCGCGCCCTGCCTATGGTATAATGAAAACAATTATCGACCAGGAGAATTGGATGGCAAAGGGCTTTCTAAAACGCATCTTCGGCGATCCTAATAAGCGCGTGATCACTCAGATGCAAAAGACTGTACAGAAGATCAACGCGCTGGAACCAGTGTTCCAACAGATGTCCCCAGAAGAACTCTCTGCACAAACCCACACCTTCAAAGAGCGTCTGCAAGCCGGCGAAACCTTGGACGACATCCTGCCGGAAGCCTTCGCCGCGGTCCGCGAGGCGAGCCGCCGCACCATCGGCCTGCGTCATTACGACGTCCAAATGATCGGCGGGATGATCCTTCACGAAGGCCAAGTGACCGAGATGCGCACCGGCGAAGGGAAAACCCTGGTCGCCACGCTGCCGTTGTACCTCAACGCCCTGCAAGGCCTTGGCGTCCACCTGGTGACGCCCAACGATTATCTGGCGAAAGTCGGCGTCCAATGGATGGGGCCGGTCTACTACGCGCTGGGCGTCGAGGTCAGTGTGATCCAATCCGGCGCAGGAAGGCCCGACGAGGCCTCTTTCCGCTACGATCCCGACTACAGCTCCGCCGATGACCGCTACCAACACCTGCGCCCTGTCACCCGCCGCGAGGCCTATCACAGCGACATCACCTACGGCACCAACAACGAGTTTGGCTTCGACTACCTGCGCGACAATATGGTCATCGATCTAAACCAATGCACGCAGCGCCAACTGCACTACGCCATCGTCGATGAGGTGGACAGCATCCTCATCGACGAAGCCCGCACCCCGCTCATCATCTCTGGGCCGGCAGAAGAGTCGTCCGAACTCTACCAACGTTTTGCAGGCCTGGTGCCGCGATTGCACCACGACGAAGATTACGAGGTGGATGAGCGCAGCCAAACGGCCATCCTGACCGAAGAGGGTACCGCCAAGATCGAGCACATGCTCAACATCCCCGAAGAGGAAAACATCTACGATCCCCAGCACGCGCACATGCTCGCTTATTTAGACAACGCCCTGCGCGCCAAGGAGTTCTACGAACGCGATAAGGAATACGTCGTGCGCGATGGTGAGATCATCATCGTAGACCAATTCACCGGCCGCATGATGTTCGGGCGGCGCTACTCGGAAGGGCTGCACCAGGCCATCGAAGCCAAGGAGCACGTGGAGGTGCGCCGCGAGTCGCTCACCTACGCAACCATCACGTTCCAAAATTTCTTCCGTATGTATGACAAACTCGCCGGGATGACCGGCACGGCGGAAACTGAGGCCGAGGAACTACGCAAAATCTACGGGCTGGAAGTCATTATCTTGCCCACCAATGTGGAATACCGGGCACAGTTCGGCAACCTGACCGAGCACGCTGTGCCGCCAGAAGAATCGGGCGTCGCCTTTGCCGGCGTATTGCCCGAAGGCCACAACTACAAAGTCACCGTCTTTGACGGACCAGATGGCGCGCCGTCTGGCGCACCGTCTGGCGCACAAAGTGGCGAACGCTACTACCGCCGCCTGGATATGCCCGATCAAATTTACAAGACTGAGCCGGCAAAGTTCAATGCCGTGATCGACGAGATCGCCGCCACGCACGAAGCCGGAAGGCCTGTGCTGGTGGGCACGACCGCCATCGAGACATCCGAGCGACTGGCGAAGATGCTCAAGAGGCGCGGCATCCGGCACAACGTCCTCAACGCCAAGTATCACGAGCAGGAAGCCGTCATTATCGCGCAGGCCGGGCAACCGGGCGCGGTGACGATCGCCACCAATATGGCCGGACGCGGCGTGGACATCCTCCTGGGCGGCAATCCTGAAGGCATGGCCCGTGATGACCTGCGCCGGGAGCAGTTCGACCTGACGCAAATACACTCGCTGGATTGGGAAGATGCGTTCAAAATGGCGCGCGAGGGTGACGATCCCACAACCCGCTATCCAGAGCCGTGGGCGAAGGTCCTCTACGAGCGGGTGCAGAAGTGCGACGCCGACCGCAAGCACATCTATACCCTGGGTGGGTTGCACGTGATCGGCACAGAACGCCACGAAGCGCGGCGCATCGACAACCAGTTGCGCGGGCGCGCCGGGCGGCAGGGCGATCCCGGTTCCAGCCGCTTCTACATCTCGCTGGAAGATGAATTGCTAAGCCGGTTCGGCGGCGAGCGCCTGCAACCCTGGATGGAACGGGCCGGGTTCGAAGACGCCCCGTTGGAGTTTAAAGCCATCGCCAGGGCCATCGAGTCGATTCAGGAACGCGTCGAAGGCTATAACTTCGACATCCGCAAACACGTGCTCGAATACGACGACGTCGTCAACAAACAGCGCGAGGTCGTCTACAAGGAGCGCGCTAAGATTCTCAGCCGGGAAGACCTGCACGATGACCTGCTGGAGATGGTGACGTCCGAAATCCGCCGCATCGTCGAACCCAAAACGCAGGGCTACGAGGACGAGTGGGACGTCGAAGGTATGATCGCCGAACTGCGCCAGGCGGTTCCGGCGCTGTACAATTCCACGGCCCAAAAGTTCCACAACCTGACCCCAGATGAGATCATCGAGACGTGCGTCAAAGATGCAGACCGCGCCTACTGGCTGCTCAACCAGAGACTTGGCGAAGATTTCTACCGCACGATGCGCCAGGAAGAGGTCTCACTCAAAGCCATGTCGGAGACGCCACGCCCGGATTTGGCTATGATTGTCGAGACGGTCGATGCGCGCATCGGGCGGGACGTTGTCGAACAGTGGTACGATCAACCCATCCGTCGTATGCCAACGGAGATTGAGGAGCAGATCAAGCAGATCGTCGTCGACGTGGGGCGCGTTTTTCGGGACCGGCAGTTGATGCTCCAACAGTTGGATGGCCACTGGGTCCGGCACCTGACAGATTTGGACATGCTCCGCGAAGGTATCGGGTTACGTGCTATCGGGCAACAGAAGCCCATCGTGGCTTATCAAAAAGAGGCGTACGAAACCTACCAGGAGATGTTGCGCTCGGTGCAGGCACAGATCGTGCGCTCATTGTTCTTGATCCCGCAGCAACAACGCCGCGCCGCCTCTCCCCCCCGATGGGGGGGACTAAGGGGGGGACAGCCACGCCAACCCGTTTTCCGCACCAGTGGTGGCAGCGAACAGGCCGCGTCCAAGCCAGCGCCCGCGCGAACCCCTGCAGGCGGACGAAAGCTCGGTCGCAACGATCCATGTTTCTGCGGCAGCGGCAGGAAGTACAAAGACTGCCATCTGAAAGCAGACCGGCGGGCAAACATCGTCCGCTACGTCAAGGAATAATCGAGCGCCCAACCCAAACAAGATTCTGATGCAAAGGCGATCGATTCGCAACTTCTGTAAAGGTGACTACTGATCCGGACGTAATTGGCTAAACACTTGTACGCCTGTGCGTTACTGAATGACTTTAGTTTTTTATGACCGGATCAGTAAAGACTACTCGACTAGAGACTATCGGACTAACAGTTGAGAGGCACAATGAGAAGAGAGGATCTGACGACGCGTGTGGTAAAAGATATGGACCCGGAGTTGTTCGACTTCCTGACAACTTACGTGGATTCGTTTATCAAATGGGATTTACTGCGTTTCTTCCATGAGAACCCGCACACGATGGACACCAGCGAGAACATCGCGCGGTATGCCGGGCGCACCGCCGAAGACGTGCAAGCCGAGTTGCGAGACCTCGCGAGCCAAGGATTGCTCGTCGAAATGCCGATGGACGACATGCGGGTCTACATGCTGAAGGCTGACCCGGCCATCAAAACACGTTTACAAAAGTTCGTCGAAGCGACGCAAGATCGAGAATTCCGGCGCAAAGTCATCTACCACATGGTCCGGCACTGAGGAGGACGATGATGCAAAATCAAACGCGAGTCACCACAGGCATACCAGGGCTGGACGCGATGTTGAACGGCGGATTCCTGCCACGCACGGCCAACCTGGTTGAAGGTGCGCCGGGAACCGGCAAGAGCACCTTGGGGATGCAATACATCTACGAAAGCGCGCTCCGTGGCGAACCGGGCATCATCCTGACCTTCGAGGAGTTCCCCGAGCAGTATTACCGCGACGCAGCATCTTTCGGGTGGGATTTCCGGGAACTCGAGCGTCAAAACCGGCTCAAGATCATTATGAGCAGCCCAGAAGTGACCAAAGCAGATTTGGAACACGTCGGCGGAACCATCCAAAACCTGATCGCCGAAATGGGCGCGCAACACATGCTCATCGACAGCATCACCCATTTCGAGGGACTACGCCAGGATCCTGTGGAGTTGCGCAAGTTGCTGTATAGTTATCTCAACGCGCTGAAACGCCAGGATTTGACGCTCATTCTGACGCGTGAGAGCACCCACCTCTTTGGCGAGGGCATTGAAGGCCAGCTCGATGCCAGCATCCAATTTCTGGCCGACACGTACGTCATGCTGCGTTACATCGAAATCGAAAGTATGGTACAGCGCGCTATCATCGTCCTGAAAATGCGCGGCAGTGCGCACGACAGCACAATCCGCCAATACGAAATCAACAATCACGGAATCGAGGTGCTGCAACCGTTCGAGGGACGAGAAGGGCTGTTGAGCGGCACGCCCAAACGAATGACAGAGTCATTTATGAGAGCCTTTGTGAGAAGATAGAGCACGTGTCCACCATCCCTCTACGCATCATTCTCGGTAGTCTCATCTGGATAGGGATTATAGCCCTCCAGATCATTCTGCTGACGATAGCGCACTTCTTCGAGCGCACTTCCCAGCAGCAAACGTGGTACCAGCTTTACCTGATTCCAATCCTGTTCACCGGCGTCGGTGCAGTGCGTTACCTGAGCCGCATCCTCACGCACAAAACCCAGCCCGATTTCGCCGGAGACCCGATCTCAAACGTCCTGTTGTTATTTTCCGGGTTGCTGTTGATTGGACTGGGTAACCTGCTCTATGAAAAAATGATGGGAGAACGAGGCCATGACCGATATTGAGGTTCTCACCTCCCATCTCGGCACGGGATTGTTGATCGGCCTCCTCTACATCAGTTGGCTGCTACGGGTGCTGAGCCGCAGAATGGGCGAAGTGACCAAGATGCGCGCCTATTATCGTGGTTTCGATCTCGGCAACGCCTTGCTCATCATCGCGACGCTGAGCTACATCTTTCAGTGTAACGCGGCCCTGGCGCAACAACCAGCGGGGGTGCTCAATGCCAAATTCGCTCTGGCGACGTTTTATCTTCCCCTGGTGCTGGGGATCGGCATCAATCTCGCGAGCGCCATCATTTATTGGGGTTGGCTATTTCGACGAAGCTAGGTGTGCATCGCCGGTCAGGCTGGCGCATTCTCTTCATCTGATATAATATAGGTATAACGCATTGGAAACGCTCGAGACAGCGCCTTCATAGCAACCGAGATGGAGCGTTGAATTATGGTTCAAGACTTACTAGAAATGCCACACGCAGGGACCGCTGGCGCTACCCAGGCCACTGCTGGCGCTACCGAGGTCGCTGGCGCCAGCAAGGCGCCTCAGACTGCAGGTACATTGTGGGAATGGGCAAACCATCTTCCCAAAATCGACCTACACCGGCATCTCGAAGGTTCGCTACGGCTGAATACCCTGGCCGAGATTGCGTTGGAACATGGCATCGACTTACCGAGTTATGAGGTTGAGCAACTACGGCCCTACGTTCAAGTTACCGATGATCCGCCCGATTACCAAAGTTTTCTGGGAAAGTTTGAACTGCTGCGGAATTTTTACACATCCAAAGAAGTGGTACAGCGCGTGGTACACGAAGCTATCCTCGATGCCGCAAACGACAACATCCGCTACCTGGAACTACGCTTCAATCCCGAAGCGCTGGCAAACGCCCAAAACTTCTCGATGAATGACGCAGTTGAGTGGGTCAAGGAGACGACCCGCAGCACGCAAGCTGAAACCGGCACGCGCACCTGCCTGATTTTGACTGTCCCCCGCAGGGAATCGCTCAAAACGGCCTATGAGATTACTGAACTCAGCATCGCGCATTTTGGAGACCTGGTGCGAGGGATCGATCTGGTCGGCGATGAGGTCAACTTTCCTGCTGAGCGCTTCCTGGAGCCTTTCCGGCGCGCCCGTAAAGCCGGCGTGAACATCACCATCCATGCCGGAGAATGGGCCGGAGCACAGAGCGTCTACACCGCAGTCAAATACCTCGACGCGCAACGCATCGGCCATGGCATTCGCTCCATTGAGGATTCTACCGTCGTCCAACTGCTCTACGACAGAAAAGTCGCGTTGGAAGTCTGCCCTACGAGCAATCTGCAGACTGGGGCCGTGTATGGCATGGGGCAGCATCCTTTGCTCGATCTCTACAACTTGCGGCTACGCGTCACCCTCAACACCGATGATCCGAGCATCAGCGACACCACCCTCACCGACGAATACGTTGTCTCCATCGCCGCCCTCGGCGTCGAGGAACGCATGATCTACCATATGCTGCGCTATTCTGCCGAGGCTGCCTTTATCCCGCCGGAGGAACGTCCCTGGTTGATGGACACGATACGCCAGGCCCTGGCGCCTTACCCTGGCGCATTGGAAGGATTCGAGGCGGTATAAAAGACCGGGGCTGTGGTACAACCCCGGTCTTCATTCGAAACCTTCGCCAGGCTACGGATTACCCAGCTTTTTTGCCAACGCTGCGGGGGTATACGGTTTGAGCGACACATCGCGCACGCCATAACGTAGCAAATCCGTCAACTGCTCGACGCGCACGCTGGAAGCCACCACCAGCGTCTTTGCCGCAGCTCCCGCTTTGGCGATCTGCTGCAACACCGTTACACTCTCCGCCGTGGCCAACACATTATCCACGATAATCTCGTCGTACTCAGCGACGTCCAAGAAAGTGTCGCCAAAGGTGGCCCAGTCAACCCCGGCATATGTTATGCGGGTGACTGTGTTCTGCGCCCCGGTCAACGTCCGCTCGACAAAGCGGCTCCACACATCATCATCATCGACGAGCAAAAAACGCTTGCCCGATGGCAGAGCGGCCGTGCCGTTCGCCGCGCTGCCGCTGTACGCAGGCACGTACAGTTCGAAGACCATGCCGCCTTCCGGACGCTTGCGTGCTACGATCTTGCCATCGATCTGCTTGAGGATTTGCAGGCAGGCCGGCAGCCCTAACCCGGCATGTTTCGCCCCTCTGGTGGTATAGAAAGAGACCCATATCTTGTCCAGATCGGCATCGGCCACACCGGGACCGTTGTCGCCGATACGCGTCACCACGTAACGCAGACCTTTCGCATTTTTTGCGCCCTTCTCCTCAACCAGGTCGATCTCCACATCGATACGCGGCGCATCGAGATTTTCCGTAGCTTGCAACGCGTTCTGCAGCACGTAGCGGAACGCGCGGCTCAACTGCGTGGTATCGGCGATACCCAGGGGCAGGTCAGGCGCAACGGTGAAATGGATCATCTCCGGTGCAATCCCCATCACCTGCATCGTGTCCTTCAGGACATCCTCGATCATCGCCGGAGCCGGGATATACTCGCGCGCCGGGCCGATGAGGTACTCCTTCACCTGCGCGATCAGTCGTGCGCTGGCCTCGATCAGCGTCAGGTCCTCGTGCATCGACGCGACAAGCTCGGCATCGGCCCTGGACAGGCGCATCAAATCCTCGCGCAGGCGCTGCACGCTCACCGCAATCGGCAGAGCCTTGTTGCCAATCCAATGAATGGCTTCAGTTGTTGCCGTCGCCACGGCCTCGAAAGTCTTGGTGCGCACCAACTCCGCGTGTGCTGCCTCTAACTCGCGCAGCAGGTGCGCATTGTGCAGCGCCACCGCCAATTGGTCGGCCATCGCCTGTAGTGAACTGATGTCCTCATCGCTGAAGGCCGCTTCTTCCTCGCTCTGCACCGTTACCGCACCAATCACGCGCGCTTGCACGCCCGCGCCTACCACCAGTGGAAGCGCCATCTCGGAGCGCGTCATCGGCAGATGGGGATTCTTGAAGAAAACGGCTTCGCCCCCCACGTCCAGTGCAATGCGCGCCTGGCGCTCGGCGATCGCCGCGCCGATCATCGACCGACCGCCGACCCGGAGCTTGTGCTCCTCGGCCACCAGCGCCGCACCGGCTTCGCCCCGCCCGGCGTGCAAGACAGCCCATTCGCCCGCCTCATCGAGGAGAAAAACACCGGCATAGTAGAAGCCATAGGCGTCGCAGATGATATCCACCATTTTGTGCAGCAGCTCATCCAAATCCAAAATCGACGTAACGCCCTTGCCCACATCCGCCGCCGCCATCAGCAACCGCGCGCGGCGCGTCGCCTGTTCCAACAGTCGCGCGTTTTCCGAGTATAACTGCGCATTTTGAATCGCTACCGCCAATTGGTCGGCCATGGCTTGCAGTGCTATGATGTCATCTTCGGAGAATGCAGCCTCCTCCACGCTCTGCACCGTCAACGCGCCAATGACGCGCGCTTGCGCGCCTGAGCCAACAGCTAATGGCAACGCCATTTCGGAGCGCGTCAACGGCAGATAGCGGTTCCTGAAGTGCACCGGCTCATCGCCCACGTCCAGCGCAATCAATGCCTTGTTGCCCCCGGTTGACGCGCCGATCATCGACTGCCCGCCTACCCGCAACTTGTGCGCTTCGGCTACCATCGCCGCACCAGCCTCACCGCGGCCGGCGCGCAGGACAGCCCATTCCCCGGTCTCATCGAGCAAGAAGACGCCGGCATAATAAAAGTCGAACGCTATACAGATAATATCGACCGTCCGACGCAATAACGCATCAAGGTCAAGAATAGACGTAATACTGCGACTCACTTGCGCCCCGGCGTGCAACAAAGCAGCACGACGCTCAGCTAACACTGATTTACTCATAATTTACTCCTTTACACGAGAAATGGCGGAAATGGTTACTGACCTGAACGTAATAACTGAATACTCCGGTACTTTGTAGGCGTAGAAAGTTTAGCAAAATATACCCGGGTCAGTCGTTCTTGATGATGCGTTCAACCAACGTGATCAGATCCGCCTCACGACCCTTGACGAAATAGGCACGCGCGCCACGCCGGACGGCATCTTTGGCCCGCTCAACTTCATCGAAGGCTGTCAGCACGATCACCGGGAAACCGGGGGACACTTCCAGGAGCTTGCTCAACAACTGCAAACCCGCGGTGGGATCCTCATAACCCGCAAAGTTCGGCATGTTCAGATCCAGAACAGCGATATCAAAAGGGGCATCACTCGCCATCGTTTCCTCGAACAGCGCCAGTCCCGTCGTCACATCCCCAACCGCCTCCACATCGAAGCCGGCGCGTAACAGCGTTTTCTCAATACTCCGCAACACGAGCTTTTCGTCATCGACGAGTAAGACTTTCACTTCCTCTTTCATCACGTTTCCCCTTTCTTTAGAATCAGAGACTACAAAAGTCTCAGCACGTAGTGTGCCTTACAGACCTCTCGTTTAGCGTACAGACTGACTCAAGCAAGCGCCTCGTGAGACTTTTGTAGTCTGGGCCACTAAGCCTTCATCACCGGCAGATACACGCTGAACGTGGTCCCTTCACCGACCACACTCTCGACGGTGATTTTGCCGCCCAATTGATTGATAATTTTAACACATGCGGATAGTCCCAGCCCCGTGCCTCCCCGGTCGCCCTTAGTCGTGTAGAACGTGACCCAAATTTTGTCGATGATCTCCGGTGGAATCCCGCTCCCGTTGTCCGTCACGTCTGTGACCACAAAGTTCGGATCATCCGCCGAGCGCACCCAGATGAAGAGTTTCTTGTCTTCCACCCGGTACATCGCTTCCATCGCGTTTTTGATCAGGTTGATGAAGACGTGCGCCAACTGCTCGGGATCGGCCAGGACGGGCGGGACCTCCTCCACGAGGAGGAAACGCACAACCGCCTTGGGAATCGCCATCGAGCGCACCGTCTCGCGCAACAGATCGGGGAGGCGCACCGGCTGCAGGTGTTTCTGCCGCGCCGGCCCGATCAAATCCTCCTTGATGTTCAAAATCGCGCGCGCGCTCTGTTCGACGATATCCAGGTCCTCAAAAATGGATTCCAGGCTCAGCGTGCGCTGCAACCGCCGGAGTGGTTGGTGGGCAAGGTCTTCGCGCAGTTCCGCCAGATCCAGACCAACGTCCTGAGCGGTGAGCGCGGCTTCGGTCGCGAGGATCATCTGCGCGAACTTGTGTTCTCGCAGTTCTGGCGGGGCTTCGTCTACCAACGTGCGCGCCATCAGCAGATATTTCACCAGGTCTTCACGTACCCGGGCGACGCTGCCCGGAATCGGCGCGGCCTTGTTCCCCACCCAGTGGATGGCCTCGCCCGTTGCCGTGGCGATGGCTTCGAATGTCTTGGTACGCACCAGTTCGGCGTGGGTCGCCTCCAAATCCTTGAGCAAACGCGCGTTATCGATGGCGATGGCCAACTGATCGGCCATGTTTTGCAGCGTCGTCATATCTTCGCCGGTGAAAGCCGCCTCTTCCTTGCTTTGCACCGTCACCGCGCCGATGATGCGCGCTTGTGCCCCCGTTCCCACGATCAAAGGCAGCGCCATCTCCGAAAGCGTCAGCGGCAAATGCGGGTTCTTGAAGTGCAGAGGCTCCTCGTTCACATCCTGTGCAAAGAGCGCACGGCGCTCGGCAATCGCCATCCCCACCATCGACTGGCCGCCGATCTTGAGCTTATAGCCCTCGGCGATCATCTCGGCACCGGCTTCCCTGCGCCCGGCCCGTAGCACGGCCCAATCGCCAGTAGCGTCAACCAGGAAGATGCCGGCATAGTAGAAGCCATAAGCGTCGCAGAGAATGTTGACGGTCTCCTTGAGCAACGCATCGGCGTCCAAGATGGACGTAACACTGCGCCCAACCTGTGCCGTCGCCTCCAACAGCCGCGCGCGGCGCTGCGTTTCCTGCAGCAACTGGTCGCGCTGTTCGTTCAACTCCGCATTGCTCTTCAGCGCGCGCGTCAACTCGCGGACTTTCTCTTCCATACGCGCCACCAAGGTCTGCTGGTAAGCATCGCGGAAGCTGTCATCTTCCAACATCTCGCGGCGTCCACCCAGGAAGTGGGCGATTTGCTCTGCGAAGGTATCCGCATTGATGGGCTTGGCGATGTAGCCGTCACAGCCGGAGGCCAGCGCATGCTCGCGCACGTGTTCGGCCATATCCGCCGTCAACGCAACGACGGGGACGTTGGGGAGCAGGACCTTCACGCGGGCTGCAACTTCGTAGCCGGTAAACTGGGGAAGATTCAGGTCGACCAGGATCAAATCGGGCCGGATGGCCACGGCTTGATCGATGCCGGTCAGGCCATCCGGTGCCTCAAAAAACGCGTAATGCGCGCACAGCAAACGTTCCACGAGCCGCCGGGACGAAGGCGCGTCGTCAATGTAAAGAATTTTCGGTTTTGTCTCGGTCTGGTCCATAAGCACAATGTGTTTGAAGACGGTATGTTTGCAACTCGGATATTATAGCGCGAACACACCGGCAATCAAGCACCCTACAGCGCCGTGGACAGACTACAAAAGTCTCACGAGACGTCGGATTGAGCAAGTACCTGCGTTGAACACGCGCTCTACAAGGCGAAGGGTGTACTGAGACTTTTGTAGTCTTAGCCCCTTCCGAGGAAGTGCAACAGGATGCGCGTGACCGCCCGCACGCCAATCACGAGCGCCTCCTCGTCCACGTCGAAATCCGGGGCGTGCAGAAGGCTGCCAATGCCCTTTTCTGCGTTGGCGACCCCCAACCAGAGCAGTGCGCCCGGTACGCGTTCGAGGTACAGCGCAAAATCCTCGTGGGCAAAGGGGTACAGCGAATGGAACAACCAGACATTCTCTGGGCCGGCAGTCGCCTCGAGCAGTGGCAACACTTGGCGCACGATGGCGGCATCGTTGACCAGAAGTGGATTGCCGAAGGTAGAGGTAAGGTCGTAAGTTGTGCCCGTTTCGGCAGCAACGGAGTCCAACACCGCCCGGATGCGCGTACGCACGGCATCATGTGCTATGCCGGACGCAAAACTTGCCAACACCAACAGACAATCGCCCAAGCCGGGGAAGCTCACCAGCGGCCAGCAGCTTACCAGAACCTCGCCCTCGGGGATCTCGCCGGCACGCATCGCGCGCACCACCACATCGAACGTGGCCATACTGGTAGGCGGCGCCGTGACGTGCGTACGCAAAGCAGAAGTTGCGCGCGTCATCACCGCCTCGAGGGTGTCTGGCGGGCCATAGAAGCGCACAATGTATTCTTCCATCCCGGCCAGACACGCCCCCGTCGCCATGCCGATGGTTCCCACGGGGATGGGGAAGGTGTGTAACGCGAAAATGGCCGCCGGCAGGGGTGCGCCGAGCACGTCCTCCGCCAACATCGCGCGCGCCCCTTCCATGGATTCCTCTGCCGGTTGGAAGATAAAGCGGACCGTTCCGGCAAGCTCGTCGCGCAGGGCCGCCAGCGTTTCGGCCACGCCGAGCGCCACCGTCATGTGAACGTCGTGCCCGCAAGCGTGCTTGACACCCAGAACCGGCGAGCGATAGTCTGTCTCCAACGCATCCTGCACCGGCATCGCGTCCATGTCGGCGCGATAGGCAACGATGGGGCCAAGATGCGCTCCCTGCAAGACGCCTACGACGCCGTGTCCTCCCACGCCCGTTCGCACGGTCAGACCCAGCTCGCGCAGCCGGCCGGCAGTCACCTGCGCGGTACGTTGCTCTTCGCCGGAAAGTTCGGGATGCATGTAAAAATCGCGCCGCATCTTCACCAGATGCGGGCGCAACGCGTCGATATATTTCTCCGCACACGCATAGAGAGGCGACTGCATATTTTCTCCTATAAAAGGCGGCTTTTTTAGAGGGGATTTTGGGGAGGGGCGAAACCCCCTCCCCAAAATCCCCTCTCACCCCTGGCCTTTAGGCCAACAGTGATGTGGGCAGGCAAGGTCATCTAGGAAGGAACTTGCACCGCGCCGTACCAAGCAGTTGCCTTATACGTATTATAGAAACGGCAAGAGGGATGTCAACTACTGCGAGGAAACAGAAAAAGCAAACTACCGCCGGAGCTAAACGCCTTCCGGCGATAGTTCTAGATTAACGAGGGCATCTTCCAATGTCTCGGCGATCTCGAAAAGCGTATCCAACCGCATCATTTCGTAGAACACGCGGATTGGATTGCCAACCGGACAAACCAGGTGCACGCTGCCGCCGACTTCCTGCGCACACTTGAGGAGATGCAACAGGGGATAATCTCCGTCGGCGTCAACCACCCGCACTGCGGTTAGATCGACGATGAAGTGCGTTGCCCCATCGGCCACAAGCCGGTTCAACTGCGCCATCAACGATGGCGCGTTGAAGATATCCATCCGCTCGCCCACGGTCACAATCGAAAAGTCCCGCAGCGTTTCCACGGAGGCAGTTTTCACTTCTGGCTCCAGTCTATACATTAGCGGCCTCTCACTTCCCACTTCCACCCATACCGGGAACGTAGGAACGGAAAGGAAATAACTCGCCCAATTTCCTGCCGATAACGTAGGCGTTTGGAGAGAGTCATAATCCTCACGTTCCTCATCCACTGCTAGCGCCGTTGAGTATGTGTTCGACAGCACTTTTCAACCCCTCTACCGTGATCGGTGGCACAAGACAACTATTGGCACCGGCATCGAGCACTTGCCGGCTCACCTTCTGATCCCCATCCAAAGCGAGCATCAGAACTGGCACCGTTTGATACTTGACATCCGCGCGCAGCTGCTGTACCAGGGTAGTCCCATCCATCTCCGGCATAGCAAAGTTAGCCACCACAAGCTCCACACCGATGATGTCATCAAGAAGCCCCAAAGCCTCATCGACGCGCCCGGTCGTGATGACCGTGTGGCCTTCGAGTTGAAGCAGATCGCGCAGTGCCGGTCGCATCAGCGGACTCTCTTCGATCACTACAATAAGCGCCATACTTAACTCCTCAATATCAGACTACAAAAGTCTCACAAGGCACTTTGTTGATCAAGCACCCACGTTATACAAGAACTTGC
>Ga0209614_1000989_pt1 | contig 22955 bp, 17 predicted proteins | sample BlaSprsedimmetaG_FD_185484 | JGI IMG/M metagenome (GOLD analysis project Ga0209614, IMG submission 185484) | Hot spring sediment bacterial and archeal communities from California, USA to study Microbial Dark Matter (Phase II) - Blank Spring... ... | reverse complement strand
CCCGTCATCCACCAGCAACACTTCGAAGTGCTCCTTAGGAAATGTCTGTTGGTTAAATGACTGAATCAGGTCTACTATTTCGTCAGACCGGTTATAGCAGGGTATAATAATCGAAAACAGATAATTGTGCATTATTTCTCATATTTCTGGCGGATAATCATTTCACTGATCAGCCCCAGCGAAAAGAACTGCATTCCGAAAATGATCAGCAAAACACCCAGCAGCAGCATGGCGATATGGTTGCGGAAGGGATCGCCGAAGGCGTACTTCAAAATCAAGAGATAGACCTCCGCTGCGAATCCCAGCAGCACGAAAATCAGTCCCCACAGTCCGAAAAAGTGCATCGGGCGCTTTAAAAATTTCATGGTAAAAAGGATAGTCAGCAGGTCCAAGAAACCTTTGTAGAACCGGCTTGCGCCGTATTTCGTCTTACCGTATTTCCGGGGGAAATGTCGAACCTTCATCTCACCGCTTTTAAAGCCGTTGATCTTAGCCAGAACCGGAATGAAGCGGTGCATTTCACCATAGACGGTAATACTTTGAACGACTTCGGCTTTGTAGACTTTCAGACCGTTATTCATATCGTGCAGTTTGACGCCGGTCATCAGCCGGCTGAAAAAGTTGTAAATTTTTGATGTGTTTTTCTTGATAAAGCGGTCTTTGCGATTCTGCTTCCAGCCGGAAATCAGATCGTATTCGCCGGTTTTCAACATATCAGCCATTTGGGGAATCGCCTCGGGGTCGTCCTGCAGGTCGGCGTCAATGGTGGCGATGAATTCACCCTTGGCGGCACTGAAGCCCTCGTTCAGGGCGGCGGCTTTGCCCAGGTTGCGGTTGAAGCGGATCAGTGCTATTTCGGAGTTATTAGCAGCCAGGTCCTTTTCAACGGCGTACGAACCGTCGCGGCTGCCGTCGTCAACGAGAATGATTTCATAGTCGTAAGTGCTTTGCTTCAGGGCTGATTGAATCTTGTGGCACATTTCAGCCACTGACTCCACTTCGTTGTAAACGGGGACGATAACTGAGATTAAATTGGGCTGTCCGATATTTTCCACTTTAACTCCGTTTATCATTCATCTCAGGTTAATTTACGGAATTCGACCTGAAATTGGGAGTACTGAATTGTAATTTTTACCTCTTTTCCGAAATTCAGGTTCACCCTATGGGGAATCCAGTAGTAAATTCCGATGGGATTCCAATTATCATAGATAAAAACGGTCCGGTTGTCTGATTTCGGCGAGAGGCGGATGAGCCGCCGGTGGCGATCGTAAACAGGGTAATAGCCGCTCTTGTTCCGATCAATTTGTCCGATCAGTAATTCAGCGAGGCCATCCAGCGGTATGTGCGGTAGAGTATAGTTGCCGATCGTTTCGGGCAGTTCCGCGCCGGACAGATGGCGATTTTCCCGCTGCAGCCAGAGAGTGTATCGGCGATCCGTCAGGGTAAATTGAGCCAGCTGCCGTTTGAGCGGGTCTCTGACCTGAATAAACAGGGAGTCGCTGCCGGTGTAGCGCAACTGAGCGGAAAGGGTGACATCGCCGGCGGGTGCCTGGATATTGACACGGGCGCTGACAGAGAGGGTTGCGATAGCCTGCCGGAGCGGCGTTGCGGATTCGGGGCGCGGCGGAACTTGCGGGATTTCCTTCTGGATAATATTTTGGAAAACCGCACAGCCCTGTCCGTGTGAGGCGAAATAAATAATGATGACCAGGAAAAGGAGCCGGTTAACGGGATAGTTTTTTCTGAAGACTTTCATTTTCGCTGTCAATTTCAAGGGCTTGGCGATAGTATTTTTGTGCTTCTTCCGGCTGATTAAGTTTCATCATGACATCGCCCATATGTTCCAGCACTTCGACATTATCCGGGTTTAAAGAGAGCGCTTTTTCGATATATGTTTTGGCGTCTCTATATTTTCCGTTGAGGTAAAGAAGCCAGCCTTTGGTGTCGAGGTAAGAGGCGTTTTCCGGCTCGATGGTCAGGGCTTTTTCCACCATCTGCATGGCTTCATCGAGCCGTTCACCACGCAGCGCCAGACTGTAGGCGTAGTTGTTTAACACAATGGCTTCCTCGGGATTTTGAGTAATGATATTGCTGTATAAGCTGTCGGACAATTGATACTGCTTTAATGCCTCCCAGGTATTTGCCAGCAGCAATTTTGCCTGGAGATTGTCGGGTTCAATGGCAAGAACCTGCTGCAGATAGCGGGCGGCTTCATCATTTTTGCCCCGGTTGCTCAGGACATTCGCCCGGACGATAGGAAAGTAGCTCTGGTCCGGAAATTTTACCATTGCCGTGTCTGTAATGGAAAGAAGCGAGTCAATTTCGTCATTCCGTGCAAAGAGCATGGCGAGGCTGATATAGGCTGCCGACCGGTCGGGATGAGTGCGGATGAGCTCTCTCAGATAGTCATGCGCCTGCCGGATTGAATCACTCCGGGCAAGCAGATCGCCGTAACGCTCGGCAATTTCAATGTCTTCCGGCGACATTTCGGACAGGATTTGATACATTTCCAGGGCTTTCGGCAGATCGTTATTAATCAGAGCAATATCAGAGCGATACTGGTAGTATTTAATTTCACCGGGGTGTTCTGCGATCAAACTGTCGTAATACTGCGCCGCCTGTTCCAACTTCCGGAGCACAAAGCAAATCTCGGCAGCCTTTTCCAGGGCTTTGACCTGGGATTTATCACGATTGAAAATATGCTCGTAAATTTCAATTGCCTTGTCCGGTTTTTTATTTCTCAGATAGATCGCCGCCAGCTGGTAATGCAGCTCGAGATCGTCCCGGTTGACAGCAACCAGCTTTTCGTATTCCTTTTCAGCCGCTTTGTTGTTGCCGGAGAGATAATAGACCTGAGCCAGAATTTCACGTAATTCGTAATCGGTGGGGTCAAGCCGCAGCGCCTCTTGCAGTGCCTCGATGCCCCGTTCCAGTTTGCCGAGGTTAATATAGGCTTTCGCCATGGCGCCGTAGATAGTGGCTGAACTGCTGTCGTAGCGAAGGGCGTCCTGATATTCCAGAACTGCCATGGCGTGATCGCCCTGCATGCTGTACTGCTCACCCGACATAAAATGTTCAATCGCCCGGGAATTGTACAGTTTTTGGGTGGAATCTGCGGCTGCCGATTCCCCCCGATCAGCCTGTGGGCGGGTTGCACAGGACATCAGAAAGGCTGCGCTGGCGACCACCATATATGCAGCCACCGATTTCCGGATTGTATGGTTCAATTTATTCAACTGCTACCGGTTTATAAATTAAGCGGAGGCAATAATGCCCCGCCGGGAATGGTTCGGCTGCGATTTATTTATAGACTTCGCTGCGGTTGCAGTTACAGACCGCGACCATTTTTTCTTTGAAGCGAATCGAACCGCCGCCGGCTTGCTGAGTGACGACATGCTTGATCATTTCAATCGGTTCGCCACAGACGGCACAGTGTCTTTTTGTGTCTCTTAATGCTTTGGCGGTTTTATCGGCAAAGCCTTTGGTTACTCGTTTTGCCATTATCGGACTCCTTTATGTTTTGTGGTTTTCATATAGAACTACCCGGTTTCCGCCGGCGCGTTTGGCGCTGTACATCGCCATATCAGCGCAGGAGATCAACGCTTGCAGGTCGTCGCCGTCTCCGGGAAATTCGGACATGCCGATGCTGATGGACATCCGCTCGCTCATGCCCTCTTTTTCAAAAAGGAAACTGTTGATATTTTTGCAGATGCGCTCGGCAGTGTTAAGACAGCTCTTTTTATCGGTATTAATTAAAATTACTGCAAATTCTTCGCCGCCGTAACGGGCGATGGTATCAACGGTTCGGACGCTGCTGCGGATGATATTGGCGGATTTCCTGAGGACGTAATCACCATGCAGGTGACCGTAGGTGTCGTTGATCCGCTTGAATTTATCCAGATCGAGGATCAGCAGGGTCAGAGTCGTGTTGTAACGGCGACTGCGTTCGATTTCGATCTGCAAACGTTCTTTGAAAGCACGGTGATTGTAAATATTCGTCAGACCGTCAATCATCGCCAATTCCTTCATGGACTGGTAGACAGTCAGGCGGTTCAGGATTTCGGAAAAATTGCGCCCGAAAATGTTCAGCGTTTCCACATCCTCGGCGGTATAATTATCAATTTTAAAACTTTCCAGCAGAATTCCGCCAGCCTCTTTGGAGGCAGTCAGAACCGGAATACCCACCGCCGAACGGAAGGGGATGATTTTCAGATCGTCGGGCTGAAACCGGAATTCCACCTCACTTTTATCATAATCCCCGATAAGGACCGGTTTTTTATGCCGGATAATCGGTTCCCAGACACCCTGCTTCAAATTTATCTCGTGACCGATTGTATAATCCGCTTCAGAGCCTTCGACATATTCGATGGTCAGGCTCGCCGGCTGGTCTTTGCTGATAAAGGCTAAAGTCAGTTTGTCGAACCGGAAAAACTTCTTCAGAACCGCCGCCGCCTGCTTGTACAGTTCGTGTGGCTCGATGCCGAAGGTGATTTCCGTATTCAGGCGAAACAGGTCGCGGAAGAAGCTGATATAAACCTCCTGCTGGTCAACCACATCAATCTGGAGCACGGTATTGCGGAAGAGATTGGCAAAACCGGTCAGGAGGTCGAGGTCCTCTTTGCCCCAGGTCTCCCGGTCAACGCTGTCGGTACCGATAAAACCGACAAAAACATTGTTGATGCTGATGGGCGCCAGCATCAGAGTCCCGATTTTCGGCGGAACCTGATAATATTTCAGAAAATCCGGTACAATCTGCCCCGACTGGTAAAGCTCCGGTTGGGGATTCAGGTGCAATTTGCTGAACAGCTCGCCTTCGCAGGGAAAGGTATTTAAGGGTCGGGATTTATGCGAGCAGGAACATTCCTGAAGCACATAGCTGTTTTCTTTGCCGTTATAAAGATAGATAAAAACCGCCTGCGCCATCAGGGAGGCATGCATAATTTCGGTCAGATGATGAATCAGCTGGCGATAATTTTCGCTGGTATCAATTTTATAATGCAGTCCGATTGCGTTGACGGTTGAGCCCTTTTCAGACTGATGCTGATCGTAACTTTGCGACAACAGCTGACAGCGCCTGTACCAGTTGTTCATCTCAGTCAGCAGAAAAATCATAAGCGAGACGATGGCTACGAAGAGCAGAATACGGAAAACATTTTGAAAGGGTTCGGGTACGTTTTTGAAAGCCTCTGTTGACGGATAGACGGTAAACAGAAACAGGATAACGATTAAGAGGATACTGATAATCCAGGCACTTTTTAAACTACTCATACGACTCTCTTCATACAGCGTGTAAAAATAACATTAACTGTATGTAAAATCAATATTAATTAACCGGTTGTTTTATATTGGGGTCAATACTCTTTCTTGACCGTCTTGATATTGTCCTGGAATTGCGGCTGAATCCGGGTGTCCTGTTGGACCGAAGAATCAGCCCGGTTCTCAGTGTTGACAAGTTGACCACGCCCCGGTATTGCAGGTGGATTTTGCACCGGATTTGACGGCGTGGTTTTTTGCTGTATTTTCTCCTGAACAATTAGCGGAGGCGCCTGGGCTGGGAGCGAACTGGTGTGAAATTCGAGCAGGTAGAATCCGATGATTACAGCGACCAGCGCAGCCGCAAAGCCGTAAGCGAAGGAGGGAATCCGGCTGAAAGCGGACCCCTTTTTCAGGCTGGCTTCAATTTGGGCGTTCCGGGCAGCCAGAATTTTAGCTTGCAGCCGATTCATAAAATCGTCGCTGACTGTCATTTCAGCGAATCGGTTCATGTTGGTTTTAGTGGTTAAAATGGATTGATAAATGCGCTTGCATTCGGGGCAATTATGCAGATGCTCTTCAAACGACTTGCGCCCCTGGAAAGAAATGTCTCGGTCGAGATACTGCGACAGGATTGCTTTGAATTGGTGACAATTAATCATAGGCTCCTCACCTCAGGTATCAATTTTTTACTATTTACCTCGCATTTCTTCTAATTCTTCTTGCAATTTTAATCGTGCTCGATTTATTCGTGATTTCACAGTGCCCAGCGGAGCGTTGATGATATTACTAATTTCCTCATAAGAAAGTTCCTGAATATCCCTTAAAATGATTGCTGTGCGAAAATGTTCCGGTAATTTTACAATGGCTTTCTGAATTGCCTGCTCGTCGAATTTCCCCTCAATTTTTGACTGGGCGTCCCGTTCATGCGAAGGAAAGTCCATATCCTTATCTTCAGGTCCCAGCCGGCTGAAAAAGAACAGTTTGCGATTGCGCTGTTTTCTCAGGATGGTTTTGGCGAGATTGGCGGTGATGGTGTAGATCCAGGTGGAAAATTTGGCGATCTCTTTGTAGGCGTAGCGATTCTGATAGACTTTCAGAAAAGTATCCTGGACAATGTCCTCCGCCTCCTGCCGGTCCAGAACGAAGCGGTAGGCAAAGTTCATCAAACGGTTTTTATAGCGGTGTACGATCTCCTCAAACGCCGATTCATCGCCGGCTTGAAAGCGGCGGATCAACTCTTCATCGGAGACTTTAAAACTTTCTTTCATCTTCTAAATTTAGCACTTTACCAGCTGATATATCAATGGTATCAGCAGATTTTCATTTTTAATAGAGACCGTTTTCGTCTGCAAATCGGCTTCCTGGAGGCGTGCAAACAGTATCCCGAAATCACAGTCGCGGTAGTTTTGATAGGCACGTTCGTATTGGGCGCGCCTCTTTTTGGCAGGATAATAAGACGGTTCTGTGTCGCGATGAATCTGTCGAAACGCCCAGACATTAACAAAGAAATTGTACAGGGTAAAGATGAAATAGGTAGACTGCGTGCCGGTCTCAATCAAAGTCAGACAGATATGCCAGGCTTCGTAAAGATTCCGCTCTTCCACGGCGCGGATAAAATCAGAAATCTGGTAACTTTTTGCGCCACCGATAACGGTACGGACAGCTTCAATGTCAATCTCTTTTTTCGGCTCAACATAGGTATAGATTTTTTCCAATTCCGCAAACGCATGGCTGAGGGAATCGTTGGTTGATAACACCAGCGTCTCGAGCGCCGCGGGCGTGATTGTATAACCCCGGATTTGCAGAGCATGCTGAATCAGCTCCGGGTACTGTTTTTCTTCGGGCGACCAGATGGAAAGCGTCGTAACCGCAGGATGTTTTTTCACATTTTTAAAAAATGCCGAGCTCTGTCCGCCGCCGACAGTCAGAATGAGAAGGGTATCGGCTTCGGGATGATCCAGATACTGTAAAAGAGGTTTTCGATATTCGGGCGACAACCTGGGAAAATCTTTATAAATCACGATTTGCCGGGCACTGAACATGCCAATATTGACCAGGCTCTGGTAAAAGGCATCATCGCTGTTATCGGCGGCGTAATAGGTTTTTTTCTCGGCGGGCGTTTGCTGATTGTCGGTAAATACCCGGCAGAGGGTGCGGATAGCCTCTTCTTCCAGATAGAGGTCGTCGCCGTATAAGAGATAAGCCGGCGCCAGTTTCCTTTTTTCAATTTTTTTTAATTCGTTTAAAATAAAAGCCATGGTAATCCTGTTTAATTTATTACCGGAGAAAGATTATGACAACCAGCCCGGCAATGAAGCAATAGGGCGCAAACCAGCCGAACTTACCGCTTCTGATTATCGAAAGCAGAAAACGGATGGCTAAATAGCCCACGACAAAAGCACAGAAAAAACCGACCAGAATCGGTATGACACCGGTATCGGTGGGCATTCCGTTTTTCATGAGATCAACCGCATGCAACAGTGTGGCGCCGAAAATTGCCGGCACCGCCAGTAGAAAGGAAAAGCGGGCAGCGTCGTCCCGGGATACTCCGGTAAACAGGGCACAGCTGATGGTGAATCCCGAGCGGGATATGCCCGGAAAAATGGCAATGGATTGGGCAATCCCGATAAGCAATGCTTTGGAAGCGGTCAACTGAACCGTTTTTTTATGGATAAAATTGGTTAATAAAATAACGGTTCCGGTCACCAGGAGTGTAAAGCCGACGAGTTGCAGATTGTGAAAAATTGATTCGAAGAATTCCTGCAGGAAAAGTCCGGCTAAAACCGCGGGAACGGTTCCAATCAGGATAAAAATGCTCAGCCGAAAATAGCTGTCATCCCGAAAGGTCTGGCGGATATTACGGTGGGTCACGCCATAACAAAAACGTTTCACCATCTGCCAGATATCGCCAGCGTAAATTAACAGAACGCTCAGCAGAGTCCCGAAATGGACAAACACTTCAAAGGCGATGTTATCCACGGTGATTCCAAGGAGGTGTTCAAAAATGACCAGATGCCCCGAACTACTGATGGGCAGAAATTCGGTCAATCCCTGGACGATTCCTAAAATAATTGCATCAATATATCCCATAATAATCGGACTCGCTTACCCTGAAATTTAGTGTTTTCGTGAAATTTTTCTGAAGATTTGTTTTAAGACAACCGGTATCAATTTAGTGTAAATATATCGAAAAAAATTAAGATGGGGAAGTAAATATTGGGACGGGTCTACGAAATGCCAGCCAGCTCAATAGTTAGCGGGTACCGTTGACAGGTGTGATATCGGCGTCAATGAAAATTTCTACACGCCGGTTTTGCGAACGCCCTTCGGCGGTATTGTTGCTGGCGACGGGTCGAAACTCGCCGTATCCGAGCGCGGAAAACTTACTCTCATCAATACCCGAAACGGCGCTTAAATATTTCACCACCTCCAAGGCACGTGCCGAACTGAGTTCCCAGTTGCTGGCGTACCGACCACCGCGGATCGGCCAATTGTCCGTATGACCTTCGACCCGGATTTCCACATTCAGGCGATGGTTATTTTTACGAAGGGCTTCATGAAAAGCGCGCAGTTCGGGGTCTTCCACATGACCAAGCAGACGCGACTGCCGGACGGTACTGCCGATGTGGTCGAGCAGAGGGCGGAGTTCGGGTGTGATTTGGGCAGAATTGATATCGAAAAAATACTCCCCGCTGACCGTCAGTTGAACCCCTTTGGTAGTCCGCTGGATATCAATATTGCGATTCAGGGCTTTTTCACTGATATAGGTGGTCAATTTCTGTTCCGCTTCGGAAAGCAGCAGGTCCAGCATACGGTAGATATTGTTTTCAGCCTCATTCAGAATCACGGTCATGAGGATGAAAAAAGTCAACAGCAGTGTTACCATATCTCCATAGGTAACGATCCAGGAGGCTTTGGGGGAGTTTGTTGAAATCATTTCGTCTTCAAAATTGTCAGGCTAAATCTATTACATTCCATATAGAACGTCAAGATAATCAATAACAGCCAATAGGGTTTCGGCGTAGCTGTGATAGGAGCAGTCATTGAAATGCCAGGTGTCGGAATCGTTTTGATCAACGGATATTTCCGGATCGAGTAAAAGGATGTAGTGATATGCCGAACCGAGATTACCAAGATGAAAGTAGGACATTGCCAGAATCAGTTGTAAATCCCGGTAGTTGATCAGTGGTTTATATTCGAAATAATAATAAGAGTTTGCCGTCAGAACGCTGATGGCTTTGGTAATGGCTGCCGAGTAATTTTGATTGGCGTGGTAGGCAAATGCCAGTCCGGCGATCGGGTCCAGACCTGAATTACCATAGTAGATCGTGGAATTAAAATCGCTGAGGGCTTTTTGAGAATCGCTTAACAGCAGTGCGGACCATGCCCGACCGTGGTAAGCGGACATGTTTGTCGAGTTCATATCCAGGGCGGCATCGAACTTGTTGTAAGCCGCCTGATAGTTGCCCTGTTCAAAATAATCCCAGGCGATGGTTAAAAGATTTTCCGCACTCGTGACGGTCTCTTCATAAAACGAACATCCCGTCAAAACGACAATTGTCAAAAAGTAGACGACTAATTGCCGGGTCAGATTCATTTTACCACCGTCATTTGCCTGCTTGCGGTGTGGTGACCGTATTTCAGAATGTAGAAATAGATGCCGCTGGGCAGATTGCCGCTCCGCCAGGTCTGGCGATAGTGACCCGGAGCAACGGAACGGTTCAGGATTGTAGCGACTTTGCTACCGCGAATGTCGTATAAAACAATGGTGACCTCGCTGGTGGACCTGTTCCGAATTTCCGGCAGATCAAAGGCGATAACCGTTTCTGAATTGAAGGGATTGGGATAGTTCTGCGCCAAATCGAACCGGGACGGGACCAGGACGGCTGGTCCGGGCGCCACCGTCTTGAGGACATAATGTCCCAATTTGTCAATGTATGCCCAGTAACACCTGTTTTCTTCGTCGGAATAAGTTTGCAGATATTGCCAGCCGGATTCGTTCCAACAGAAAATGCCCAGGTGCTCGCCGGCGGACCGGTTCTTGAAAAGAATTTTACAACCGCCGGACAATTCCTGTCGGGGAGCAACGATGGAATACCCGCAGAAATCGTTATTCTCCGGTTGTCCGGAAGCGAGTTTCGGATCAATTGGCAGGCACAATACATATTCATCGGATTGGACGGACTCGCTGGAAAAGGAGATTTGGACGGTGGAATCGGTGCTACATAAGATTCCCCCGTTTCTTTTCGAAATATAAGATGCGCTGAAATCGTACCGGGAGGTCCCGATATTGTGACTCGTATCGGCGGCTGTCACAACGATCTGATAGGCGCCGCCGCCTGACATTTTATAATGCGAATGATAGGGTGACGGATTAATATAAAATATTAAATCGGTTTGGATTGTGTCGCCTTTGATTGTTGCGGAATACAGCGAATCAATGGGTTCGTCAGGAAAGAAGTAGATGTCGAGATGTCGCGAAGCTACCGGATTCTGGAAGATGCCAAAGGTAAAACCGGGGGGAATCGCATCCCGGAAAAATATACGAAATGTATCCTTCACGGTTAAACCGCCCGGATCGGAAAGAGTCACCCTGATCGTGTCCCACCCGATGAAACCGGCGGGCGGAATACAGATCAGTGTGTCATTCGCGCCGGAGAAACCGACATCGCAATAGAGAGCGCTTGCCAACCACTGCATCTCCGTGGAGTCGTTGTCCACATCGTCCCAGTATCCTGATAGCGGCAGTTTAAAAATCGTATCCTGCTTGCTGCAGGTATCGGAAAAGGCGGCAAGTACGGGAGCATCATTGACGGGCATAATATCTACGATAAAGGATTCGGTGATTGTAGCTTCCAGCGGGTCCTGCACCCGGATATGAAAATAGCCGCAGCTGTCAACATCCTGATTAGCCCAGAACAGGTGCATTTGACGCTCCTGATCAAACCGGTAAAAAACCAGACCGGAATCGGCACTGATCCGGATAGTCAGCAGCGAATCGTGGTGATCGGGATCGTGAACTGCCTCTAAAATCAGGGCATGGCTCAGTTCGAGGCGCGTATCTTCATAAAAATTTGTATCCAGGGGAAACAGCAACACCGGCGGTTCATTGGAATTGACAGCCCTACCGGAAAGCCGGTCTGTCTGGAATTCACCAAAGAGAGAGATAGTGAAAACTATTCCCGCCAATAGCATTTTCACGGTGAATAATGGCAATTTTTTATTGTGCGGGCGGTTAAACATTCCGGTGTGGCAAGTTACAATAAAAAACTGAAATTTCATTTAAAAAATATCACATTTTTTAGTGTATATTTAATATAGAAAACGAAAGGCAATCGGTCTATAGGGAAAAATGGTTTTTTATGCAAATCAACAACACTTAATGTAATTTCTAAGGTCATTCCGGGTAACTTACCAATAAATAATGTTTTTCTTGACATTGAACGGTATCAAAACTATTTTTAAAATGTTATGGAAATTCTCAGATAATGTATAAATCTATTCCTAAAGAAGGATTTTGCCATGAATAAAATCTGGAAAAACATCGCATTTTGCCTGGCTTTCCTGCTGGCTATCTCCGGGCTGCGAGCCGAGGATTATCGTCTGATCATTACCTACCCGAATGCCTCCAACGAGTGGGGGCGGCGCCTGGCGTCCGGTGAAAATAAGACGGTGCTGAAAATCCAGTTTATAGATCTGGACGATGTCAACGATTATAAACTGACCTGGTTCAGTGTCCGTCCTTTCACAGATCAGGATGAGTGGTATATCGATTCGCTACAGTTGTGGAAAAATACCGATAATTACCCGGGTAGTTTAGATCGCAACGCCGATTCGTTGATGGGTACGATTAATCTTGTTGATTTGGATGTGCCGAATACGAGCATGACGGCGATGCCATTTCCCTTGGGTGGTCAACTTGTTCTTCCGGATACAGCGACATTTTTTGTGACGATGATCGCTCGGAACTGGTTTACAGATGATCCCGAAGACCGGGAAATTACGGTCCAAAACGGCGCCCAGATCGGCATTACTGTAGATAAAAGCGCAAATGATATCGTCATTTTACGTACCGATAACAGCAGTGGGACAGCCAATGACTGGGCGGGCGACGAGTCGAAAATATTTACGGTTCAGGCGGTCAATCTGCCGGTGTATATTTACAACAATGAACTGGACAGCAACCAGTTTTATGCTCACTATCTGTCGCTGGACGGCAGCGCTGCCAGTCGGGTGCAGGGTCTGACCGATCTGACGATCGCCGCGCACGTTTTCCTGCCGTATGATGGTCGCGCAGATGGGGATAGCCTCTCTTACGCTTCGTTTAAAATCGGCTGGAACAACCAGCATCTTCAGCTCGACTCCATTGCTTTCGGCGATCTCTGGAATAATAAGCAGTATCAGGATGAAGGCTGGGACGGCAGCGGCTATGGTGAATCAACGCTGCCTGGTGATACGACGATCTCGGTGGTGCGGTTCGAAGCCGTGGTCATGGGCAATTCGTCCAGCCCGGAAAATTATGTGGGCATTACCAATAATTCTGTGGCTGTATTTTATTTTAAAGTACTAAAACCGGGAGTCAGCCCGCTCTTTTTATCGGATATACGAATATTAGACCAGTGGGGCATTCCATATCACTGTTATCGCCATATCCAAAACGAAGCCGACGATACGGCGGAAAAATACGATGCCTGGGTCAAGATGATCCTCGGTGATTTTGCCGACAGTCGGGGAACCTTTACTGACGGCAAATGCGACGGAGGGATTAATCCGGCACACGATGTCACCCTCTTTGCCGATTATTTCTGGATGAATGCCGATTCTGTCGACTGGTACAGCCGGTTCGATATCGGCGATTCGACGTCGCACAATCCCGATGAACTGAGTCCCGACGATACGACCAATTTTTACGATCTGATGGTGATCGGGACGAACTACTACCGGACATTGCGGGGCGATTTCAATCAAAAACCGGTCACTTATACCGAACCGCCCCAGATGCACCTGCATATTTCGGATAATGCAATCAATCGGGAATTCATACAGGTAAATCTTGAAGTGGAGAATATTCCGGAACTGGTATCCGGGCAGATCAAGCTCTGCTTTGATCCGCAAAATGTTGCTTTAAAAGAACTCAAATCCGGGGACTGGCTGTCTGTGACGGCACCCCAAAATGTATTTCTCTACCCGCCCGGCGAACTGAAAAAGGGGATCCTGGATATCAATTTTTTGGCGTTGGGAAAACCGGTCAGCGGCTCGGGCTGTTTTCTGCAAGCCGACTTCGAAAAGATCGGTCCCGGTACGGCGAAAATCCGGCTGGATTATATTGATCTGAGAGACCGCGACTGCCAGCAACTGGCGGTCAATATTGATGGACAAGCCGTCCCGGTTGTCCCGGCGGACTATTTTTTAGCCGAATGCTTCCCGAATCCGTTTAATCCGGTCGTCAATCTGAGCTATCAAATTCCCACAAAAAATGCCGGAGTCTACCGTATCACGGTTTTTGACCTGCAGGGCAAACTGATCCGCGACCTGTCTGCCGATTATCATGCGGCGGGAGAGTATCATCTGGTTTGGGATGGCTTGAACGTGCAGCAGATGCCGGTCAGCAGCGGTCTCTATATTGTCCGCTTCGATGGCAATGGTATTTCGAAAAACTATAAAATCACCCTCCTGCGGTAAATGGGATTATTCGCCCTGTGAATTGCGTCAAAAAATACCGCCTCATTTATTGCCTGCTTTTGCTGAGTTTCAGCCTGCCGCTGCGGGCGCAGCACGGGTGGATTTTTAGGTATGCGGCAAATGACATAACGACGCATTGGCGCCATCTGGCGTCTGGCGATACCACGGTGATTGCGAGTTTTGAATTTTCTACGGATATTACGGATGATCCGATCGAGTATTATCTCAAGGGCTTCCGCCCGCGCCCGATTACCAACAGCACCACCGGCTGGTTTGTGGACAAATTGCAACTCTATCTGGACCGCGGCAACGGGGTTTTCGGGCTGGATGATTCACTGATCAGCAGCGGGTTAGCGAATTCGATTCCAAGGCAGTCTGAGCCGGACACATCCATCATTTTAAACTTTGGCGGTGATTCGCTTTTAATTCCCAACAATAACGGAACTGTTTTTTTTATAGTTGCAATCGTCCACGACTGGCGGGATGAAGACCCGGAAAACCTGGAGATCGACACGACTGCCGGCGGTCCTTACGGGAAATGGTTCAGCATTAAGGTTTTCAATGAAGATATCACGGTGTCGCCAACGGTTTTCAGCGAGATTAACCAGCCGACAGTGGTTCAATTTTTTTATTACCGGGCACTGAATCTGCCCGTCACGATCCGCAACAATCTAGCGTCTGCGGCTGAGGAAGCCAGTCCCCGGCGGAATATGTTTTATCCAAATTTCCTGTCACTCGACGGGACAAATGCCAGTAAAGCCCAGCGTATTGACGATCTCTCTTTTTATGCCGATGTTTTCCTGCCGGAGTCGAATGACAATATTGAACTAAGCATCAAATCAGCGTCACTGCAGTTTGGATTCGATAACCGGGTGCTGGAGTTTGAATCTGTTGAGTACGGCGATGTCTGGGGGAAGGATTCCTGGTTTTATGTGGATACTTCCCTGACGCAGGTGGAGCTTTTTGATGCAGATTATCCCGAGTACACGATTTTCCAATATAACGCTCAGTTCAACGGAAGCGAAACGGTGAATAACAAATATGAAGTCATTGATTCCAGCAGCATTATTCGTCTGAAATTTAATGTCATCGCTCCCGGCGTGTCACCGATTTTCATTCAAAATATTGATCTGCGGGATCGTTGGGGGGTGCGTTACCACACTTCCCAAAACCTTCAGAATTATGCCACAGTGGAAAGCGGTATGACCGGCGAGCGCCATGACGCCTGGGCTAAATATGTATTGGGGGATTTTACGGTCAGTGGCGGAGATGGGGTCAGTACGGATGGTGTCTGTGACGGTCTGGTAACCTGGGAAGATGTAGCGTTGTTTTCCGATTATATCTGGTTGAATTCAGCCGGCAGCCGCTGGTACAAACGCTTCGATATTGCCTCCGCTAATTCCATATCGCCCACGGACTATTGCCCGGATGATACGACAAATTTTTACGATCTGATGGTGATCGCCGCCAACTATCACCGGACTTACCGGGGCGCTTTTCATCAAAAGCCGGTCACCCGCGGTTCGGATACCCTTGAAATGAGGTTGGTCAGTGAGGATTTTTCCGGTGAACGGCAAATGCGGATTCAGCTGCAAAATGTCAGTGATCTGCAATCGGCGCATCTGGTTGTTCGGTTTAATCCTGAAGAGTTGCGCTATACTGCCCTCGAGCAGGGCAGGTGGACGAGCAGTGTGGTCGAGAATTGTCTGCTGCTGGTGCCCGAAGAGTCGCTGGCAAAGGGAATTATCGATATTAATTTTGCAGCCCTGGACCAGTCGCTCGGTGGGGCGGGTGAATTTTTACGGCTTAATTTCAGGAAGCTTCAATCACAGGCTACCACGCCGGAGATTATTATTTCCGATTTCAGGGACAGTAATTGCCGGTCGCTGCTTGCGGTTCAAACGTCTGCACCGGCAATCACCATTCCACGAACTTTTGGACTGCTTCAAAATTTCCCGAATCCCTTCAATGCCCGGACGCAGATCGCTTACACGGTTCCGGAGCCGGAGGGTGATCACTACACGATTGCCATTTACGATCTTTGCGGAAAGCAGGTCGTTACGCTGGCTGACGCTTTTCATAGTGCCGGCTCGTACCGGCTGCAATGGAACGGCTGCAACCGGGAGGGTCAGGCGGTGGCGAGCGGAATTTATTTTCTGTGCCTGAAAAATTCCGAAAAGGAATGGCGAAGAAAGATAATGTTACTGAGATAAAACAAGCGGATTATGATATGAGAAAGACTTTCATAGGATTTTGGATCACCGTATTTGCCTGGACGACGTTGCCGGCGCTGACCACGCCACGGGTGTCCATGCGGACGAGCAGTGACGAGATCAGCGTGACGGACACCTTTACGGTCGCTCTGGGAGTGACGCGCGGCGATTCCATGCGGACGGTGTTTCTGCGCCTGAATTACGACGAGCAGAAGGTCCGCTACCTGGAGGGCACGCCGGGTAGTCTCTTCCAGGGGGCGGTATTCTGGGATATTCATTCCGAACGAATCGAGTCCGACAGCATGATCTACATGGTGGCGGTGATGCTGGGCGCCGGGCGTTTTGTTTCAGCGCCGGGGACCTTTTTCAATATTAATTTTGTGGCGCTGGATAGCGGTCAGGCGGTTTTTACCATTGATTCGCTGAAATTCGTTGATCCCAATCTAAGCTATTTCGATGGCGGCTGGGATACTCTAAAAACGGTGATCGCGCCGGTAGACACCTTTCCGCCGGGTCCGGTTTCCGATTTTAAGCTGCAGGAAGATGGTTCGGGGCGTTTGAAATTGCACTGGCGCAATCCGAATGATGAGGATTTTGAGGGGACGATCATTCTGCGCAGCACGGAGAGTTTTATCCGGATAGCTGATACGAACAAAACGGTGGTATATGACGGAATCGGTGAGGCGTATACCGACATTAATCTGGTGGATGATGCGGTGTATTACTATACCGCCTTTACGTATGATGAAATTCCCAACTATTCGGAGCCGCGGTTTCTCAAAGGGGTGCCGAAGGGTGAATATGTCTTCACCTACCCCAATCCCTTCGATCCCAATGATGGCGTCGGGACAACCTTTAACATTCTTTTTACAAATAATACCTTTGTGGATATCACGATCTATGATGCGGTGGGTAATCACGTGATTGATTTGTACAAAGCCAGGCAGGTTTTTGCTAATGAGCCGACCAAAACCATGACCTGGAACGGGCGCAACGGCGATAATGAGATTGTGGCAAACGGGGTATATTATTTTGTGGTCAGGACCAGTCAAGGAGATCAAAAAATTGGAAAAGTTGCGGTTCTCAGGTAAGCATTTGGCACTGAGCCATGTTCTGTTGATGATTGTTCTGCTGACGGTCGGAATCCGGGCGCAGAGTGGCGGGTATGCCGGCAGTTATCTTAGTCTGAATAACAGCTCCAGAGCCTTTGGCATGGGTGGTGTGGCAATCGCTTCCGCCGAAGATGCCACGACAGTTTTCATCAACCCCGGAATGATCGGTATGCTCTATGACGGAAATTTCAATGCAACTCTGGCGAAACTGGGCTACGACCGTAATTATTACGATATGGCGTTTACCTATCCGCTGAATTCCTGGGGCAGTCTCGGCTTAGCCTGGGCGCAGCTGTCCGTTGACAATATCGAAGGACGTGACCGGGATGGATATTTCACACAGAACTTTTCCGATCTGCAGAGCGCTCTGATGCTGGCTTACAGCAAGACAATCGGTGACAATTTTTCGGTGGGTTTCACGGGGAAATACCTTTATCACAGTTTGGCAGGCTACTCCGCTAAGGGAGTATCTTTTGATATCGGTTCGGCGATCTATATCGGTGAACGGATCACTCTTGGAGCGGTTTTTCGGAACCTGAACTCTTCCCTGAAATGGAACACTTCCAGTAAATTGAGGGAGACTATTCCAACTCAAATCGGGGTCGGGATCAGCTATTTTGATCTGTTTAATGTACCGAATTTACTGGTGGCGTCTGACCTGTATATGCAGGGCGGCGATTTTTCCGGCTATCATGCCGGAGTAGAATACATCATCCGGGATCTGGTGCTACTGCGAGGCGGTTATTCGGACCGGGGAATCAGCTACGGCGGCGGATTGCAGGTCGCCGGTTTCCGGTTTGATGTGGGCGTTATGCCCGAAACATTCGGAAATGTCTCGCGGATGTTTTTTACCCTGAGCTGGCGGTTCGGGAGACAGGTAGAAGCGTTGTCTGAGCCGGCGGTTATCCCGGAAATGCCGCCGCCCGTACAGCAGTCGGTGCCGGCACCGGTAAGTAGGGAGACCAAGAATATTGTTTTGATAGTCGCCGGACCACTGGCGAATGAAAGAGCCGAGGTGATCAGTCAAAATCCGGCGGAGAATACGATCACCGTGCGGTTGCTGGCATTGCCGGGTTCCGATCCGATTACATTGACCATGGATCAGGTGAAATTTTTGGAGTAAATTTTCAGGAATGTGATGGAAATAAAATTGAAATTGCCAATCTTTGCGTGGACAGCCTTTTTGCTACTCTACCTGCTTGCATCGCCGGTACAGGCGCAGCGGCGGCGCCCGGCGACGACTGGCACCGGAACCCAAACGGTGCGAAATCCCGTTCCGGATACAGATCAAATCGAGCAGCGTAACCAGGCGCTTCTACAGCAGATCATGAGCCTGCAAAAGGAACGTGATTTTTACAAAAAGAAAATTACTGAATGGACAGATCTGCAGAAGAATATGGCGCCGGAGCCACCGGAGCCTGAAGAGAAAAAACCGTCGGAGAAAGCAACCCGACCGGGTGCTCTGGCGGCGTACTATCTGCCGATTACGCCGGGTATTCTGGATACACTGATTCACTACCGGGATATGTATCGCCGGTCGAGGCAACCGGAACCAGTGGTTTTGGATAAGGATTCGCTGTTTCAGGCAGCCCAGCGTCTGGCAGTCATGGGACGGTATCGAGATGCCCGGAAATGCTATGATCAGCTGATTCGCTCCCCCCTGGCAAAAGATGTCCATTTTCTGGAATACGGTAAATTCTTATATAAAATTGGTGCTTTTCAACGGGCGCTGGAGATGCTTTCGGGGGTTACCGGCGGCAATCGGGAACTGGCGGAAGCCTCCTACTATAAGGGGCGTATCTATCAGCAGACCAATGCGCTGACGGTGGCACAGATAGATTTTTACCGCAGCCGCTACCTCCAGCCGGAATTTCCGGGTGCCGAGGCTGCCAGAGGATTTCAATATTATCTGGAAGGTGAATTGGATTCTGCCCGCAACCTGTTTGTCCGTCTTCTGCGGAAGGAGTCGGTCTTGAGCGGGGAAATTTATCACGGTCTGGCGAAAGTCCACGAAGCCCGGAATGAACGAGAGAAAGCCGTGACCTGTTATCAGCGCAGCCTGGTTCACGATCCCCTGTTTGTTGACAGTTATGTGGCGCTGGCGAAAATTCTGTACGAGCTGGAAGATTATCAATCGTGTATCCTGTTTTTCCAAAAGGCAGCCGAGGCGGATACTGATCAGCGGATACGGCATTTCTACACGGCGCGTTCGTACTATTTTTTAAAGCAATGGGATAAAGCGTTGACGGAATTTCAAAAAATTGACGACAGCCCCGCGGGATTGCAGATAAAAAAAGAGTGGCTGGCTAAAATTTACTATATCCGCTGCCTGGTGGCGCGGGAGGCGGGCGATCACCGGCAGGCACTGGATTATTTCCGCAAAGCCCGGGAGATCAATCCTGACGCTTACAGCTGGATGACGGCAGCGCTGGATGATCTGGGTCGTATTCATGCCAAAGATGCGGATTACAACGATGCATTGAGTTACTATTCCCGGCTTGTCAGGCTGAATCCAGCGGATACGGAAACGCTGCTGAAAGTGGGGCAATTCTATTATTATCTTGGAGAAATTGACGAAGCCCGCCGATATTTTACCCTTGCTTTGAATGATAGGGAGACCGCCGCTCGGGCTGGTTTTTGGCTGCGTCAGATCAATGCAATTCCATGACGCCAGAAAATTGTAGGTTGATGATAAATGCACGTGAACGGAAAAATTGGGAGGCAGGGAAAATCACAGGTTCGGATACGGATGTAATTTATTTATAGGAACTTCCACAGATCATGCGGCGTCCAGCTCTTATCATCATCTTTCTAACGCTTTTGGGCGGCTATTCAGACGCCCTGGCGAATACGGCGCCCTACTTTACCGAAGAGGTAGCTGATACAAATCTAACTGAAGATGTTTACTGGAGCACCTGGTTGAGGGCTGCCGACGATGACGATGACCCCCTCAGTTATGCCTTCGCCAATGACGTTCCCGACGGGATGACGATCAACTCCATGTCAGGGCGGGTTACCTGGACACCGGATAATGATGCAGTCGGAATACACCGGATCCTGACTTCTGTGACGGATGGCAGTCTGACTGCTTATCTGGAATTTTTCCTGCATGTTCAGAATGTCAATGATCCACCGTTCTGGGTCAATATAACCGCTGATACGGTCACTGTGGCTGAGGATAGCGAGCTGGAATTAACCGTGACGGCGAACGATGACGATTTGCCCCACGGCGATCATATTACCTATTCTATCATCCGGGGTGATAACGTATCCATTAATTCTGTCACCGGCGCCATCAGCGGGTCACCGGACAATAGCAATGTTGGCTTTCAGACGATAACGGTTAGAGCCCGGGATGACAGCTCTGCCGCGATTGAGTGGTCCTTTGTACTGGAAACCACCAACACGCCGGTTGTATTTACCAACATGCCGCCGACGGAAATCAATGAAGATGATCCCTTCGGGTTTGACCTGAACGCCGACGACGAGGGTCAGGGCAACACGGTTTACTATTTCCAGAGCAGCTTTCAGCCAGAATGGATGGAAATTGATGCTGCCACCGGTTATATCAGCGGTATTCCGAACAATATACATGTCGGAACCGAGACGGTGAAAATTATTGTTGACGATGATAATGGTTCCACCGATACGCTATCCTATGAGCTGACCGTCGTTAATCGCAAGCCGGTGATCACCAGTCCGACACTACACGACGCCACTGAGGATATTCATTTTGCTCTGGATATCCATGCCGATGATGAGGGTTTGGGAACCACCTTTTATCAGTTTTTGGATGATTTAGAGTCCCATCCCGATTGGCTGAGTCTCCGAACGAATGACGGCGTTATTGCCGGGACGCCAACCAATGCTCATGTGGGACCAAATTCATTTTATCTGGAATTCCATGACGGTCATGGTGGACGGGATACGACCCAGTTCATGATCAATGTAGCCAACGCTCCCGTGATGATTGACAGTACCAATCTGATCTATGCCATTTCCGAGGATCAGGAGTACTACTATAAATTTACCTCCAGCGATGATGGTCAGGGAAATGTGACCTATCACGGCGTCAACCTGCCCGATTGGCTGGCAATTAACCTCTATTCCGGAGTTTTGCGGGGCACGCCGAACAATGAAAATGTTGGCGATTTTAATCTCTCCGTTTATGTATCAGACGGGACAGATAGCAATACGGTGAATTTTTCGATTCATGTGGTAAACCGGATTCCTCAGTTGGAATCTTCGCCGGTGGAAAGTGTTGAAGAAGACAACCTTTATACTTATGACATCGCTTACGATGATGAGGGTGAAGGCGCAGTATACAGCTGGTTGACCCAGCCAGCCTGGTTGAGCCTGACCACTTCGACCGGCAAGCTCTCAGGAATACCGGACAACAGTGATGTGAGCGAGCATGTGGTTTCGGTGCAGGTTGATGACGGGAATGGCGGAATTGTCAGTCATACATTCAGCATCACGGTTGTCAACCGGAATCCGGTATTTACACCGCAGGCTGATACGACGGTCACCCAGTATGAATCAATAACCATTGATCTGGATACCGATGATGAAGGCGATCCCCAGGTTACCTATGCGATTCTGGAACCACCGGACGGGGCGGTGATTTCACCAAATGACGGAATTTTCAGCTGGACGCCGACAAACGCCCAGGTTGGAACTCATGAAATCAGGATTTCCGGGACGGATAATCACGGCGGCGCGAGCACTCTGACGTTTAATACAATAGTAACTAACCTGGACCCGATCATCACCTCGGCGCCGGTTTTGACCGCTACGGAAAATGTGAATTACTATTATGATGTCCAGTGTAATGAGGAGGGCGATGGCAACGTCAGTTATTTGCTGACCACGGCGCCCGACTGGCTGAGTATTGACGCCGAAGCCGGAATCGTGCAGGGAATCCCCGGCAATCCGGATGTGGGCGATCACTTAGTGACGGTGCGTGTTAACGACGGTAACGGTGGTACTGTCACCCAGTCCTGGACAATTAGGGTTCAAAACGTTAATCCCGCTATTCTGACCGAGGTGCTCGATCCGGCAACAGAGGATTCGGCATACAGTTTTCAGATAGACTATATTCCTGCCAACCAAGGTGACCATACTTTTTCCATCGTGGGTGACAAGCCGGGCTGGCTGAGTATTAATGCCCTGAACGGACGTCTCTCGGGCACGCCCACCAACTCAGAGGTGGGGTCGGACTCCATTACGGTGAAGATTGCCGATGATTATGGTGGTTACGATCAGAAGCGTTTGGAAATCGTTGTCAACAACAGCCTGCCGCTCTTTATGACGACCGACGATGTCATGATTACAGAAGACGAGGCACTCAGCTGGGATATTAATACGAACGATGAGGGCGACGAAGGACCGGGCACCAGCGGTTACAATCTTGTGGAAGCGCCGGATTGGCTCTCTATCAACGCCACCACTGGCGAGCTGACCGGAATGCCCCGGGATAACCATGTCGGGACTTTTCCGCTGAGCGTCCGTTACCAGGATGGCAACGGCGGGATCGTGATGCTCAATATAAACATCGTCGTTGCTAATAATCCGCCTACGATCACGAGCCTCAACCCAACCGCCACCGCCACCGAAGGGGTTAATTATTCTTTTCAATTTACATCCGACGATGACAATTGGAATCCCACATATACATCAGCAGGCGAGCTGC
>Ga0209614_1000988_pt1 | contig 22962 bp, 18 predicted proteins | sample BlaSprsedimmetaG_FD_185484 | JGI IMG/M metagenome (GOLD analysis project Ga0209614, IMG submission 185484) | Hot spring sediment bacterial and archeal communities from California, USA to study Microbial Dark Matter (Phase II) - Blank Spring... ... | reverse complement strand
TTGCCAAATGGACATGCACCTGCACGAAGGCAAAATTCAGTACTACCGGGTTAAACTGAAAGTCTCTTTCAAGTATCACGGAAAGGATTAAGCCTGGATTAGCTGTATTGAAAAGGTGTTCGCACAGGAGCACCTTTTTCGTTGGGTAGTTGAATCTATGCTATCGGTCGAAACAGAATTTACTGTATTTATGCAAAATATTATATCCGGAAATCATGAAACGAAGAAAATTTATCAGGAACAGTGCCTTGGGTACAATTGCACTCACCATTCCCGCCATCCGAAGTTTTGGAAATAATTTCTCACCTTCCTATGAAATTCCACGCAGGGTTCTCGGGAAAACGGGAGAGAAGTTGTCGGTTATTGGGTTTGGAGGAATTATGCTGAACGACAACCCGCAGGATTTTGCCAACGAACTGGTTGCCAAATCTTATGAGCTGGGCGTTAATTACTACGATGTGGCCCCGTCGTATGGGAATGCCGAAGAACGGCTTGGCCCCGCTTTGAAACCCTACCGCAACAACTGTTTTCTGGCCTGCAAAACCGGACGGCGAGATGCTGAGGGTGCACAGCAGGAACTGGAAAACTCACTGCGGTTGATGCAAACCGACCATTTCGATTTGTACCAGCTTCATGCGTTAAGTTCGGTAGAACAAGTGGAACAGGTTTTTGCTCCGGGCGGCGCCATGGAGGTTTTTGTAAAAGCAAAGGAACAAGGCAAAGTCAAACACCTGGGTTTTTCTGCCCACTCGGTTGATGCAGCTATGCTGGCCATGAAAAATTATGCGTTCGATTCCATTCTGTTCCCGCTCAATTTTGCCTGCTGGAACGCCGGAAATTTTGGTCCTCAGGTGTATGCCGAAGCCGAAAAACAGGGAATGGGAATTCTGGCGCTGAAAGCCATGGCGTTGACACGGTTGAAAGACGGCGAACAAAAGCTGTATAAAAATGTGTGGTACCGGCCCATTTTGGATGAGGACATCATGAAAATGGCGCTGAAATACACATTGTCGAAGAATGTTACGGCAGCCGTTCCGCCGGGAAAAAATACCCTGTTTTTAAAAGCGCTGGAATTCATGAATGATTTTGGAGACATTACTGCACAGGAAACACAAAAGCTTGAAGAGCTTTCGCAGGTAACCGAGCCTATTTTCATGCATGCCTGAATGGTGTTACCTTAGCTCAAAGGTGGTAGTTCCAATATTGTGCCCGTCGGCAAAAAGATCGACGGTGTATTCGCCTGTCATAAGTTCGGGTTCGTTGGTGTTGTCCCAAAAAATGGCTACAGGCAAATCGTGCCCTTCGTAAACTACTTCGCGCATGGCGGAATACTGAATGCGTAAATCCTCGAACTGAAACAGGTTGTCGGCTGATTTACTCATCAAAAGCTGGTCGGGCCGCATAATCCGGGCATAAATGTTTTTGGTACCGCGCCGGGCTGTTACGTTTTCGCTGATGATGAAATAGATGCGAATGCGCTCGGCTCTGTTGGCAAACCGGGTTTCACGGTCGCGCCTGTTCAGGGCTTCAACAGTTATTTCGCGCACCTGAAGCACGGCTGCCCGCTGCAGGTTTTGTTCCAGTCGTTCTTTTTCTACACTCAGCTGCTGCTTCTCGGTTTCCACCCGTCTGAATTGTTCTTTTACTTCCAGGTTTTCGGCCAGCAGTTCCTGGTTTCTGCGGTTCAGCGAGTCGATTTGCACCACAAAATCGCGCATAATTTCGCGTAAAGTAGTCACCTGTTTCTGGTAGGAATTTATTTTTTCGAGGCTTACCTTTTTTGTCTGCTCAATTTCCAGCAGCAGGTCTTTTACCTTAGTCTGAGCTACAAAAAGCTGTTCGTTTATGGTGTCGTTTTCGGTTTCCAGCGAATCGTACCTTACAACCAGCGTATTCAATTCGTTTTGAATGGCATCCTTTTCAGCATTCAATTCTCTGACAATTTCTTGGTGTTCACGGTTTTGCTTGAAATATAAAACGCCCAGTGCCACAAGAATAACCGAAAGCACCGCAACAATGATGTTGTTCCTTCGGTCTCTTGCCTTTATTTTTTTTTGTAAATCCTGTTCATTCATTTCCATTGTTTTACTATGTAAGAACGTTGCAAAATTAATAATCTTTTTACTGCCACAAATAAAAAAAGGTCACCAGCATTCCGGCAACCTTTTTTTATCTTGTTTATTCTCTGTTACAAAAGATTTCCAATACGAATTTCAAAGTAAATGGTTCGTGGTGTATTTGGCCCGTAAATGTAGGCCGGATCGCGGTCAATTCCCGAGTCGAAATCAGACTGGTAAGAGTTAAAAATATTTTTCACACCGGCGTTCCATTCCATTTTTACCTGGCTGGTAATTTTCATGGTGTATGACGCTTTCAGCCCGGCATCGAAAAAGGCCTGCGATTTGCGCAGTTCTCCGGCTTCCGGTTCGGCAAGGGAGGGGCCAAAGTAGGGGACCAGCATTTTCCCGGTATAAGTGCCGGTTGCTGATATACTGAAACGCGGCGATGGTTGAAAATTCGTGCTCAAAAATCCATAGCTGTCGGGTGACCTGAAAAACCTGGTTTCGTCAAATTCCTGCGGCTCTTTGAATGCGCTTTTTTGCACGGTAAAACCCGACTGAAACTGCCACCGGTTTGATGGAGAGGCATTTATTTCCAGGTTTATGCCCCGAACTTTTGCTCCCTCTTCGGCATTTGTACGGGTGTAAATTACTACGCCATCTTCATCTGGTTCTCCATATTCATTGGCAAACGGATTTATCAATGAAGTGTAAAAACCTTCGGCCAAAACCTGATATTGCCATCTTCCCTGGTCGAAAGTATAGTTTAAAGAGGCTGACAAGCTGTTTGATGATTCCTGTTTCAGGTTGGGGTCGTTACGGTGCAATACCTGCCTCGACCCCGAGGTTTCAATATGCAAATCTTCATCAAAAATTTGTGGCGCCCTGAATCCTTTTGCAAAACCTGCCCGTGCCTGCCAGTTGTTTCCAAGGTTAACCAGCAGGCTAATCCGTGGGCTGAGTACATTCCCCGAAACCGTTTTGCTTTGGCCGTTGTGGTCGGTTACCGCGTAATGATCGTAACGAATGCCTGCCGTCAGCACCCATTCATCGAGGCTCCATTCAGATTGCAGAAAGGCAGCCTGGTTGAAAAGCTGTTGATCGGCCACCAGCGTATTGCCGAGGTGAACGCCCTCATCTTTGTCGTAATACCCCAGTTTTTCGTCCTTCAGCCAGCTTCCGCCGGTTTCCACACCACTGGTGATGGCCGCGGGGGCAAAAAGCAGATATTCTGTATGTTTTAGGTAATGAATGCCGGCAGAAAAGGTAAAGTCGGTTGTGGAACCGTAAGCCGATAAATCCTGATTGGCGCCGTAGTAAGAGCCTCTGTCAACCTGCTGGGCAGAAAAGTAAGCAGAAAATTTATCGGCATCGTGCATCAGCAAATCGAAAGTGACTGCTCCCGAGTGGATGGTATGATCGACACTTTCGGCAATATCGGCTTCGTGAAGCGGCAATTCAAATTTGTTTCCTCCCCGACGAAATTCATTGATGTGAAAATAGTCCATGGTCAGTTTTCCGCGTGTGGCAACGCGTTGGTAGAAACGGGCGCCGAGTGTATTGTTTTCGATTAACGCCAACTCGGAAAAACCGTCGCCGTTGGCATCGAAAGGGTTTCGGTTGCGGTAAAATCCGAAAATGGCCAGCCCGGTGCGGTAATCATCCGATACAAACGAGCCATTCAGATTCAGGCTAAAATCGCCGGCAGGACTGTGTTCTTTCGCCTGTCCCAACGAGCCAAAATTGGTTGAAACGGAAAACGTGTTGGCTATGGGGTCTTTGGTCACCAGATTCACCGTGCCGGCAATGGCATTGCTGCCATACATGGCCGAACCGCCACCCCGGATTACTTCCACCCGTTCAATCATGTTTGCCGGAATGAGTTCAAGGCCGTAAACACCTGCCAGTCCGCTGAAAACCGGCCGTGAATTTATCAGAATCAGGGTGTAGGGACCTTCCATTCCGTTCATTCTTATTTGTGTAAAACCACAATTCTGGCAGTTGTTTTCCATGCGAAGTCCGGGTGAAAAGTTCAATCCTTCGCTTAGGTTAACACTTTGGGTACGTTGAAAAAGTTTTGGATTAATGCTGGTTACAATGGTTGGGGTACGTTTCCTGCTTTTGGAATTCCGGTCGGCAGAAATAACAACCTGCTCAATTCCAATGTTGTCGGGTTCAAGTTCAGCTAGCAGGGTTACGCTGCTGTTGGATTTTAATACCACCTCTTCGGAATATGGCTTGTAACCCACAGCCGAAATAACAACGGTTTGCCTTCCGGTTGGCAAATGAGCCATTTTAAAATGGCCGGTGGCATCGGCAGCAGTTCCAATGGTTGTGCCTTTTATCATTACGGTTGCAAACGGTATATGTTCACCTCCCGATTTAACATCGCCAAAAAGCATGGCATCGGTTTTCCCCCTTTTTACAGGTTCATTGGTAAACCCCGGGAATGAATTAAAAACAATAAGAACAAATAAACTGAATGCTGATAAAAATCTCATATTAAAAGAATTGCGGTAGATGGTTCTCTTCCATCATTTTAACTGGTTAATTGAAATACTTAATCAGGCGCAAAAATAGGCAGTGCTATTTTATTGTGAAATCCCAATTAATAGGGATTTTTTCCTGATAAATACCACCTTTTAAATTTTTCAGCGTAAAAATAGTATATTATTGTTCATTTAAAAATAAGAATGGAAAGATCGCCCCGCCATTCGAGGGGGAGCAGTTTATCCGCACCAACGATTTTCTGTTTTACCTTGGAGATTGTGTTTGGGAACCGCTGGAAGACAAACTCGGTAACTGGGAACTTACCACATACCATAAAGGGAAGGTGGTAGCCCACAAGGTTTTGAGTTGGTTGAGAAATAGCTATGCCACCTTTTTTACCTCTGCCGAGAGAGCCTCAAAAGCTTCGTCGGCAGCAGTTAACACATCGGCTGCCAAATCGTTGTAGTATTTTTTTACCAGTTTCGGATCGTCCTTCCCGTCAGGATGATTGGTTCTGATTCTGAACTCGCGATGTTTTTTAACTACATCGCCGGCAATTTCCATTACTGCTTTCGAATCCACTTTCGGGTTATATTCCAATATATAAAAGCAATCGTTCAGCACCAGCGACATCAGCAGGTCGATGTCTTTTTTCAAATCTTTTACACTTGCCATATTATTTCCTGTTTTGTTATCTCTTCAACCGGCAAGGTAGCAAAATTTCCGAAGTTAAAATCCCACAAAAATCATTTTTAATAATTGGTGATTACGGGCAAAATCCCTTATCTTTTCGGGATAAAACTGAAAAATGAAGTTTATTGCCGATTTCCATATTCATTCCCATTTTTCGAGGGCGACCAGTAAAACGCTCACGCCCGAACACCTCGATTACCATGCCGGATTGAAAGGAATAAAAATTGTTGGCACCGGCGATTTTACCCATTCCGGCTGGCTGGTCGAACTGAAAGAAAAAACCGAACCCGACGGCAACGGGTTGTTCAAATTGAAAAAAGAGTACCGGCTTGATTCACCTTTTGGCGACAACGAGACAAGGTTTTTGCTCACGGCTGAAATCAGCAACATTTACAAACGCGGCGATAAAGTGCGCAAAGTGCATAATGTGGTTCTGGCCCCGGGATTTGAAGAAGCCGAAAAAATAAGCCGCCTAAGAAGCCGGAAGAAAAGGATAATCAGTTAATTTTGTTTTGAGAAACAGTGAAAATATCAATAAGCAAATTCCAAAAAACAAATAATTATCAAAAACAAATGATTCAATTTTCGAAACTTGCAGATAGGTTTTATATAATATACAACATTGGTAACTGTTTGGTATTTGTATATTGTAGTTTGGAATTTATTTGAAATTTGACCATTGTGTTTTGGGATTTAATGAAAGAATTATGTTACTGGCAATTGACATAGGAAACACGAACATCGTTTTTGGAGTGAGCGACAATGGGAAGTGGCTGAACCACTGGCGCATTCAAACCGATCATAAAAAAACGGCCGATGAATACGAAGTTATTTTTCGTTCGTTGCTTTCGGCCGGAAAAATCTGCCGTTCCGATGTAAACAACATTATTTTGAGCAGTGTGGTCCCGTCGCTGGTTCGGCCATTTACCGAAATGCTGCCGGGATTGTTCGACGGAACAAAAATAACAGTAGTTGGCCCCGACATCTATCCGAAGCTGCCCATAAAAATTTTAAACCCTTACCAAATTGGCGCCGACCTGGTGGCCAATGCGGTTGCGGCCTATCGTAAATTTGGGAAATTAACTACTGTAATTGATTTTGGCACAGCACTTACGTTTACCACCATCGGTAAAAATGGTGAAATAAAAGGTGTGGCTATTGCACCCGGGTTACAGACTGCTGTGGCTGCACTGGCAGGTGGCACTGCCCAGTTGCCGCACGTACACCTTACACCGCCTCCATCGGTTTTGGGCGAAAATACGGTGCATGCCATTCAATCGGGCATTGTTTACGGATTCACCGGGCTGGTAGATTCCATGATTGAGCGCACGCAACAGGAACTGGGTGAAGAACTTACCGTAGTGGCTACCGGTGGATTGAGTTCGGTAATTGCACCGCTAACCAAAAACATTAAAAATGTGGAATTGCTTTTAACGCTTGATGGGCTGGTTGAAATTTGCAGGATTGTTTGCTGAGAACTCTAATTTAATAAGCTTCTGATTCTTTTTGAATTTTATCCCGGATTGACTCTGCCACAAAATTGTTCAGCGACATATTTTCTTCCATTGCCAGCAAAGCTGCTTTGTAATGTAACTGTGGGGAGATTCTTACATTGAAATTTCCCTTAAAAGCTTTTTCAGGAGTTGAACCATTGATTTTACATGTTTCCAAATACTCGTCTATCGCTTCCTGGAAATCTTTTTCCAGCTCTTTGCCGGTTTTACCTTCGTAAGATATTAAACTTTGTATTCCGAGAACTTTGCCAAAAAACAAATCATCCTCTCTGCTGTATTCTATACTTCCGGTATATCCTTTATAATTCAATTGTTTCATAAATTCAAAATCTCTTTTACTTGTTTCAACTGGTATTTCTTCAAAATTCCCGAAGGATGTGGTTTGTGCATTATAATTATTTTTCCATCAGTATTAATAAATTTAACTCTTGAACCTGATGTTTTCCCTTTTTTAATTTCATGAAACCCAAAGTAGTTTAACACGTTAGCCATCTCGTCATAATGAAAATCAGATGGCATACTCAAAAAACGGGATAATAACTTTTCCTTTTTTGTCACGACACAAATGTAACTATATTCAGTTGCAAAAACAAGTGATTGGATTTGATATTTGTTAATTAGATTCTAAAATCTTCAGCAATTCATCCAGTTGTGGAGTTAAAATGATTTCCGTGCGGCGGTTCATTTGCCGGGCTTCGGGAGTTTTTTCGGGAACCAGCGGAACATATTCGCTGCGACCGGCGGCAATGATTCTTTCAGGATCGAGTTGCGGATTCTGGGTGAGGATTTTTGTAACAGCTGTAGCGCGCATCACACTCAGGTCCCAGTTGTCCTTCACATCGCCTGCCCCGCGCATGGGCACATCGTCGGTGTGCCCTTCCACCATAATGTTAATGTCGGGGTTTTCGGCCAGTAACTTGCTTAAATCGCGCAAAGCCCTCTGCCCGTTTGGATCAACGTCCCACCGTCCGGTTTTGAACAGCAGCTTTTCGTCCATCGAAACGTAAACTTTTCCGTTTTTTTCATGAACGGTCAATCCATCATCGGTAAAGCCAACCAAAGCACGCATTACTTTGTCCCTCAAATCTTTCACTGCCTGATCTTTCTGAGCTAAAACTTCCTGTAGTTCGATGAGTCGGGCGTTCCGGTCTTCCAGTTCTTTTTCCGCTTCACGCAGCCGGTCTTCCCGCAGGGTCAAATCGCGCCGGGTGTTATGCAGCTCCTCCATCAGAATTTCAATTTCCGAGGTACTGCCGGTTTTCAGAATATCGAGTTGCCGGTTCAGGTTTTGCATGTCAATTTCCAACCCGGCATATTTTTGCCTTTGTGCATTTAAATCATACAGCGCTTTTTCGAGCCGTGCATTCAAATCGTTGTTTCTGGCCCGAAGATTTTTATTGGCGCTTTCAAATTCCCGGTTGGCGGTTTCAAGCCGCATATTCGATTGTTTCAGCAATTCGGCTTCCTGCCTGGTGTTTTTTAATTCATCCTGAACATCGGTCAGTTTTTTCGTCGAAACGCATGAAGAAAACAACAGGATTCCCCCCCAAAAGATAAGGATATGTACAGTTCTCATTTTTTTAAATTTTAATTCCGGCTAAATTTACTTTTTTTGCAGCTTAAGAACAAATCTGATGCCACGTGCATTTATTTGAACAAAACAGCGTATTCGATTTGTTGTATCTTTGAAAATATTTTCACACGAAATGGTTACAATTAAAGAAAAATTACTTGAAAAAATAAATAGCCCTGCGGATTTAAAACAGCTTCAGCCGGAAGACCTCCCTGAAGTTTGCACCGAATTACGGGATTTTATTATCGATGCTGTTTCAACGAATCCGGGGCATTTTGGAGCAAGTCTTGGTGTTGTAGAGCTTACGGTTGCGCTTCATTATGTTTATAATACACCATACGATTTGCTGGTTTGGGATGTGGGGCATCAGGCTTACGGGCACAAAATTCTGACCGGACGACGCGATATTTTTCATACCAACAGAAAATTTCGAGGAATAAGTGGGTTTCCCAAACGGGAAGAAAGTGAATTTGACACCTTTGGTGTAGGACATTCATCTACATCTATTTCTGCCGCCTTGGGGATGGCGGTTGCTTCGGGGTTAAAAAAAGAAACCGACCGGAAAATTGTAGCGGTAATTGGCGATGGCGCCATGACCGGCGGAATGGCTTTTGAGGCTTTGAACAACGCCGGAGCCAGCAAGTCGAACCTGCTGGTGATTTTGAACGACAACAATATGGCCATCGATCCAAATTCGGGGGTCATTGGCCAGTATCTTTTAAATATTTCAAAATCGCACACCTACAACAGGGTAAAGCAAGAGGTTTGGGAAGGTTTGGGAAAACTGGACGGCTTTGGAAAAAGAACCCGGAAATTTATCCAGAAAAACCAACATGCCCTTAAAAATTTAATGCTGAAGGAAAACAACCTGTTTGAGGCATTCGATTTCAGGTATTTTGGTCCCATCGACGGGCACGATGTGGTTTACCTTACCGAAGTTTTAAACGATTTGAAAGATATTCCCGGCCCTAAATTGCTTCATCTGGTTACCAAAAAGGGAAAAGGCTTTTTGCAGGCCGAGGAGAATCAGACAAAGTACCATGCTCCCGGATTATTTGATAAAGTTACCGGTGAGATTTATTCCTGTAGATGTGCCGGGGAGCAGGTTACCAAGTTTCAGAATGTGTTTGGCGAAACATTGGTTGAACTGGCCGAAATGAACGAAAAAATTGTGGGCATTACACCGGCTATGCCGTCGGGTTGTTCCATGAACCTGATGATAGAAAAAATGCCTGAACGGGCATTCGACGTGGGCATTGCCGAACAACATGCGGTAACCTTTTCGGCCGGACTGGCAACCCAGGGGATGGTCCCGTTTTGCAACATATACTCCACATTTATGCAGCGTGCCTACGACCAGGTGATTCACGATGTCGCCATTCAGAGCCTGCCTGTTATTTTTTGCCTCGACAGGGGAGGTTTGGTTGGAGAAGACGGACCAACCCACCACGGGGTATTCGACATTGCCTATATGCGAACCGTTCCGAATATGATTGTAGCAGCGCCAATGGACGAATCGGACTTGCGGAACATGATGTACACAGCACAACTGGCTGAGCTGAAGCAACCAATTTCCATTCGCTATCCGCGTGGTTGCGGAAATGTAGCCGACTGGAAAAAACCGTTTCAGAAAATTGAAATCGGGAAAGGCAGGCAACTCAGTGAAGGAACCGATTTGGCCATTCTTACCATTGGCAAAACAGGGATTTTTGCTCAGGAAGCTGTGAAAAAACTTGCTGAAGAGAACATTTCGGCAGCTCACTTCGACCTTCGTTTTGTAAAACCAATCGACGAACAAATGCTGGCCGATGTATTTTCTGATTTTTCAAAGATTATTACGGTAGAGGATGGGGTTACTAAAGGAGGATTTGGAAGTGCTGTGCTGGAATTTATGGCCGAAAACGGATTTTCAGCCCAGGTGAAGATTTTGGGTGTGCCCGACAAATTTATTGAACACGGTTCCCTGAAAGAACTTTATAAAATTTGCGGTATTGATGCCGATGGAATAATTTCTGCTTCGAAAGAAATGGTGGATGTATAGAAAATATTTATACATTTCTCCCGTTTTCAGTTGAAATGATTTAAAAAACTTGCCTTGGATATTTACCTGAAAAGAAAACGCGGAAAAATTTTGCTGCTGGTTGTAGCAGTAATCATAGGGCTAGCTTCGCTGCTCTACACCAATTGGCTAACCGGAAAAATGGCCAACGAAGAACGCAAAAAAGTAGAGCTTTGGGCCGAGGCAACCAAACGGATGGCCGATACCGGCATTCAAAGTTCCAGCCAGGCAAATATTGAACAGTTAAATACCGCATACCTTTCACTCATTCAGTCGATTCTGGAACAAAACACGACCATCCCTGTGGTGATTATTGAACCCGGCGGTCAGTTTAATTACGATGCCAACATCAGTTTTCATGAAGAAAGAAGGGAGCAGGTGCTTTCAAAGGAGTTGGAAAAAATGAAAACCCATGCCGATCCCATCCGCATCGATCTTTCGGAAGAAGAAGGCGATTACCTTTTGTTGTATTACAGGGAATCAAATATTTTGCGAAACCTCCGCTATTATCCTTTTGTTCAGCTTTTTGTGATTATGGTTTTCATCATTGCCGCCTATTCGGCATTTAGTGCAACCCAGCGGGCCGAGCAAAACCAGGTATGGGTGGGCATGTCGAAAGAAACCGCCCATCAGCTGGGAACACCCATTTCCTCGCTCATGGCCTGGATAGAAATTTTAAAATTGCAGAACGTTGACCCGGCCATTGTTGACGAATTTGAGAAGGACACACAGCGGCTGGAAAAAATTACGGAAAGGTTTTCCAAAATCGGTTCAAAACCCGAACTTGTTCCTTCAAACCTTGCAGAAGTATTGAGCTCCACAGTAAACTACCTAAAAACCCGGTCCTCGGGGAAAGTGAAATTCGAGAAACTATTTTCCGAAAAAACCTCATTGTTTGTGCCCCTCAACGCAGCCCTCTTCTCATGGGTAATTGAAAACCTGTGCAAGAATGCCATCGATGCCATGGACAACAATGGAACCATTACCATTGAATTGCACGAAAAAGAATCGACCGTAAATATTGATATTACCGACACAGGAAAAGGAGTTCCGAAATCGCAGTTTAAAACCATTTTTCAACCTGGTTATTCTACCAAAAAGCGGGGCTGGGGGCTTGGCCTTTCGCTGGCGAAGCGGATTGTGGAAAACTACCACAAGGGAAAAATTTTCATTAAATGGTCTGAAACAGGGAAAGGCACTACTTTCAGGATTATTTTGAACAAGTAAACTCCGGTTTGTTTACCCTTGCAAATAATTTCTAACTTTGGAAGCAAATTTTAATTGAAATAATGCCACTGCTTAATTCTGTCATAAACTGGATTAATTTTAAGCGGAACTACCAGATACAGTTATACCGCGAGTATCCCAATGATATTCAGATGGAAACACTTCTGAATCTTTTACGCAGGGCAAACGATACCGTTTGGGGAAGAAAATACGGTTTTGAATCGATCCCTTCGGTTGAAGCTTTCCAGAAAACGTTACCATTACAAACCTACGACGACATTAAACCATGGATTGACCGGCTTAGGGAAGGCGAGAATGATGTTTTGTGGCCGGGCGAAGTGAAGTGGTTTGCCAAATCGTCGGGTACCACCAGCGATAAAAGTAAGTTCATTCCGGTTACCAAAGATGCGCTGGAAGATTGTCACCTGAGAGGCCCCAAAGATGTTTTTGCGCTGTACATTAAAAATTATCCCGAAACCGGCGTGCTCTGGGGAAAAACACTTACTATAGGCGGTAGCCATCAGATAAACAATTTCAGTAACAACTCCTATTATGGAGATTTATCTGCGATTTTGATTGAAAACGTTCCGTTTTGGACCAACCTGATGCGTATTCCGCCTGCCGAAATTGCCCTTATTGAAGATTTTGAAGAAAAAATTGAGCAGGTAATACAAACATCGCTCGACCAAAATGTGACCTCGCTGGCCGGAGTTCCTTCGTGGTATCTTGTTTTGCTGAAAAAAATTCTCGAAAAAACAGGAGCGAATAACATTTTGGAAGTTTGGCCCAATCTGGAGGTTTTTATTCATGGAGGCATCAATTTTGAGCCTTACCGGGAGCAGTATAAAAAAATTATTCCATCTGAGAATATGCACTATATGGAAACGTATAATGCATCCGAAGGTTTTTTTGCCATACAGGACGATCCCTCGCGCAACGATATGCTGCTCATGCTCGATTATGGTGTGTTTTACGAATTTATTCCCATGAGTGAATTTGGCAGCGAAAATCCCAAAGTGCTTACACTGAAGGATGTGGAGCTTAATGAAAATTACGCACTGGTTATTTCTACTAACGCAGGTTTGTGGCGGTACATGATTGGCGACACCATTCAGTTTACCTGTCGGAATCCTTACCGGTTGAAAATTACAGGCCGCACCAAGCATTTCATCAATGCCTTTGGAGAAGAGGTGATTATTGATAATGCAGAAAAGGCACTGCAATCGGCTTGTGCGCAAACCGGGGTTATTGTGAACGAGTACACTGCCGGTCCGGTATTTATGGGCGACAACCAAAAAGGGGCACACCAGTGGATCATCGAATTTGAAAAGGCACCTTCCGAAAACGAACGTTTTGCTGAACTGCTCGACAAAGGATTGCAGGAAGTGAATTCGGACTACGAAGCCAAACGGTACAAGAACCTTACGCTTGAAGGGCTTCATTTAACCGTTGCACCCAAAGGGACTTTTTACCAGTGGATGAAAAACAGGGGAAAGGTTGGGGGACAAAACAAAATCCCGCGCCTCTCGAACAACAGGAAATACCTCGACGAATTACTGGAATTGATTCAGAAATAAATAAATTTTTTATTTTCGACAAAAACAATACAATATGCATATAGCGGTTGCGGGAAATATTGGAGCCGGGAAAACAACTCTGGCAGAGATGCTGGCCAAACACTATAAATGGACAGCACACTACGAGGATGTTGATCTGAATCCCTATTTGAACGACTTTTACAATGACATGCAGCGATGGTCGTTTAACCTTCAGATTTATTTTCTCAATTCCAGGTTTAAACAGATCATCGACATTCGGAAGTCGGGCAAAACAATTATTCAGGACAGAACCATTTACGAGGATGCCGAAATTTTTGCACCCAACCTGCACAGCATGGGACTTATGAGTACCCGCGATTTTAAGAATTACAAATCGCTTTTCGATTTAATGGTGAGCCTGATTCAACCGCCCGACCTGCTTATTTACCTGCGTGCTTCCATTCCTACCCTGGTAAACCAGATCCAAAAACGCGGACGGGAATATGAAAATTCCATCCGACTCGATTATCTGAAACAGCTCAATGAGCGTTATGAAAAATGGATAACCAGCTACAAAATGGGGAAGCTGCTCATAATCAACGTCGATAATCTCGATTTTACTGCCAATTCGGAAGACCTGAGTTCGATTATAGATAAAATCGATGCTCAGATTCACGGTCTTTTTTAATCCTCCATTTCATAAATGGTTTTTAAAATGGCGGGCCAGCGGTCATCAGGGATTTTCGCACCCATTACTTCCACTACTTTGCCCGAAACGAGGGCAGCAATGCGGCCACACTTTTGCAGGCTGAACCCATTCATGAGACCATAAAGAAATCCTGCAGCGTAATTGTCGCCGGCACCGGTTGTATCGATGGCCAGCGCCGGAATGATTTTCGCTTTTGTTTTTTCGTTTCCGCGCTGAATGAGTGAACCTTCTTTCCCGGTTTTAACAACAGCAATTTCGCAGAGCGCTGCAATTTTCTCCAATGCCTCGTCCGGTTTTTTGCCTGTAAACGCAAAAGCTTCTTCTTCGTTGGCAAAAACGATGTCCACTTTTTCTTCTGTCAGCCTTCTCAGAAATGCAAGGTTTTGCTCCACAATATTAAAACTCGACAGGTCGATGGCAATTTTCAGTTTTGCCTGCCGGGCTAAATCCACTGCCGTTTCAATCAACCGGTGATCCTGCACCAGGTAACCCTCCACATAAAGCACTCCGAACCCTTCAAACATTTCAGGTTTTAACTCTTCAGGTTTCAGGTCGGCCGCTGCACCCAGATAAGTCGCCATGGTACGTTCCGAATCGGGGCTAACCATTGCCATCACACGGCCGGTACCTTTTTCACTTTGCAGCAAAAATGTTTTTATGTTCTTCTTCTCAAATTCCCGGCGAAAAATATCTCCCAACTCGTCGTTCCCGGTTTTTCCAAGGTATCCGCAAGCCGTTCCAAGGGCTGCCAGTGCATGTATGGTATTGGCAGCCGATCCGCCGGTTGTTATTTCGCGGTTGTTAAAGCGTGTGGCCTTGTAAATATTCCGCGATAACTCTGCATCCACAAGTGTCATACTTCCCCGCGGCAATCCAAATTTGGCCAGTACGGTGTCGTTTTCCAGTGCAATTATAACATCGACCAATGCATTGCCAATACCTAAAATTGACGTTCTTATTTCATTCATAATCATTCCGTTTTGCCGAAAAGGAAAACAATCCATAAATTATTTTCGCCATGTTCCGGCTTGATTTATTTCATAACAAAGTAACAAACTTTTTTTATCACACAAATGCCAGAGCGGGTTTCCGGTTTCAAAATCAGGGGCAAAAAGTTTAAACCTGGTATAAAATGCCGGAAACTGGCAGTCTCTGAAAGAAAATATTTGTAATTATTACGTCTGAATTACTGTTTTGTGTTATTTTTAACCTATCAAAAGAATTTAATAGTAACAACAGTATTAATAAAGAAAATAAGGATTATGAAAATTTCGAAAAACAGAAGGGATTTCCTGAAAATTTCGGCAGCAGGAGCCCTTGGAATGATGGCAATGGGCCCGTATGCATGTTCGCCGGGGGCCACAACTGACAGAAAAAGCTTTGGTGTTGGTTTGCAGCTTTATACCATTCGCGATGCCATGAGCGCCGATGTGAAAGGTTCGCTTCAAAAGGTTTCGGATTTAGGATATAAAAACCTGGAGCTTGCCGATTATTCCAATGGAAAATTTTACGGTTATACGGCTTCTGAATTCAAAAAAATGGTGAGCGACATGGGCATGGAAGTGCTCAGTAGTCATACAGCGGTTGAAGCAGAAGGTGTTACACTGGAAAATGCAAAAAAAATGGCCGACGACCATGCCGAACTCGGAGTGAAGTTTTGCGTGCATCCCTGGGTTGAAGAAGAAGACCGGAATGTGGAAACCTACAAGAGAATGGTTGCCGACTGGAACGAGGTGGGACGCATTATGAAGGGCGCAGGCATTCAGTTTGGTTACCACAACCACAATTTTGAGTTTGACAATCTCAATGGCATTGTTCCGTTTTACGATATTCTTATGCCCGAGTTAGACCCCGATTTGGTGACTATGGAGATCGATATTTTCTGGGCATCGAAAGCCGGACAAGACCTGGTGGAAATGTTCAACAGATATCCCGGTCGTTTTCAGTTGTTCCACCTGAAAGATATGTTCACCCACGAAGCTCCGTTCTTTGATGTTACTAAAGACGATATTGCACCGGTTGGTGCAGGGGTTATCGATTTCAAACGCATTCTTGCTGCCAAAGAGGTTGCCGGAATGAAATACATGTTTGTAGAAGACGACAACCAGGGCAACGGAAAACCGTTTGAAGCGCTGGAAACAAGTATCCGCAACCTTACTACAGATATTCTTGTATAGCTAAATGTTTTTATTGGATAAATGAACCGGTTGCACAGTCAGCCCGGTTTTCTAAAGGAGGGGTCAAGACAAAAAGTTTTGGCCCTTCCTTTTTTGTTTTTCTCAAAAATCTGATTGACAGGGCTTTAACAAATTTTTGCAAATCTGGTATGGCTTTTGTTTTATTCAATGCAAGGAGTCGAACAATTAAAACTCAAAGTCATGAAAAATTTTATTATCATATCAATCATCGCACTGTTGACAGCAGGATGGAACTTCACCAGTGCACAGGAGTTCCCGAAAGAATATCTGGGACTGCCTGGAGACAACCTCAATTTGTACGCAGTAATGAAACTGTTTCAGGAATCAGAAACGCTTGAAGCTTTTGAAAGAAGCCTGAATGATGAAAGCACAATGGTCAACAACCTCGACCTGAATGGAGACAATATGGTTGATTACATAATGGTTTTTGATTACGCTGAAGGCGATTTCCACACCATTGTTCTGAGGGTTGCACTCGACGAGCGTGAGACTCAGGACGTAGCTGTTTTTACTGTTCAGCAGTTTAATGACGGTTCTGTTCAGGTGCAGCTGATTGGCGACGAACTGCTTTACGGGAAAAACTACATTGTAGAACCCTATTATGCCGAAAATGCCGAAACGCCAAATCCGGGCTATGTGGGAAACACCCGTAATCCAAATAAAGTTACCGTGGTTCACACAACTACCTATCAGATAGCAGAGTGGCCCATTGTAAGGTATATTTACCTTCCCACCTATGTAGCCTGGCGGTCATCATGGTACTGGGGTTACCGGCCGGTTTACTGGAATCCGTGGCGTCCGTTTTACTGGCACACTTACTACGGATACCACTATCACTGGCACAATCACTACTATACCCGTTACCGCCACTGGAATCATTACCGTTACCCGCGGTATAAAAATCATTACTATACCAGCATCAGGACTTATTCTCCACGGATAACTGTAAACATCAATAAGGGCGTTTATAAAACAACCTATTCCCGTCCCGATTTACGGAAACAAGGAGAAGTGCTTTATGCCAGGAATAATTCAGGTAGAAATTCCACCACTTACAGAAGTGTTGAAAATGGCAGAACGAGGTCGGCCAGTACGACCACTGTCAGGAGTGCCCAAACCAACATTCAGAGCAACAATGCCGGAACACGTTCTGCCGTAAGAACCTCTGCTGCAACGAGAAATGGTGATGAAAGAAAATCAGCTACTGTAAACAGCAGCCGGAACAGTACAAACACAACCGTAAGGCAAAGCTCTGATGCCACCCGGAATTCTGGGGTTAATTCCTCCAGGGGAACAACCACAACCCGGTCTGCAAGAACCAGTTCAGGTTCAGAAGTAAATCAGGGAACGAGCGGAAATACAGCCAGACCTGCTGCGGTGAGCAGTAGCCGAAATGTAAAAAGTTCAACCGCAAGGGATAATTCGAGTGCTGTACATAGTTCTTCCGCCGATGCTCCGCAGCGTTCAGCTGTTTCAAGTCAGGCAAGAACAAGTGCACCGAAAAAGTCGGCAACCATTTCAACAGGGAATAGTACATCCAGGCCTTCGGTGAGTAGAAGCACCAGCTCAACAAGAAGTTCAGCACCTTCGGTTTCGCGTCAGAGTGCGCCAAAAACCAAATCGGCTGCTTCTGTGAGCAGCTCCAGAAGTTCCTCACGTCAGTCAACACCTTCAGTGAGCAAAAGCAGTTCTTCCGGCAGCAGTCGTACAGCTGCACCCAAAAGCAGCAATACCAGAAGTTCTTCCAACAGAAGTTCAGGGCGCAGATAAATGATTGTTGCGATTATTGATATAAGATAAAAATATACATTCATTCCAGCCTTCTCATTTCGGGGAGGCTGGTTTTTTTGTGCAGTTATTTTTAAAAGGGTGGGTGTTAATCCTCAAAATACCTTTCAGCGAACTTTATAAAGTAAGGCCAGTTTGGACCGGTGGTATGTCCGCCTTCGTGCTGCCGGAAAGCCACATCGCCATCAACCAGCGTTTCCTGGGGCGGGAAAAGCATGGTGCGCATGCTTTTTTTTCCCAGCAACTCGTAAACCGGCCCGGCCATGGCGCCACCCAGAAACATGCCCTTGGCATCTACCCACTGGCCTTCCACAGCGGCTGAACCCGAGCTGATAAAAACTGGTCGCGGCGCACATAAAGCGATTAAATGATGGGCATCCACCGGCAAATCTTCCTGCGTGAGCGGCCCGGCATATTTTATAAAGTTGCCTGCAAACCAGTGGTATTCGGCTGAACTGGCCAGGTTTTCAACCTGTTCGCCAAACACGCGGTGCAGCAACTTGGCGCCACCCGCACCCGACGAGCCTATAAATCCAATAGCAATGCGTGGTTCATAAACCATAGCAACCAGTGCGGCTTTTCCATACCTCGAAAGCCCTTCGATACCGATGCGCGTTTCATCCACATCTTTATCGGTTTCAAAATAATCGATGGCGCGGCTGGCTCCCCAGGCCCAGGCACGCAAGGCACCCCAATCGTCGGGTTGGCGAGGTTCTCCTTTGTTTGCCAGCCCGATTATTCCCTGCCGTAATCCGGCGCCGTTATCGGCCTGTACACTTGCCGGAACAAGCACGGCATAACCCCAGCCTTTTTGCAGCAACTGCTGCTTCCAGGTGAGCTCATCTGTATTTTGGACCCCGAATCCTCCCGGCCAGTTGAAGCCGAACTCCAGGATTACCGGAACGGGTTTTTCAGATTCAGCAGGAGTTCCCAAAGTCAAATCAATTTCAACGCTTATTTCAGGGAAAGTTGAATTATCTGCTATGCCTTTTATTTGCTTAATTTTTACTGGAAAACCGCCATCCACGGTGTCTTTTTCACTGACAACCTTCCATGCAACACCGGGAATGTTTTCGGGAAGCCGTCCATATATCTCGCGATCGAAGAGTTCTGTAATTTCTGCACGGCGCTTTTCCCATTGTTCAGGTGAGGTTACTTTTGAACCGTCATCAAACTCAAGAGGATTGGGCAGAAAATAAGGTTGTACTTTGGCTTCATCGGAAATGGCTGCATTGGGCGCTTCCGGGTTTCCCGAGGGACCGGGGCGCAACTCGGAAATGCCCAGCTGCTGCATCATGTGCTGGTGGTCGGCATGGCTAAGCCGGTTAATGCTATCGCGGTATTGTTGCGAAAATTGTGAAAAAACGAGGGAGGGTAGAAAAACTCCTAGCAGAAAGAAAAAACCTGATTTAATCATCATTCAGTTCGTTTAAGTACTTGATATTTTTCTGCAAGTTAAATTTTTTCATTCAGATTTTACTCAGGCAGGTTAAATCTGTTTTTCTTTTTTTTCGTAAAAGAAGTCAGCATTGAGTTTAACAGGAATTTGTATTCATGTTTAAAAATAGGCGAATAAATTTCTTTATAACAGTAGTTTTTACTTTTTTTAAAGTTTGGAAAAACAGTTGATTTATAATATTTTTAAAAACTTAATAATTGAACGTATGAGGAATTTTTTGATTTCTATATGGATATTCATAATATGTGCCGGAAATCCAGCCATTTTAAATGGACAAAACTACGCCAATTCCTTCAAAGCATCAGATGTGGTTTTACTGGAAGGCCCGTTCAAACATGCCCGCGACCTGAATATTCAGCATTTGCTGGAATACGATGTTGACCGGCTGCTGGCGCCTTTCCGGAAAGAGGCCGGGCTGGAACCCAAAGCCGAAAGTTACGAAAACTGGATTGGGCTGGATGGTCACATTGGCGGGCACTATTTATCGGCCATGGCCATGAATTATGCTTCAACCGGAAATCAGGATTGTAAAAAAAGAATGGATTACATGCTGGCTGAATTAAAAACCTGTCAGGAAGCCAACGCAAAAAACAACCCGGAATGGGGAGTGGGTTATGTGGGCGGCGTTCCAAACAGCCAAAATATCTGGTCGGAATTTCAAAAGGGAAATCTGGGCCCGTTTCACCGGTCGTGGGTGCCGTGGTACAACCTGCATAAAATGTTTGCCGGGTTGCGCGATGCCTGGTGGTATGGGAATAGCGAAGAAGCCAAATCGATGTTCCTGAAATTTTGCGATTGGGGCATTGAAATCACCTCAGGGTTTTCAGATGCTGAAATGGAAGCCATGCTGGGAACTGAATATGGCGGGATGAACGAGGTTTTTGCCGATGCTTATGCCATTTCGAACGATGAAAAATACTTAACTGCGGCCAAACGGTTTTCGCACAAATTTTTGCTGAATCCCATGGCCGAAGGTCACGATAACCTGGACAACCTGCATGCCAACACACAGGTGCCCAAAGCTGTCGGTTTTCAGCGGATTGCTGAATTAAGCGGCGATGAAAAATATGCAAATGCCGGACAGTTTTTCTGGGAAACGGTAACCAACAACCGCAGCCTCGCTTTTGGCGGAAACAGCCGGCGGGAGCATTTCCCGACAGCATCGGCTTGCAGCGACTACGTGGTGGATGTGGAAGGACCGGAATCGTGCAATACGCACAATATGTTGAAATTAACCGAAGGATTGTTCAGGGTCAGTCCGCATGCCGAATATGCCGACTATTACGAACGGGCGCTGTTTAACCACATTTTATCAACCCAGCATCCGGAACACGGAGGGTACGTCTATTTTACCCCGGCGAGGCCACGGCATTACCGGGTCTATTCGGCACCCAACGAGGGCATGTGGTGTTGTGTGGGAACCGGCATGGAAAACCACGGAAAGTATAACGAATTTATTTACACCCATCAGAATAACGCGCTGTATTTAAACCTGTTTATCGCATCGGAACTAAACTGGAAAGAGAAGGGGATTCAAATGAGGCAGGAAACAAATTTTCCTCTGGAAGAAAAAACCAGGTTACAGGTAACTGATGGGTCAGCGCGTTTTGAACTGAAAATTCGTTATCCGGGTTGGGTTGCTGACGGTGAAATGAAAATAACAGTGAACGGGGAAGATTTCCCGATTAAAAAAACTTTGTCTTCCTACATTTCGGTTGAACGCAACTGGCAAAAAGGCGATGTGGTTGTAATTCATGTTCCCATGCATAACAGGCTGGAACAAATGCCCAATGTTTCGAACTACTATGCATTTATGCACGGCCCCATTCTGCTTGCGGCTAAAACCGGCACCGAAGATTTGGCCGGACTGGTGGCCGACGACAGCCGCTGGGGGCACATAGCGCATGGCGAAAGATTACCAATTGACGAAGCACCTGTTATTATTGCAGATGGTATTTCTGAAATTGCTGAACATCTGAAACCGGTTCAAAACAGTCCGTTCACCTGGAAACTTTCGGGTTTAAAAATGCTGAATGCTGAGGAAATCGTGCTGGAACCATTTTTTCAAATTCATGATGCCCGTTACAGCATGTACTGGATGGTTTTATCCAATACAGGTTACCAGGCCTATATCGATTCCATTGCACAGGTTGAAAAGGAGATGCTGGAACTGCAAAACCGCACCGTCGATTTTGTGGCGCCCGGCGAGCAGCAGCCCGAGGCCGATCATGCCATGGAAACCGAAAATTCAAATGCCGGTAATAACTGGGATGAGTTTTATCGGGAAGCCCGAAACGGAGGGTTTTTCAGTTACCGGCTGGCCACTGGCGGAGAAAAAAATCTGGAGTTGAAAGTGCGCTACTGGGGATTTGAATGGGGCAGCAGGAAATTCGATGTTTTTATCGACGACGAAAAACTGATTACTGAAGACAACACCGGGCGATGGAATCAATCGGCTTTTCAGGATGTGGTTTATGAAATTCCGGATTCGATGGTGGAAGGAAAAGATTTTGTCCGGGTGAAATTTAGGGCGCACGAGGGAAGCACTGCCGGCGGTGTCTATTACATCCGGTTGCTTCGGAAATAAATATTCTAAAAACGGGATAAATCTATACATTCATGTAAGTTGGCAAAAAGCAATGGGCAGTTGGCACATTTTATCCCGTGCGCAGTTTAGTTTCAGAGGAGAAAAATATTTTTTAGCACAAAATTATAAAAAGATGCTTTCCAGTTTTGCTATAACAGTAATTTTTACTTTTTTTATGGAGTGTACTAAATTCATATAAATAAACCTGATATGAAGAAATTATTTTCCATGATTCTTACCCTTTTGGTTGGCTTTTCCGGTTATTCGCAGGAAATTACAAAACCGGTTCCACAGGGTTTCGATGTTGTTCGTTCTGATATTCAGCATGGGAATATCGATACAATAACCTATTTTTCAGAAACAGTTGGCAATAACCGGAATGCTGTTATTTACACGCCGCCCGGATTTTCAAATGAAAAAAAATACCCGGTGCTTTATCTTTTACACGGCATTGGGGGTGATGAATTTGAATGGTTAAACGGTGGACGGCCACAGGTTATTTTCGATAATCTGTACGCCGAAAACAAAATGGAACCCATGATTGTGGTGATGCCCAACGGCAGGGCCATGAAAGACGACCGGGCCACCGGGAATGTTTTTGCTCCTGAAAAACAGGAAGCATTTGCCAGGTTCGAAAAGGACTTGCTGAACGATGTGATTCCTTTCATTGAAAAAAAATATCCGGTGATTAAAGACCGCGAAAACAGGGCAATTGCCGGTTTGTCGATGGGAGGCGGGCAGTCGCTCAATTTTGGTTTGGGCAACCTCGACAAATTTGCATGGGTTGGTGGATTCTCATCGGCGCCCAACACAAAACCGCCGCAGGAGTTGATGCCAAACCCTGAAGAGGCGAAAGAAAAACTGAAACTGCTCTGGATATCCTGTGGCGATAAAGACGGGCTCCTCAATTTCAGCAAACGAACCAGCGACTACATGGAGGAAAACAACGTTCCGCATATTTATGAAATTTACGACGGAAACCACGATTTTGATGTTTGGAAAACAAGTCTTTACCGGTTTTCGCAACTGTTGTTTAAGTCCAAAAACAAGCCGGTATTCTCAAAGTT
>Ga0209614_1000986_pt1 | contig 22967 bp, 15 predicted proteins | sample BlaSprsedimmetaG_FD_185484 | JGI IMG/M metagenome (GOLD analysis project Ga0209614, IMG submission 185484) | Hot spring sediment bacterial and archeal communities from California, USA to study Microbial Dark Matter (Phase II) - Blank Spring... ... | reverse complement strand
CTGATAACACTGCCTCGTGCCCCTGTCGTTCCACACGAATCCTGATGTGACCGCCGGGTGCGGTGAATTTGAGCGCGTTGCCGATGAGATTGTCTAGGAGACGGTGGAGTTGTAGCCGGATGCCGAGGATGAACAGTGGCTCGTCAGGCACTTCAGCGTATAACGCCAGCGACCTCTGGCGTGCTTCATTTTGGAACTCCGCACTCACGGCGCTGACGAGCTGAGTCAAATCAACGGATTCCACCGATGGTTTTTCCCTTTCAGCATTATCGATTTGCCACTGCAAGGTGATGTTTTCCACGAGATCGCGTAACATCGCACTGCGCCGCGCGATGATGTCGATCGCCTCGGCTTGCGGCTTTTGAATTGGACCAAGCGATCCATCGCGCAGCATCTCGGCGTAGCCCATCACCAACGCGATTGGCGTGCGCAGTTCGTGGGAAACGTTTTGTAGCATCTCGTCTTTCATCCGATCCAGTTCTTCCTGGCGCTGAAGGGCTTCCTCCAAGACCCGGGCTTGGTGCGCGGTCGCTTCGTAGAAACGCGCGTTCTGCAGGGCCAGGGCAATGGGCACGCTCAACGTTTTGAGCAACTGTTGGTCTTCCTCTTTGAGTAATGTGTGGTCTGTGCCGGCCAGCGAGAGAATGCCGATCAATTCATCGCGTATCTTGAGGGGTAGATCCCAGGGTGAGTCCGGATTCTGATTCTCTCTGCGAGGCGACCCAACGCATCAGCGTTTGTTCCGTAGTCTCGGCGCTAAGGCCGTAAACTGTTCTAACGGGCTGAGCAATACCTTGATCGGAAATGGCGGTCAGTGTGTGGGCCTCTTTGTCCCACAAGTGAACCATTCCGCGCTGTATATTGAGCGCCTTCTTGATGTGTGCCAGCGCACGTCTGGCGACCTCCTTCAATTCAAGCGTCTCTGCAAGTGTTTGCGAGAGGGCATTCAAGGTGGTCAAGCGTTGGCGTTCCATTTCCAGGGATTCGATCAAACGCAGGTGCTCGATTGTCGCCGCGACGTAATCCCCAAACAGATGCAGGTGTCTCGCGTCGGCGGCGGTAAATTGACTGGGACGGTTGCCATCGACGTTGAGGTACCCAATCACCTCATCGCGGACGATAAGCGGTGTTCCCACGTAAGCGCGCACGTTGTTGGTTCCTGCAATATGCCGCCACAGTGAAGAACTGGCCGTGTCTACAATTAGCAGGGGGCAGCGATTTGTCGCCATATATTCGTAGGTTGCCAGTGTCTCTGGGAGCATCCCGTTCTTTAGGGCGGCGCCCAGGTTAACATTCAACTGCTGGTAGCCCAGCGCTGCAACCATCTCGAGTCGCTGCTCTTTCACGAGGAAGATGTTGGCAGCGTCGCCGGGAACAATGCTCGACGCTTTCTCAACCGCCAATTGAATCGCTTCGCGTGGTGTGCGCGCACGTGAAAGGGCCAGACCTGCTTTTGATAGCGCCTCCAATTGTCGTCGCGATACCTCTTGCGCGGTGATGTCCATAATACTGGCAATAATTGCCGGACGTCGCGCGTGCATAGCGAAGGAACCGTAGGTCTCTACGTCGAAGGTGCTGCCATCTTTACGTTTCCCCTTGAAGGTGAAACGAACAGCCTGCATCTCTTCGCGGAGGCACGCGGCAATATTCTCTTCTACCTCCATCTGGGAGTCTGGCGCGGTTAGATCACGCGGGCTGAGTCTGTCGATGATTTCTACCGGGCTTTTGTAGCCGAACATCTCCGCTGCCGCCGGATTGATGTAGCGAATCAAATCGCCCTGGACGAGCACAATGCCGACGAGGGCATGTTCCGCAAGGCGGCGGAAGCGCTCCTCCGACGTGCGCAAGGCTTCCTCGGCTTCGGCGCGTCGTGATTCAGCCTCCATACTCTCCAGGGCAAAACTGGCATCGGCGGCGATTTCTTTCAGAAGCTGTATTTCGGAGGCGTCGAAGGCATCCCGCGCGGTTGTGCTGACGTTCAGGATTGCATAGATGTTGTTGTTGACGCGGATCGGCACGGCGGCAGTTGTCCAACCCGGTGAGGCCATGCCTGAGCGCGGTTCGTGCTTTTGCTCGATGACAGTTCTGCCTTCCCTGAGTGCCTGTTTGGCAACGTTCAGGTTGTAGGGGGCTTGTGCGATGCGCGTGTCCAGTTGATCATACTGTGCCGAGGGGCCGGCAGCATTGAGCGCGGGATACAAGTCGCCGTTACGTAGCTCCCCAATCCACACGGCTTCGTAACCGCACTCCTGGGCCAGGATGTTGCACACCTCTTGCAATAGTTTCTGGCGATCCCGGCGGATGTACAGTATCGTCTGGTTGATGCGTTTGGTCGCGCGCAGCGATTGGTTGAGACGTGCGAGGGGATCGTTTCCCATATGCCCGTTTCTTACCGGCCCTGAACCAACCGTCGTGCGATGGTATTGTGTCGCTCTACTGTAGCTGGGACGTCGAGGGTGAGCAGTCGACCATCCTGGATCACGATACGCCCGTTGATGACCGACAGATCGGTGTAGTGCGGGTGGCAGAAGACGGTTGCCGCCAGTGGATCGTGGACCGCGCCACCGGCGTAGCCGAGCGTGTCCAGGCGCAGGCCGATGAAGTCGGCGGCCTTGCCCGGCGCAAGCTGCCCGATGTCATTCCGTCCCAGGACGTCGGCCCCGCCCCGTGTGGCGATCCACAGCGCCTCTTCGGCGCTAAGAGCGGCGGGATTTCCCCCCCCTTTCTTCCCCCCCGTTGGGGGGGAAAGAGGGGGGGGAGCGACGCGCTGCAACAACATCGCCAGGCGCGCCTCCGCCAGCATGTGCGAGCTGTCGTTGCTCGCCGAGCCATCGACGCCCAGGCCGACCGGAACGCCGGCATCCAGGTACGCGCGCACCGGTGCGATGCCGGAACCCAGCCGCATGTTGCTGGCGGGGCAGTGTGCCACGCCGGTATGCGTGTGGGCCATTTCCCGAATCTCCTCCGCGTTGACGTGGACGCCATGGGCGAACCAGACGTCATCGCCAAGCCAGTCTAGCGATTCGGCGTAACCCACGGGCCGCTTGCCGGAGGTCTCCAGGCAGTACGCTTCTTCGTCGACCGTTTCCGCCAGGTGGGTGTGCAGTTGCACGCCGTAGGCACGCGCCAGCCGTGCAGATTCGCGCATCAGGTCTTCGGTGACGGAGAACGGCGAGCAGGGCGCGACCGCAATGCGCAACATCGCGTAGGCGTCCGCGTCGTGGTAGGTTTCGATGACACGCCGGGTGTCCTTGAGGATGAAGGCTTCATCCTCGACGACGCGATCCGGCGGCAGCCCGCCCTGGCTTTCGCCCCGGCTCATCGAGCCGCGCGTGGCGTGGAAGCGGATGCCGATCTCCTGCGCGGCGCGGATTTCGTCGTCCAGGCGCGCGTCGTTGGGGAAGATGTACAGGTGATCGGAGGTGGTGGTGCAGCCGGAGAGCATCAGCTCCGCCAGCCCGGTCAGCGCGCTGACGTAGATGGCTTCGCCGTTGAGTCCGGCCCAGATCGGGTACAGCGTGGTGAGCCACCCGAACAATCCCACGTCCTGCGCGGCGGGGATGGCGCGTGTAAGCGTCTGGTAGAGGTGGTGGTGCGTATTGACCAATCCCGGCAAAATGACCATGCCCGATGCGTCGATGACGTGATCGGCGGTGTAGTGCGCAAGCTCGGCGGTCGTCCCCACGGCTTCGATGACCCCGCGTCCCGCGCCGGTATCGCGTACAAATAGCGCGCCGTTGGGAATGCGGCGGCGCTGATCGTCCATTGTGATCAGTCGTTCGGCATTTTTAAGTAAAAGTGTGCTCATCTATTCCTCCGTGAGATTGCCAGAGGCATGTTCGAAATCTTGTGCCATAGTTTAACACAACGGCACAGGAGAGCAACTGTTTGTTTTGTCATTCAACCGTGTTACACTGAGCGTTGCGTTGGAGGCGTCAGACGATAACGGTTTTTTTGTTGGAGGTAGTCGTGTTAGGGAAATGGATACGGTTGGGAAGCATAGCTGGCATCATCGTGTTATTGGGCGTATTGCGCGGGCAGACGGCGGCGATCGATCCACCGCCGGACGTCACCGGGCAAGTGCGGTCTCTGTTGGCGGAAGCCGGCCTCCCTTGGGCCGTGCACGAGGTCGATTTTGCCGCTCAGACGATCACGATTTGTCTCGACGTTCCATTGGAGACCCTGCGGGCAGATGATGGCTTGGGGGCCGAAACCGTGCAGGCCGCTGTGCGAAAGGCACTCACACCCCTGGATTGGCGGGTGCTGCGCGTGCAGGCGCGCGACCTCGACACCGGTGCGTGCCGGGCGCTCTCGCGTTTCCTGCCCGGTGCTGTGGCTAAAGTCCCCGCGACGGCGCAGAGTCCGGCTCTTTCTGCCGCTCCTGTAGCATCGTCGTTTTCGCGTGGGTTGGCGGGAAAGACGGTCTACGTCAGTGCGGGGCACGGCTGGCAGTGGAGTTACGCTTCAGAGGCGTGGCGCCCGCAGCGCGGCGTCACCGAGGGGATGATCGAGGATCATAACAACGCCGAAGCCGTCGGGCAATACCTGATCCCCTACCTTGAGAACGCCGGTGCGACGGTCATCCCGGTGCGCGAGCGGGATTGGAATACCGCACGTGTGATCGTCGACAACGACCAGGGCGCACCCGGCTACGTCGAAACCGGGCTATGGGCGACTTCTATACTGACCGGTTATGCCGGTGGCACGTATCGCTTTGCCTCCACGGTAGCGATCACGCCCACGGCGACGGTTTCCTGGCGGATTGCCGTCCCGCGCCGGGGAACCTATGCGCTTTACGCGTGGGTCTATCCCGGCCCAAATCGTGCCCCCGATGCGCGCTACACCATATCTCATGCCGGGGGCGCGACGCACGTGTGGCTTGACCAGCGCGTCCGCCAGCAGACGTGGCGTTACCTGGGGACGTTCCCCTTCTACGCGGGCACGGCGACGGTGACGTTGGACAACGCTTCGGCGGGTGGTAGCGGCGCGGTCGTCATCGCCGACGCGCTGCGCCTGGGTGGTGGTAGCTTCGACAGCCTGGACGCCATCGTGACCGACGCGGCTTTCCCGCCGCAGCGTCCCTGGTGGGAGATCGCGACCTTCTACTACAGCCAGTGGATGGGGCTGGATTACGATGCCTGGGAAGGCTTCAACGATGTGACCGGCCGCCCGATGTTCGCGCGCTGGAATCACGCGGGCAGTGGGGAGGACGCGCTCTACATCTCGTGGCACACCAATGGTTACACCGGCACGACGCGGGGGACGGAGTCCTACGTCCACAACGGGGATACCTATTCGCGCACGCTTGGCAGTCCCGAATTGCAAACGGCCGTTCACCAGGAATTGCTCCACGACATTCGTGTGGGGTGGGATGCTGCCTGGGTGGATCGCGGGCAGCGCCAGGCGGACCTGGGTGAGCTACGGATGCTGTGGGACGAGAATCTCGCAACGCAAATGCCTGGCGTTTTGCTGGAGATCGCGTTTCACGATAACCCGGAGGATGCGCAGGCCCTCAAGGACCCGCGTTTCAACCAGTTGGCGGCGCGGGCCGTCTACCAGGGGATCGTGCGTTACTTCGAGCAGCGCGACGCCGTGGATTTGGTCACGTTGCCGGAGCCGCCGACGCATCTGCGCGTGCAAAACCTCGGCGGCGGCGCGGTACGCGTGGCGTGGCAGCCCTCGCCCACGGATGGCGCGGGGCTGCGTGGCGAGGTCGCCACCGGGTATCGCGTCTACACCAGCACGGATGGGTTCGCGTGGGGCGCGCCGGTCGCGGTTGCCGGGACATCGACCACGTTGACGGGACTGGCGGCAGGGCAGACGCTCTACGCCCACGTGACGGCGACTAACGACGGCGGCGAGTCCTTCCCCACAGAGGTCTTGGGTGCGCGCGTGGGCGACCATCCACTACTGTTGATCGTCAACGGTTTCGACCGGCTTCACGCTGGCGAAATCGTCATCCAGTACGATCCGGTGGAAGGCCCGAACGCGCGCATGTGGGTCGATCAGATGAACGCCCGGGATTACGTGGTGCATCACGGCGAGGCTGTGCCTGTGACTTACGCCTGGAACAGTGCCAGCAACGAAGCCGTGCGCGACGGTTTGGTATCCTTGCAGGATACGTTGCTCGTCGATTGGCTGCTCGGCGAGGAGGCGACACTGGAAGATGGCACGTTGAATACTGCTGAACGCGCCGCACTGCTGGCATTCCTCGACAGCGGGCGCGCCTTGCTCATCAGCGGCTCGTATCTAGCCTGGGACCTCGACGCCATGGGGCGCGCGCCTGCCTTTATGCACGACGTCTTGCGCGCCGGCTACGTCGTCAGTGACGCCGGGACGTCCGCCGTCCAGCCGGTGGCAGGCGGCGCGTTTGCCGATCTGGGCGCATTCACGTTCGATGCGCTCGATGCCTACGTCGTTGATGCGCCGGACGTGCTCGCGCCGGCGAGCGGTGCAACAGCAGCGCTGAGTTACGCCGGCGGGGTAGGGGGGGCGGCAGCAATCCAGTATGTTGAAGGCTGCCAGCGGTTGCTTGTCCTCGGATTCCCGCTCGAAGCTGTACCACAGCCGTCACGCGACGCGGTGATGACACGTGCTTTGGATGACCTTTCCGCGTGTCTGATGCCCGACACGACGATCGCGATACCCCAGGCGAGTGGCGCGTACAGCGTGACGCCCGCCTTCACCGGTTCGGCGTATGCCTGGGGGCTGACAGGCGTGTCGGTGCAGGTACAGCGGGCCGACCCCGGAGATGTGGGTGCTTTCTGGACCGGCGCGGATTGGGGTACGGCGATGTGGCTGACGGCGACGGGAACGTCGCCGTGGAGCTATCTACTGCCCACGCTCATCGACGAGGGCCTCTACACCGTCACGGCGCGCGCCGAAAGTATGCGCGAGGGCAGCGTGTGGCTCGATCCCACGCCTGCCGTGGCGACCTTCACGTACGACGTCACGCCGCCACTCACGCCGACGCTGATCACGCCCACGGGTACTCTCTTCCTACGGACGCCATTGCTTGTTTTTCAGTGGACTGCGCCTGAGGACACGGGGTCGCCGTTAAGCTACCAATTAGAAGTCGTCGCTCAGGCCGATGCTGCCGTACGCGTCTACAACGTATCTACGACGATGTACACGGCGACGCTGCCTACCAACGTTTACACCTGGCGCGTGCGGGCGATCGATGCGGCAGGCAATGCCGGTCCGTGGAGCAATACCGCCGTTTTTGCGGTGGAGGTGGAGCAGGTCTTCTTGCCAGCGGTGATGCGGCGATACGAAAAGTAACCCCTCTCACAGGCTTGTGGCACACTGGCAAACCCGTGAGAGGGGGTGGCGAGGAGGAATCATGCACACATGGTGTGGACATGATTTAACAACCATTTTCTATGGGCGTTTTCTATAGGCCTGGCATAGCCATGGGTATGGTGAAGAAGAAGGTGCTGCCCTTGCCGGGCACGCTTTCTAGCCAGATCCGACCGCCGTGCATTTCCACCAGATTTTTGGCGATGGCCATTCCGAGTCCCGTCCCATTTTGATCCTCGGTGGCGGGGTCGACGACACGGAAGAACTTGGTGAAGAGGCGTATCTGATTTTCCGGACTGATGCCGATGCCGGTATCGCTAACTGCGCAGCGGATGAAATCAGGTTCGTCTGCAGAGAGCCAGGCTTTGACCGTGATCGCGCCTTCATCTGGCGTGTACTGAATCGCGTTTCGCATGAGAATCGTCAGAATTTGCCGCAGCCGGTCGTGGTCGGCATAGGCCTGCGGCAGGTCATCCCACGACTCGCAGGTGTACTGCAGGTGTTTTCTCTCCACGTCCTTTTGTAATGCCTGCATAACCTCGTCGAGTGTCGCGTTAAAATCGACCGAGCGCAGACTAAGTCGCAACTTTCCCGCTTCCATCTCAGCGACGTCCGAGAGATCATTGATGATGGCGATGATATGATTGATGCTTTGCGCGATGATTTCGACAAATTCCTGCTGTTGAGGTTCAAGCGCCCCGGCCATACCGGTCTTCAGCATATCGCTGTATCCAAGGATGCACGTCATCGGTGTGCGGAGCTCGTGCGCCATCGTGGAGACGAACTCGGATTTGGTCAGGTTGGCCTGGCGCAAGGCCTCGTAGAGCCGTGCGTTTTCGACGGCAATGGCGATGTTGTCGGCGACGCGGGTCACCAGGTCCAGTTTGCTTTTCTTGAACGAGCGTTCTTCGGCGACCAGATACAGCACCCCAATCGGACGTGTATCGCGCAGTAGCGGCAAGACCAGGTAATGCGCCTCGATGATGGGTTCGCGCGTGGAAATGCAGCGCATGGCTAACAGGTTGTTTGGTTTGACGTTGCTGTCTTTGGTGAGCCAGCGCACGCCTGCTTCTGCAATCAGCCCGATGGCACCGGCTTCCGCACCCGACGCGGCGATAGCCCAGGACGTACTGCGTTCCATCACCCGGTTGAAGTGCAGGCTGGCGTTAAGATCGCGCATCATCTCTTGCAGGATGGTCAACTCGCGCATCTTCTCGGCCAGCGCCTGATCGGTTTTTTGATGTTCTTGCGCGTTGTAAATCGCCATCGCCGCGTTGTTGGCGAACGCGCTCAGGCTTGCCATATCCTCCTCGGTGAATACGTTCGCGCGTGCACGGTTATCGAGGTAGATCGCGCCAAAGGTCTCGCTCTTGTAGATCAGGGGGACACACAACGTCGCGCGCAGCCCATACGCGATGATGCTTTCGCTCCCCTCGAACCGAGGGTCGATCTGCGCGTTTGTGCTGAGGATCGGGCTTTTCTTTTTGAGCGCCTGACGCACGATGCTGTGACTGAATTGGATGTCGTCGTCGGTAAATAGCATGTACGAGGTGCTGTGTGTCATCTCTACTTGCGGTTCGCCGTCAGCATCGAGAAGGAGCAGCATACCGCGTTCCGCGGAGGTGATCTGGATGAAGGCATCCAGCACGGCTTGCAGGGTTTGACGCCAATCCAGCGAGGCGTTGATCGAGTGTGAGATATCGTAGAGCATGTTGAGGCGGGCGCTTTTTTCCAGCATCATATCCGTCTGGATTTGCCGGATCATCGTTTCCCAGGCTTGCATTTGCGTGTCTAGCGTCTCAAGCGAGACCCCGTTCTGGAGCGTGTGGCGCTGCTGGCGGATCTCGGTTTGTAGCTGGGCCAACACCTCTTTAGCCTGGGCTGTGCTGATATTCACACTCTCCATTAGGCACCTCCAGCGAGGGCGCTCGCTTCGGCGGCGTCTGCACTGGACCAATCCCAGAGCCAGCACGCCAATCCTCCCCAGGGTTGCAGCGGTTCGAACATTGCCTGGGTATCGCGCCGGGCGCCACGGCGCTCTATGTTGGTTGAACGGGGATGCCGTTGCAACGCCAACGTTGCCGGAATGTAATCATAGCGCCCCAGGCTGAGCATGACGAGTCCCAGGGTTGCGGGTTCAAGGCTGAGGAGGTTCGCCAACTCAGCCGCAAGTGCATCTGCAGGGCATTCCCCTTGAGTTAAAATTTCGATGTGCTGCGCTTTGCCGCTGAACTTCTCTGCGACCCGGATGAGTTTTTTGGCGATGGCAGCGGTAAATACTTCACGCACGATGTTGTCTCCCCACAGGATCTGCTGCGGGGTGGGGAAGGCATGGCGTGTAGGATTGCTGGGCAGTGGATCGCCGAAGCGATCGACAATCCACGCGATGCGTTGCCCTTGCTGTGCCTTTTCTTCCTGTGTGAGGATAATCGCTTTAATCACATCCTCGAAGAACGTCGCGCCGCGCAAGATGTGTGCACCATTGTGCAGCGTCGTTTCCAGGCCCGGCGTGCGCCGTGCGATTTCCAGGAAGGGCTGTAAATTTTCTCCCAGCCGGAGCATGCGGCGGGTTTTCTGGCTAAGCTCCTCGGTGTCTTTTCCGCTCAGGCGCGCATCCGTTTGCAGGATAAGCCCGGCTGACGTCTGAGAGAGGGTCAGAGAGACAGTGTGGCCTGATTGCAGGCGTTCGACCCGGTTCAGGCGCTCTTTGTTGCGACTCACACTAAATGGCGGTAGGAGTAGCCGAAACTGTTCCAGTTTGGATTGCTCGCAGTTGAGCGAGCGCCGGATGATTTGTGGCAGCGAAAAGCTATCGGGTACTGTCAGAGTCCAGTGCATGTTCCCCCAACTCAGTCACATTGAAATCCTCAGGGCTATACGGTGTGCCAGTACTTCTTTCACCATGCAAATGTGCGTGATGAGGCCCTGCTTCGCTATTTAGCATACCATAGGTGAACGTGACTGGGGGTTTCAAGCAGGTTACGGTTTAGTTAAAACATTCGGTCGGGTGGTAAACAAAACCGGGCGGGATTTATATCCCGCCCGGTGTGTATCCAGCAGCCAGACGAACACTTACTTCAGGCCTGCCAATTCCAGGCCGCCATCCAGAACTGCGTCTACGAGATTGGGGTCGGTCAACTCGCAGTAGACGCGGATGATCGGCTCGGTGCCGGAAAAGCGGATGAGCAACCAGCCTTTGTCGCCCAAAATGTACTGGTAACCGTCGATGGTGACAATGTCGGTGACGGGCTGTCCAGCAATGGATGTGGGTCTAGCGCTATCTAGGCGCGCTTTTGCTGCCGGGCGTTTCTCGCCAGGGAAGCGCGTGTCGATTCGCTTGTAGTGGTAGCTCTTCCCCATCTTTTCGAAGAGGTCTTCCAGCAGTTGCGAAGGTGTCTTGCCCGTTTGCACCATGAAATCGAGGAAGTAGAGGTTGCCCAGGATACCGTCGCGCTCCGGGACGTTGCCACGGAAGGCGTAGCCACCGCTTTCCTCACCGCCGATGAGCGCGTTTGTCTCGCGCACTTTGGGGGCGATGTATTTGAAGCCCACGCCGGTCTCGTAGACCTCGACGCCGTACATTTCACCCAGACGGTTGAGCATCTTCGTCGTGGAGATCGTCTTGATGATGGGGCCGCGCAGGCCACGGATTTCCAGCAGATAGTAGGCCAGCAGGACGTAAGCGCGCAGTTGATCGATGTAGACGCCGTTCTCATCGCCGATGCCCATCCGGTCGGCATCGCCATCCATAATGAGGAGGACGTCTGCCCCGACTTCGACCGTGCGTTTGAGGGCAACGTCGATGTTGGGTTGAATTGGTTCGGGACGCTGCATCTCCGGGAAGAGCGGGTGGCGTTCGGCGTGTACCTCGATGATGGTATTGTTGCCGCCGCCGAGGAGCCGTGGGAACCATCCCGCGCCGTTGCCCCACATGGGTTCCACGAGAATTTTCAGCCCCGCGTTGCGCAGCTTGTCCAGATCGACGAGTTTGCCGAGATGTTCGATGTAGGCGATGTCCGGATCCCAGCGCGTTACCAGGCCTTGCGCCTCCGCCTCCACGATGTCGATGCGCTTCACGTCTTCGCTGGACGGAATCGCCGCTTCGATTTCCTTTAGCCCCTCCGGCGCTATAGCGCCGCCGAAAGGATCACGCACTTTGAAGCCGTTGTCCCACGGCGGATTGTGGCTGGCGGTGATGTTGATCGCGCCGCCGGCCTGGCGCTCGACAACGCTGTAGCTGATGACGGGGGTGGGAGTATTGTGACTCGTCAACCACACTCGGATGCCGTTGCCGGCCATCACTTCGGCGGCGGCAGCGGCAAAAAAATCGCTTAAGAAGCGCTGGTCATAGCCAATCACGACACCTTTCTCGGCCAGACTGTGGTTCTTGAGGTAGGTTGCGAAGCCCTGGGTCACGCGGCGCACGTTGTCGAAGGTATAGTCTTCGGCGATACGTGCCCGCCAGCCGTCGGTGCCAAATTTGATGTTAGACATAGTGGCTTTCCGCCTCCTTTTCCTTTTTCAACAATTCGAGATCAGCATCCACCATCATCTCGATGAGGCCTTTGAAGGTGACGTCTGGTTTCCACCCCAGCTTTTTCCTGGCCTTGCTCGGATCGGAGACCAGCAAGTCGACTTCGGCCGGCCGCATAAAGCGCGGGTCTTGCACGACGTAATCGTGCCAGTCCAGCCCGGCGTGACCGAAAGCGGCTTCGCATAGTTCTTGCACCGAATGTGTCTCGCCGGTCCCGACGACGTAATCGTCGGGATCGTCTTGCTGCAACATCAGCCACATCGCGCGGACGTAATCGCCCGCGAAGCCCCAATCGCGCTTGGAATCGAGATTGCCCAACGCGAGTTGGTCCGCCATACCCAACTTGATTTTAGCAACCTGGTAGGTCACTTTGCGCGTGACGAATTCCAGCCCCCGGCGCGGGCTTTCGTGGTTGAAGAGGATGCCGGAGCAGGCGAAGAGATCGTACGACTCGCGATAGTTTATCGTGATCCAGTGCCCGTACACCTTCGCCACGCCGTAGGGTGAGCGAGGATAGAAAGGCGTGGTCTCGCGCTGCGGAACTTCGCGCACTTTGCCGAACATCTCGCTGCTGCTGGCCTGGTAGAGGCGAATGTCCGGATCGACGGTGCGGATGGCTTCCAGCACGCGGGTGACGCCCAACGCTGTGACGCCTCCGGTAAACACGGGCTGCTGCCACGACGCCGGTACGAACGACTGCGCTGCCAGATTGTAGACCTCTTGCGGGTGGTGATCGCGCAGCGTAGCGATGAGTGAGCCTTGATCCAGCAAATCGCCAGAGACCAGCGTGAGCTTGTCCTGGATGTGATGGATGCGCGAGAAGGTGACCGTGCTGGTGCGGCGCACCAACCCGATCACGTCATAGCCTTTTTCCAGCAGAAATTCGGCCAGATACGATCCGTCCTGACCGGTGATGCCGGTGATTAACGCACGGCGTTTAGCCATAGAACAAAACCTCCTCAGATAGTCAGATAGTCGTTAGTCAGGTAGACTTCACTCAGACAACCGTTTTTAGAATGATAGAATGTCGTTAGAATAGAGTGTCGTCGTCAAAGTCTACGTCGAATACATCATCGAATTCATCATCGAATTCATCGTCAAATTCGTCACCGAAAAGAAACGTGTCCAGGTCGAGCTCATCGGGATCGATACCCTCGGCTTCCAGATCGCTCTGGATAATCGCGAGCATAGCCTCGCAGTAAGCGGCCTGTTTTTGCGACTTGGCCAATTCCGTTTCTGTGGCGGATATGGCTTTGTCGATCCTATTCCTCTGTTTTTGCCAATGCTTGCGTTCCTTTTCATCTTCTGTCGCATCGTAGAGGCGTTGTGTGACATCGCGTTCGTAGAGTTGGTATTCGAGGTCGTACTCGAACTCCTTGATTTCGTATTGGATATCCCGCAAGGTTAACATCCAGTGATGGAAAACACCGATTTTCACCGATACCGTTCTGCGTAATTCGCCGTTTTCTTCTTCCATTTCCTTACCCTCCTGTTGTGATTTGCCGCCATTCGTCCAGAACATTCTGGATCGTTTGCTCAAAGGGGATTTCCGGCTCCCAACCGGTATCCTGTTTCAACTTCGCTGCACTGCCGTAGAAGACGGGGACATCGGCGGGGCGGTAGCGCTCTGGGTCGGTCTCCACGCGAATGGGAACGCTCGCCAGGGCAATCAATTGATCGACGAGAGACCGGATCGCGCGCGGCGTCCCCGAGGCGACGTTGTAGACCTCGCCGGGCGTGCCGTGCGTCAACGCAACGTGGTAGGCGCGGACGACGTCGCGTACATCGGTGAAGTCGCGGGCAGGTTCGAGGTTGCCCACGCGCATCACCGGGGCCTGTTTTCCGGCCTCGATCGCCGCAACCTGGCTGGCGAAGGCCGGCAGCACGAAGCGCGCCGACTGTCCGGGTCCAACGTGGTTGAATGGGCGCATGCGGATGACCGGTAGCCCGAAGCTGATGAAGTACTGGTAGCCCATCACGTCCTGCGCGACCTTGCTGACGCTGTAGGGGTTTTCCGGGCGCAGGGGATGCTCTTCGGTCAGCGGGAGTTCGGCAGCGCTGGCGCGCCCATATTCCTCGCCGGAGCCGATGACGAGTGTGCGCGGCGCGAGGTCGAGTGCCTTGCAGCCTTCCAGCAGATTCAGTTGTCCGCGGATATTGTTGTCCAGCGTGCCCCATGGGTCCTGGTAGGACGTTGGGACGTGCGATTGCGCCGCCAGGTGGATGACGTAATCCGGCGGTGACTGGTCGAGCAGCGCGCGGGTTGCGTCAGCGTCGCGCAAGTCCAGAAAATGCAGGGCTTCACGTTGGGGATCATCCGGTGCTGGCGGTGTGTCGGGATAGCTCGTGCCGGTGATGTCCCAATCGGTCTGCGCGAGGAAGTAGTGCCGCAGATGCGTGCCTACGAATCCGGTTGCTCCGGTGATCAAAATTCGCATAGTCTTTAGCCTGCTAGTCTTTCACCTGATCGTCTGAGTGGCAATAATGCCTGGCATTATACGGGATTGAAGTCGAAAGTCAATGATTGAAAGCGAGCCTTGCTGTTACGGTGTCAGGTCGCCCTTCTTGCCTCTTGTATCCTGCCTCGTTATACCCCGCTGAACGCGCTGAAGCCGCCATCCACCGGCACGACAACGCCGGTCACGAAGCTGGCCCCGTCGGAGAGCAGCCAGAGGGTGGTGCTGAAGATGGGCCTGTCTGCTGTCTACAATTTATACGCTCGTTTCGCCAGCCGATACGCCAAATCGAAGACCATTTCGCGTGCGTCGTTCACGTCGACGACGTGGCGGACGACGAGGCCTGCGACCCAGTTGGCGCTGGCGCGTCGCCACACATCGTGCCGGGCAGGGATGGAGGGGAAAGCACGGGTGTCGTCGTTGAAGCCGGCGGTGTTGTACAGTCCGGCAGTCTCCATCACCCGGTCGAAGTAGCGGCGCATCCCGGCGAGGCTATCGTGGAACCACCACGGCGGGCCCAGCTTGAGCACGGGATAGTGCCCGGCTAATGTTGCCAACTCGCGGGCGTAGGTGTCTTCATCCAGGGTGAAGAGGAGGAGCGTGAGCCGTGTGTCGTTGCCGTATTTGGCCAGCAGGGGGCGTAGATTTCGTGTGAACTCCGAGGCGATGGGGATGTCGCAGCCCTTGTCCAGGCCGAAGCGGTCGAAAATGCTCTGGTTGTGATTGCGGAACGAACCGACGTGCATCTGCATCACCAGCCCATCCTCGATGCTCATGCGTGCCATTTCCATTAGCATGTGCCCGGTGAAGCGCGTCGCATCTTCGGTGGTTGCCGCCCCTTTGAGCGCCCGTTGGAAGATGGCGTCGGCCTCGTGCGGCGTGAGTGCGCCCGTGTAAGCCGTCAGCGCGGCGTGGTCGGTGGCGCGCGCGCCCATCTCGATGAAGAAGGCGCGGCGATCTTCGAGTGCCCGGATGAGCTTGGGGTAGCTATTGATCTCGAATCCGACGGCGGCGCTGAGTGCGTCCACGTTAGCGCGCCAGTTGGGCGCATCCAGGTTCACGACGGCGTCGGGACGGAAAGTCGGGCGCACGACGCCGGACCAGCCGGAGTCGCGAATGGCCTTGTGGTGTTGCAAATCGTCGCTGGCGGCGTCGGTGGTGCAAAGCACTTCGATGTTGAAGCGCTCGAACATCCGGCGCGGCGTGAATTTCGGGGATGCCAGTTGCGCGGCGATGTGGTCGTAGATGGCTTGTGCGTTCTCGCTACACAGTTTCTCTTCGGCACCGAAGACCTCGATGAGTTCCTGTTGCAGCCAGATGCCACTTGGCGTCCCGCGAAACAGGTGGAAATTGTCCGCGAAAATTTGCCAAATTTTGCGATGATCCTGTTCGACGGGGCCGCCATCGGTGCGGGGAATCCCCAGGGATTCGAGCGGGATCCCCTGCGAGTACAGCATACGGAAGACGTAGTGGTCGGGGATGATCAGTAAACTGCAAGGAGTTTCGCCCGCCGGGGTGCCGAAGCTGGCGTTCTCCGATACGAACAAGCGCGGGTTCACGTGTCCATGCGGGCAGACGAGGGGTAGGCCGGCGACTGTGGCGTACAACTCGCGTGCTACTGCCCGTTGGGCTGGATCGGGATCGAAGAAGCGATCTGGGTGTAAAGTCCATTTTGTGTTAGGCATAGTTCCTCCGGTCAAAAGTCTAATGTTGACTGTCCTGCTGTGACCGGTCTCTATTAGGGTCACTGTAAGTATAGGCTTGCGCGGACACGGTCAGAAACCGGCCCGAGCGAGAATTCGTTGAAATCCGTTTAATCTGTCGATGAAAAAGGTTCGAGATGGCGTTGGAAGTGCCGGTCGAGCAACGTCTCGTACACGGCGGCGTGTTCGTCCAGCAAGGCCATCAACCGCTCGTGGTAGGTGTCCAGCACCGAGCCAAAGGTCACGTGCAAGACTTGGCGCGCATCGAACTGGTTGAGTAAATCCGGCAGTTCCGTATCGCGCAGCGAGTCCAGCGCAGGAACCTTCGATAGTTGCGCTGAGACGTGATAGGTGGCCCGGTCGGTCTCGTAGCGGTCGATGGAGAAGGCCATAATTTCCCGGAAGAACGCCGGCGCGACTTGCGCCACCGTGCGCAACGCTTCCAGATAGCTGGTGCCGGCAGTCTTGAGGTGGACCAGCCCGCCCGTCAATTGCGCGGCGATGGCATAGATAGAGAACTTGTCCGAGCCGGAGTGCAGGCTGAGCTTATATGGCCCTGCGGTTTGCGCGACGGCGGCGTGGCGCGCGAATGTACTGGTGAAGGTGTCGATGTCGCCGATGTAGTCCACGCCCTTCTCGAAGCGACCGACGAAGCGTGGCGCCAGGCTCACCCACTGCACGCCTAGCCGGCGCAGTTCCAGCGCGACGAAAAGGTGTTCTTCCGGCGAGGTGGGCGTTTCTGTCTCGTCCACGGAGACTTCGAGGTCGAAAGGACGGCTATCCATCCGCCCGGTGATGTGACGGTACATCCTCGCGGTGTGGGCGAGGGCGCGCCCGTACTTGGCGGCAGCGCGTTCCAGCGTCTCTTGATTGAAGGCGAGGGTGAACTCCCCTGCGGTAAAGGTCTGCCGGCAGTAACGGCTCCGCATGGCCTCCGGGGTATCTTCCAGTGCTTCCCAGGGCAGCGCGGCGAACTTGGTATGCACCACGTCCGGTGGCGCATCGTGTGCTTCGTTGTCCACGTGGTCTCCGGGATCGATGGTGAAGAAGGTGTAGCCGGTGTCGATGAAGGTATCGGCGTCTTCGGGCGTCTTGAGGTGATCGGCATCGGCGCCCCAGGGAGCGCGCCAGCCCATCTGGAAGAGGCCCCACATTGCGTCGTCTATCACCTGTTGCGGCGTGCGCCCGGTGCGGGCGTTCTCGCGCACCGATTGCTGCGCGAAGATCGGCGCGATGCCGGGATAGCGTTCCGCCGCCTTGACGTGGCCCGGCGTAGCCACACCGAGCCGGTCGCCGAAGCCTGCCGACGTGTGCAGGCCCAACGGCGTAGGGTTCAGCCACGGTAGTTTTTTGCGCAGCGCGGCGGCGTTGGCGGGCGTCAGCGGGCAGAGCAGGGTGTTTTTATATGGCGCGCCGGAAAAAGATGCCAGGGCGTGAGCGTCACCCAGGACAACCAGGTAACGCTCGCGGTCTGTTTCACGGCGCGCGAGACAGTAGCTCACGCCCTCGTGAGCTACTGCGGAGTTCGTATGGATCTGGAAACCGGGTAGTTGTTCGATTTTCATAATCAGTCACCTCGTTATAATTTACCGCGAATTTTTACGAATCCTCACGGACGGAACGACAGATTCGTGAAAATTCGTGAGGATTCGTGGTTGAATTGATCACCCTTGCGTTTTCATGTGTTTGGTCATCACTGCATCCAATTCAGGATGGACGATGCAGTTCTTGAAGGCGAACGATTGCAGGATGCGGTCAAGTTCGGCCTCCGATAGCCCCTTGAAGAGCTTGGCGTAGGGGATTTGCAGCAGCGCGCCGATGTAGGTTGCCATCGTGGCCTGGGTGAGATAGCGTTCGATTGCACTCACGGTGATGTCTTCGTCGCCCACGGTTTCGACGACTTCGTGCGCCAGGGTGTGGACGAGGTCTTTGGCGGGCGTGCTGGGCAGCCAGCCCATCCAGAAGTCGCTGTTGAGCAGGCGCTTGCTCTCCAGGCTGTGCTTGACGCGCTGGATGTACTCGGATTCCGGGTGGAGATAGACCCAGCCCATCACGCCGACGTCTTTGTAGGTCCAGGTGGTCCAATGGACGCTGTATTGTTCGAAGACGCTGATCTGATCGTCCAGCGCGCGCATCCGGTCGGGAATTTCGACGGCGGAGCCATTGTATGGGCTGCCGAATTCACCTGCCCACAGGGGAGCGTTGTATTTCTGCATAAACTGCGTGCCTTCGTGGGCGAGAAGGTTGGCTTCCTGCCACGTCCGGTTCCATTCGCCGGTGGGGTAGGGGCCGGGGCCGAAACCGGGCCGGGTGTAGTTGTGGCTGCTGTAGAGGAGGTTGCCGGCGAAGGGGGCCTCGAATCCGGCGAAGCGACTGGAGTAGTTGTCGCCCTCCAGGATGATGATGTGGTCGGCATCGATGGCACGGATGGCGGTGACGATGCGCCGGTAGAGCGTGTTGATCTGATCCCACTTTGGCTCGCCCATGCCGGTCAGCCGTCCGCGCGGGTTGCCGCTGGCCGGCTCGTTCATCACGTTGTACGCGGCGACGGCGGCATTGCCCTCAAAGCGTTCCGCCAGGGCCTCCCACAGGGCCACCCAGCGGTCCTGGAAGTGCGGATGCTGCCAGAAAAGCGCGTGGCGGGTCGCGTTGTCGGAGTGCCAGTCGGTGTTCTGGTTGCCCTGGACCGAGTGCATATCGAGGATGGCGTAGAGGCCGTGTTTGGCGCACCACTCGGTGGCCCGTTCTAACCGTGAGAACCCTCTTTCGAGATACCTGAACGGTTCCGCGTCGCGCTCGAAGTGACGATAGTTGACCGACAGCCGCACCACAGTCGCGCCTTGCGCTTTCATAAAGGCAATGTCGTCTTCAGAGAGGAAATAATCGAGCATGCGCTCGAAGAAAAAGTGCGCTTTGCTTTCGCCGATCGTGTCGGCCATCGTGGCGCGGAGCGCGTGCTCTGCGCCGGGGTAGCCGTTGATGAAGTTTTCCATATTCATCCAGCCACCCACGCACGTGCCGCGCAGGCGCACTTCCCGGCCCTGCGCATCAACCACTTTACCTTTGCGAACTTGCAGTAAATCCATGACGATAACCTCCTGGTGATATGGTGATATGGGATTGGTGATTAGTAACTGGGGATTGGGGATTTGTAATTGGGATGAGTAAGGACTGGGATTGGAAATTCTTGCTTCCTACTCCCTACTTCCTATTCCCCAACCATTGCTCGTAAAATCTCTTCCAGCGCGGCTTGTTCTTGCCCGTAGCACGCCCAGTCGCCGGCTTCGAGGCAGGCTTGGGCGGCTTGATAACGTTCCCAGGCCTGGGCGGCGAGCGATTCCAGGTCGCCGTCAGTCGTTGTGGGGGTCGCACCGCCGTCGCCGTTGAGGACGTCCAGCAGGGCTTCTGCAAGCGTTTTGCCCATAACGACGCGGTCATCGTAGGCGACGATGATGCGCTTGAGTTCGGGCAGATGGCCCGATTCGGATTCCAGATAGAGCGGTTCTACGTAGAGAAACGTGTCCTCGATGGGGATGACCAGCAGGTTGCCGCGCAGCACGCGCGAGCCGCGTTGGTTCCATAGTGCGAGTTGCTGTGAGATGAGAGGGTCCTGGTCGGAGCGCGCCTCGATTTGCAGTGGGCCGTACACCAGCTTGTCTTTGGAGAGCTTGACGATGCCCAGTTCGCCGTAGTCGTCGCCGTCGCAGTCGGCGTAGAGCCAGGCAATCATGTTCTGGCGCTGTTTGGGCGTGTAGGGGCGGATGAGCATAAATTCGACTTGCTCGGAGCCGGGTGCGCGCATAATGACGTAGTAGGGTTCCATCGCCTGTTGGCTCGTCTCGACCAGCTCTTGCGGGATATCCCACAGGTCTTCGCGGTTGTAGAAAACCTGCGGGTCGCGCATGTGGTAGGTGGCATACATCCGCGACTGGTACAGGAACAGCGTCTCCGGGTAGCGCCAGTGGTCGCGCAAAACCTGCGGCATCGCTTCCGCCGGTTTGAACAAATCGGGGAAGATGCGTGCGTAAGTGGCGGCGATGGGGTCGTCCGGATCGATCAGATAGAAGTTGATCTCGCCCGTGTAAGCGTTGATGGAGGCTTTGACGCTGTTGCGGATGTAGTTGACGCCGCCCAACGGCTCAGCGTAGGGGAAGTGGTCGGTCCAGGTGTAGGCGTCCAGCAGCCAGACGATGCCCGTAACGCCGTCGGCGGTTTCGGCGATGACGGGGTAGGGATCGTCGTCGAACCACAGCATCGGCGCGATGGTCTGCGCGCGATCGTGGATGGTGCGGTGGAAGAGAACACGGCTCTTTCCGGTGATCGCCGGCGAGAGGAGGAGTTGCGTGCTGCCGAAACGCGTCGCCAGGAGCATGCGTCGCAGGAAGCTGCCCAACGCGACGCCGTCAGGACCGCTATAGCGCGAGTAGACGTTGGTGTCGCCCTGCGGGTAGTCGAACTCGTCCTCTTTCGCATTGATGATAACGTAGTTTTCGGTCAATTCGCCGAAGTAAATCTGCGGGCGGTCGATCTGGAGTTCTGGCGCTTCGTTGACCGGCGGAATGTCGCGCACGATCAGGTTGGGTAGACCCTCGCGGCTCACCTCGTTGGCGTAGTTCAGCGCGAGGCCGTAGCCGTGGGTAAAGATCATGTGGCGGTTGATCCACGTCTGGGCTTGTTCCGCCAGCTCCTCCACGTCGATTTCCCGCGCGGAGAGCATCACCTGGCGCAGGTGTCCGTCGATGGTATAGCGGTCGATGTCCACCTCGTTGAAGCTGTAGTAAAGGCGAATTTCCTGTAGTTGACCATAGGTGCGCAGCAAGGGGCGGTAGTCCCATAGGCGCACGTTGTTGAGAATATCGGCGTTGGCTTCAAACTCGTCGGCTTTGAGGACGCCTGTGCTCGAGTACGTTTGTTCTTTGACGTTGTCGATGCCGTAGGCGTACCGCGTGTAGCGGATGTTGTGTTCGATGTAAGGTTTTTCGACGATGAATTCGTTGGGTTCGACGGTGAACTGCTGGATGGCAGCGGGATAGCCCGGCCCGAGCGCCGAGACCGCCAGCCAAAAAATGCCGACGATGAGCAGCAGTTTCCACTTGCTGAAGAAGGCGTTGAGCAACAGGACGGCAGCGGCAGCGAAGAAGAGCACGGCCTGGATGGTGTACAGTGGCAGGCGCGCATTGATGTCGGTGTAACCGGCGCCGAAGACGACGCCCGTGGCGGATTGCAGCAGTCCGTAGCGATCGAGCAGCCAGCCCAGACCAACAAACAACATCCACAGCGCGCCCAGGATCGACATGTGGGCGGTCGTCGCATGGGACTTCATCTGCCCGAAAAGCGCGTAGCGTCCGAGAATGCCGAGGAAGGTGAGTGCTACCAGTACTTTCACGCGGGCCAGCAATACTTCCAGCCACGGCAACGTAAAGATGTAGAAACTGACATCCTGGCGAAAGATTGGATCGGCGACGTTGAAGGGGACACCGTTGTTTGCCAGGAGAAAGGTGCGCCATTGCCCGCCAAAGGCCAAGCCGATAAGCAAACCGGCGAGGGTCGCCGCGATGGTGAAAAACACACGCACTGGGCGTGTTGAATACGTGACCGGTGGTGTGTTGTTGGCACTGCGCGCGCGTCCAGTGAATGTGGAGCGTTTTGCCGTGAAGTGATCCTTCGGCGCAATCCAGTGCGGGAGAAGGCTCCAGTTCAGCAACAGGAACGCCACTGCAATGAGCGCGGCGATGATGGTTAGCCCGATGGACGTCATCAATCGCGTGGTAAAGATTTGGGTGTAATCCAGGCTCCTGAACCAGAGAAAATCGGTGTAGAACGTGGCGAAGGTCGAGGAGGTAATGCACAGCAAGACGAGGATCATGATCCCCAAACTGATCCAGAGTTGTGTCCGGCGCGTGGTGCGCGGCGTCTTTGTCATAGTGTGGTGTTCTCCTGAGTTGTTTTGCTACAGTATAGCCTTAAATGAAGAATAGTTAATCTCCGTCACCTAAAGCCGGGTATGGTGGGCGAGGTTCCGCGGTCCGATATGCTTCGCGGCGATGTCGAACACGCACTACGGTGACGAGTTGTGCGGCGTCGTCTATCTGGTAGAGGATGCGATAGTCGCCGATGCGCACGCGCCAGCCTTCCAGGTTGCCGGATAAGCGGATTGCGCCGGACGGACGCGGGTTTTCGCGCAGTGTCAAGATTTTGGCATGGAGTCGTTCCAGGATAGGGCGCGGCAGTTTGCGCAAATCTTTCTCGGCAGAATTGGTGATTTGCAGGGTGTGCATAGGGTTCAGGCTGTCGTCGAATCACTGAGATTCATTTCGGCCATAAAGTCGGCGTAGGGACGCGCGGGTTCTGTGGTAGCCGCTTCGAGACTAAGCCGGTCGGTCAGGTCTTCCAGGTCTTGTTGCAATTGCTCGTAGCGTTCGTAATCTACCAACACGGCGACGGGGCGACCGTGTTGGGTGATGTAGACGGCGTCATTCGTTTCGCGGACACTGTTGATGATTTCATTGGCTTGCCGGCGCAAATCGCTGATAGGTAAGATTTTGGTACTCATTTGTGTTACCTCATAAGGGTACAGATTTGGTGTTGTTATTGGTATTATACCGGACACAAAGGTTTTGACAATCTTGTTCCTTGACATCTTTGTGTCACACTTCGGCCCTTTTTCTCGCCCACAACCGACTTTACTTATATAAGATGTTGGTCAGGCGTGGTATAACGATTACATCAAGTATACTCCAAAATCTTAACAATGTGTAACCCGCACTTTTCATCTGCGGCATCTTATGTTATCATAAACATAGACCAAAATCGAGACTTCCCCACAAACCCCTCATTCACCATTCACCATTTGACACGTTCACAAGGAGATAAACAATAGACATTATATCGATTAAAAGGTCACAAACAGGTGCAATTGAAGCGGGGGGTAATGCCAAGGCCGGAAGTTTAAGCGGAAATTGTGTAGTCCACAGC
>Ga0209614_1000985_pt1 | contig 22973 bp, 21 predicted proteins | sample BlaSprsedimmetaG_FD_185484 | JGI IMG/M metagenome (GOLD analysis project Ga0209614, IMG submission 185484) | Hot spring sediment bacterial and archeal communities from California, USA to study Microbial Dark Matter (Phase II) - Blank Spring... ... | reverse complement strand
GATCTGAGGTATAATGATGACCAAGATTTTGACATTTTGCGCAGCGTTGACTGAGAAACTCCCTGCGTCGGCGTTAGAAGTACTGGCCGCAGCGCGGCATCTGGGCGATCAACTGGGCGGCGCCGAAATCGAGACGCTTCTCATCGGCCAGGATGTGGACGCCCACGGTGAGACGCTGATCCAACACGGCGCCGACGCGGTTTTCGTCGTGAACCACCCCCGACTGGAACATCCCGAGGGTGACGTGGCGTTGACGATCCTGGAGGCCGCGCAGGCCCAACTTGCGCCCGACGTGATCCTCTCCCCCCACGACGACCTGAGCGGCGGGCACGTCGCCCCGCGCCTGGCTTACCGGCTGCAAACCGGCATCGTCACCGACTGTACCGGTGTCGAGGTCAAGGATGGCGCCATCCAGTGGCTCCGTCCGGTCTATGGTGGAAAAGCCATGGCCTATATGACCATCCAGGGGCCGGTGCAGCTCGCCACGACGCGCGCCCTGGCCTTTGAGCCGCTCCCGGCCGATGCCAGCCGCGTTGGTTCGGTTCAGGCCTTGACGGAGGTGGACGTGGACGCCATCACGCCGCGGGTCGCCCTGGTCGAACGGCTCGTCGAGGCGGCCGAATTCGAGGGACTGAGCCTGGATCAGGCTGACGTCATTGTGAGCGGCGGGCGAGGCATGGAGGATAAGGAGAATTTTGCCGCGCTGCGAGAGTTGGCCGACGTCTTGGGAGCCGCTGTCGGCGGCTCGCGGCCCGCGGCTGACCTGGGATGGGTGCCGCACTCGCACCTGGTCGGCCAGACGGGCAAGATCGTGGCGCCTAACCTGTATATTGCCGTCGCGATCTCCGGCGCGCCTCAGCACATGTCAGGGGCAGGCTCGTCCAGGACGATTGTGGCCATCAACAAAGATGAGGATGCCCCTATCTTTAAAGTCGCGCATATCGGCGTGGTAGATGAATGGCAAAACGTTATTCCGGCGTTGATCGAGGAATGCAAAAAGAGCACGGCGTAAACGCGCCTCATTGGAGCGCACCTACTTCCAACAGACAGGAGGACATCTCGAGATGCAAAGGCTAGAAACAGAAGTAGTAGTCATCGGTGGCGGCGTGACCGGGTGTGGTGTGCTGTACGACCTGGCGATGCGTGGCCTGGATGCCGTCTTGTTCGAGCGCGGCAATCTCTCCGAAGGCACGTCGGGCAACTTTCACGGATTGCTCCACAGTGGCGGTCGGTACGCGGTCAAAGATCAGCCAGCGGCCAGGGAGTGTATCAAAGAAAACTGGGTCCTGCGCAAGATCGCGCCCCAGGCCATCGAGGACACCGGGGGTTTCTTCGTCGTCCTGAACGACGAGGACGAGGAATATCTGCCGCGTTTCGTCAGCGGGTGTGCGGAAGTCGGCATCCCCACTGAGGTCCTCTCCGGGGCCGAGGCTTTGAAGGAAGAACCGCAGCTGGCTCCCGAAATCCGGTATGCAGTTTCAGTGCCCGATGGCAGTGTGGACAGTTGGGATCTCTGCACCGGCAGCGTCAACGCGGCCAAGGCGCTGGGGGCGCGCACGTTCCTGTTCACCCCCGTCACGGAGGTCCTGCGCCAGGGCGACCGCGTCGTCGGTGTCAAAGCGGTGGACCAGACCAGCGGTGAGGAGTACGAGGTCCACGCCAGATGCGTCGTCAACGCCTCCGGCCCGTGGGCGTACATCATCTCCAAAATGGCCGACGTCAAGATTCCAATGGTGCTCAGCAAAGGCACCATGGTCGTCCTGGACAGCCGCCCCCTGGTTCGCGCCATCAATCGCTGCCGGTATCCCGGCGACGGCGACATCATCGTGCCGGTCGGCACCACCGTCGTCCTGGGCACCACGTCGGTCACCGTCGAGGACCCGGACAATTTCTGCGTCGAGGAGTGGGAGATCTACAAGATGCTGGAAGAGGGCATCGAGATGGCGCCAGTGATCGAGAATATGAGTATCCAGCGCTGTTACGCTGGCGTCCGCCCGCTCTACGAGCCGCCAGAGGAATTGAGTGGTATGGAGGAAGGACGCGAGGTCAGCCGCGCCCACTTTGTGCTCGACCACGAGGTGCTCGACGGCGTCGGTGGGTTCGTCACCATCACCGGTGGCAAGGTGTGTACTTTCCGCCTGATGGCTGAGGAAACCGTTGATCTGGTGTGCCAAAAGCTGGGGGTCGAAGAGGCGTGTCGTACCCACCTGGAAGCGCTGCCTTTGGGATGACGGTGGCGATGCGGGAATAAGCTATGGGAAAAAAGAAACCCAAGAAAAAGCAGCAGGAGCAGCCAGGGACTCGCAATTACGATTGGATCCCTCTCTGGGGCTGGATCCTGATTTTTATCGTGCCCTTGATCGTCAGCGAGTACATGTTTTACGTGGCTGGTCGTCAACTCAGTATGGTGCTTTTTCCCATCGCCTGGATTGGGTTCTGGTACACGCTGATGAAACGATCTGGGTGGCCGATCCTTAAAAAAGACCAAGACAAGTGATCGTCTTTCGCCTGGAATGATTCAGGCATAGCCAGAGGATGAGAAGACGCCGGTGAATGTACTCGTCGTTGGCTCTGGTGCGATTGGCTCGTTGGTGGGAAACAGACTGGCCCGGACCGGGCACGACGTGACGCTGGTGGGTCGCCCTGGCTATGTGGAGGCCGTGCGGGAGCGGGGCGTGGGGGTGGAGGAGGGCGGGCAGCGGGTTTACGCCAACGTGCGGGCCGTCGCCCAGTTCAACCCAGCATCTATGGCCACCGCGCCTCCCGACGTGATGCTTTTTACGATGAAAGCCTACGACACGGCCACGGCGGCTGTCCAGGTCGAGCCGTTGGTCCGGCAGGGGGTTCCCATCCTGGTCATACAGAACGGGGTGGGGGGGGAGGAGCAGGCAGCTCGAGCGCTGGCGAAGAGGGAAGCTGAGCCAACGATCTTTTCGGCGGTCATCACCCTATCGGTCGAGGTCATCCAGCCGGGCCTGGTGCAGCTCTCTACGTCGCGGGGAGGGATCGGCCTGGCGCCCATCGAGCCGGGGCAGGCGGTCGGCCCGTTGGCGCAGATATTTCGAGAGGCGGGCTTTCGAGTGCAGGAATACCCCGATTATCGGGCCTCCAAGTGGTCCAAGCTGCTTCTCAACATGCTGGGCAATGCCTCGGTGGCCATTCTCGGCTGGCCCCCAGACCGGGTGTTCGGCGATGCGCGGTTGTTCGCCCTGGAGCGGACGGCCTTTTGCGAGGCGTTGACCGTGATGGGGGCGCTGGGGGTGCGCCCGGTCGGCCTGCCTGGCTATCCAGTCCCTCTCCTGGCCTGGGCGTTCCGTGCCCTGCCCGACCGGTTGTTGAGACCCGTGCTGCAGCAAATCGTCGCTGGCGGGCGCGGGGGCAAGATGCCCTCCCTGTACCTGGACCTGGCGAATCGGCGCCCGCGCTCGGAGGTCGAGTTCCTGAATGGGGCTGTGGTCGAGCAGGCGACACGATTGGGAATCCCTGCCCCGGTCAACGAGGCGCTCTACACCACGTTGACGAGGATCGTGAGGGGAGAGGTGGCGTGGGAGGCGTATCACCATCGCCCGGAAAGGCTGTTGGATGCGGCAGGATGGAGGACGTGATCCAGGCAGAGGGATGAGTGACCATTCGCATGCCGGCCTGGCGGCGGAGGACCCTGGAGGCCAGGAGACGGGGCAGGAGGAGTTGGACCCGTTCGAGCCTCGGACGGAGGGCGAGGCGCGCCAGTCTGAGCTTCAGGAGTTGCTGTTCCAAGAGGCCGCGGTGATTGCCCAAAACCTGCGGGAGAGCGGCACGCGTCGCTGAGGGGATTGGCGTGCACGTAGAGAGCCTGCTAGAGCGGTTAGAGATTTCCACAGAGATGCGGCGGTGTCAGTTTGTCGAGGGGTTTGACGATTTCGCCGCGCGGCACGACCTGACCGACTGGGAGGGCTGGTTCAGTCCCTACGACGAGGAGACGTACAGCGCCGTTCTGGAGCTTGTCACTGGTGACGACGTGGTATTGGATTTGGGGGCCGGTGATCTGCGGCTGGCGCTGCGACTGGCGCAGCGGGTGCAGCGAGTGTACGCAGTAGAAGTCAATCCGCTGGTTGTCGGGTCGGCGCTCGAGGTCATCGGGATGCGGCTGCCGCGCAATCTGCACGTGGTTTGCGCCAATGGGTTGGATTACCCCATCCCGCCGGGCGTCACAGTCGCGGTGCTCCTGATGCGTCACTGCCAGCACCTGGGGACCTATTTCGACCGCCTGCAAGCAGCAGGATGCCAGCGTTTGCTGACCAACGCCCGTTGGAAGAGCGGGATGGAGGTGATAGACTTGCAAGCGGAGCGTGTGTCCTTTGATCGTGTCCGCGGATGGTACGCTTGTCGCTGTGGGGCGGTGGGGTGTGCCGGTTCCGATGCCGGCGCGACGGATCCAGTCATCGAAGTCGCATCCTGCCCGGCTTGTTCCGGTCAAAAACATCTTGTGACGTAGCGCGGAGTGGCATTTCGCATCCCAGGCGGATTGCTAGTAGTGCGATTCGGGGTTGGTGTTCGAACCTGGCGCTGGAGAATCAGGAGGAAGTGAGATGGGGTTGCAAGGAAAAAAGATCGCGGTTCTGGTGGGACCAGGGTATGAGGATCTCGAGTTCTGGGTCCCATTGATGCGTCTGCAGGAAGAAGGGGCAGAGGTCACCGTGGTGGGTATCCATGCCGACGAGACCTATGACAGCAAGTCGGGAGGGCTGAAGGCGACCGCTCAGGTCGGCGCCGCCCAGGTCAGCGCGGATCAGTTCGACGGAGTCGTCGTGCCCGGCGGCTGGGCCCCCGACAAGCTGCGTCGCTACGAGGGAGTGTGCCGTCTGGTGCGCGAGACGTATGAGCAGGGCAAGATCGTGGCTTCCATCTGCCACGGCGGCCTGGTGCTGATCTCGGCCGGCATCGTCAAGGGTCACCGGGTTACCGGCTCCGAGGGCATCAAGGACGACCTGGTCAACGCCGGGGCCACCTGGGTGGACGAGAGCGCCTTTCGCGATGGCAACCAGATCTGGGGCCGGGTGGTGGCCGACATTCCCAATTTCTGCCGTGAATTGATCCAGGCGTTGGAGTAACTATTAGGGGGCGGCCTGTGGTCGGTATCGTCATAGTCTCTCATAGTGATAAAGTCGCTGCTGGAGCTTGTGAGCTGGCTTTCCAAATGTCCGGAGAATCGGTGCTCGTCATCCCGGCTGGAGGAACGGATGACGGTGATCTGGGGACCAGTGTGGAAAAAGTGATGGGGGCGCTGGAACGGGTCTTGGAGCGGGGAGACGCCCTGGTGCTGGCCGACCTGGGCAGCGCGGTGATGGCGACCCAGATGGCGATCGAGATGCTGAACCCGGATTTGCAGGGGCGGGTTCAGTTGACCGACGCGCCGCTGGTCGAGGGGGCCATTGCGGCCGTCGTCGCGGCGGCCGGAGGTGGGGATTTGACGACCGTGCGGCGCGCCGCCGAGCAGGCCCTGGCGACCTCGAAAATTCCCTCCGACCTGCTGGACGAGGAGGCTCTCCCAGCGGAAGAACCGCTTCCTGATACCGCGGACGTTCCTGTGGAGAGGGTGGAACTAGTCGTTCCCAATCCAACCGGTCTGCATGCCCGTCCGGCAGCCCGTTTTGTGCGCACGGCGATGGGTTTCGAGGCGGATATCACGGTGCAGAACGTGACGCATCGCCGCTCGCCGGTCAATGCCAAGAGTATGATGGACGTCGCCAATCAGGGGACCGCCATGCAGGACGAGCGGATTCGCATCGTGGCCCGTGGGGAGGACGCCGTCGAGGCGATAGCCGCTCTGCGTGAACTGGTGACGAGGGGGTTTGGCGAGATGGAGGCCGGGGGAATCGGAATGCCTGAACCTGCCCCGGTCTCTCCTGCTCCTCCCATGCCCCGCGTGGACGAGCTGCCAGAAGAGGGCAAGCTGCGGGGCATCCCGGCCTCGGAAGGCATTGCCATCGCTCCGGCCCTGCTCTACCGTCCCCCCTCATTGGATGTCGAGCGCCGGACCGTGTCGGACCTGGACGCGGAGGTGGACCGTTTACGCCGGGCGTTGGAGCAAGCGCGGCAGGAGCTGACTGCCCTGGAACAAGAGGTCGCCAGCCGGGACGAAGACGTGGCCCGGATTTTCGAGTTCCAACGCATGATGCTGGAGGATCCCAGCCTGGTCCAGTCCATCGAGGAGCGAATCCAGCGGGAGGACTGCAACGCCGAGGCGGCGGCCGAGGACGTGATCGCCGGGTGGGTGGCCCGCTTCGAGGGGCGGGAGGATGGCGATCCGATGCGGCTGCGGGCGGCCGACGTGCGGGACGTGGGCAACCGGCTGCTGCGCATCCTGCTGGGGGTGGAGGAAAGCCGCGGATTGAGCGGGCTGCCGGAACCGGTCATTGTGGTGGCCCATGACCTGACCCCTTCCGATACGGCCCGGTTGGACCGGGACATGTTAAAGGGATTGTGCACCGCCATGGGAGGCGCGACCTCGCACGTCGCCATCCTGGCCCGGATGTGGGGGCTGCCGGCCGTGGTGGGCCTGGGCGAGGGGCTGCTGGATGTGCCAGAGGGCACCATGCTGGTCATGGACGGCGGGACGGGAATCGTGGAGCTGGCCCCGTCGCCCGACATAGTGCAGTCGTATCGCGAGCGGGCCGAGCGGCAGGCCGAGCGGCAGGCCGAGGCGCTGCGCCACGTCGAGGAGCCGGCCGTCACCCGGGATGGACATCGGGTCGAGGTGGTGGCCAACGTCGGCGACGCGGCCTCGGCGCGGGACGCGTTGGCCCAGGGGGCCGAGGGGATCGGCCTGCTGCGCACCGAGTTCCTCTATCTGGACCGCGCCACGCTGCCCGACGAGGAGGAGCAGGTGGAGGTTTACCGTTCCATCGCCCAGGTGATGGGCGAGCGGCCGGTCATCGTCCGCACCCTGGATGTGGGCGGCGACAAACCGCTCCCCTCCATCGCCCGTCCCCAGGAGGATAACCCGGCCCTGGGCGTGCGGGCGATCCGTCTCTCGCGGTGGTATCCCGACTTGCTGCGCGTGCAGTTGCGGGCGATCCTGCGGGCCGGGGTGGGACACAATCTGAAGGTCATGTTCCCCCTGATCGCCACGTTGGAGGAGCTCCGTTGGGCCAGAGGACTGCTGCACCAGGCCCAGGAGGAGTTGGCGGCCGAGGGACTGGAGCACACGACCACCATCGAGATGGGCATCATGATCGAGACCCCAGCCGCGGCGATGATGGCCGACCGGTTGGCGCCGGAGGTGGACTTTTTCAGCATCGGCACCAACGACCTGACCCAGTACACCCTGGCCTGTGACCGGGGCAATCAGGGTCTGGGCTACCTGTTCGACTCGCTGGACCCGGCGGTGCTGCGCCTGATCGAGCAGGTGATCGAGGCCGGGCACGCGGCGGGCAAGTGGGTGGGGCTGTGTGGAGAACTGGGAGGCCAGCGGGAAGCCATGCCGGTGCTGCTGGGCCTGGGGTTGGACGAGTTCAGCATGACGCCCAACGCCATCCCCATCGCCAAGCAGACAGTTCGCTCCCTGGCTCGGTCCGAGGCTCAGCACGTGGCCCGTCGCACCCTCTCCCTGCCGACCGCTGGGGCGGTGAGGGAATATCTCGTCTCTGTGCTCGATCAGGGGTAGTTGAGGGAGCGGCTGACTCTCCTGGTAGCAGTCCGCTCGATCTCTGAACGGCGCAGACGATGGGATCAGCTCCGGCCGTCAGCCCTGGGCTATTTGAGGCGTGAGGCCATATCGCGCAACTGGCTAAAGCTGATTGGTTTGAGCAGTGCCAGGGTAGCTTGATTCTCAAGCTCGTCGGCGATGCGGGGGTCGGCGGTGGCGATGATTACTTTTGCCTCCTTCAGCTGGTCGTCGCTGCGGATGTAGCGCAGGATGTCCGGGCCGGCTACGTTGGGCAGGTGCATATCCAGCACTATCAGAACCGGCTGGGTGATAGACAGCCGCTCCAGAGCTCTGTCCCCGGTCGCGATGACTTCAACCTCGAACCCGGCGGCCTTGAGCGCTTCAGAGAAAATCGTAGCGGCGTCGGGATCATCCTCGATGATCAAGGCCAGGGGTTTGTCACTGCTAGTGTTCATGCGGTTCCTCCTGTATCTGCATTGGCACGAGGGGCAGGACGACGGTAAAGATGCTTCCTTGCCCCACCTTGCTTTTTACTGCCACTTCTCCTTCCATCAGTTGGACCAACTGTTTGACGATAGCCAGTCCCAGTCCGGACCCGGTGTGCTTGCGTGTCGTGGAGTTGTCCACCTGCTGGAACGGGTCAAAGATGTAGGACTGGGCTTCCAATGGAATGCCACAGCCGGTATCGGATACCTCTATGGCCCAGTGGGAGGGGTTGGGTCGGTACAGCCGCACGTGCACCGAGCCTTGGGTGGTGAACTTGATGGCATTGTCTATCAGATTGATCAAGACCTGCTGCAAGCGCTGCGGATCTCCAGGCAGCGATTTCGGCACGTCGGCTTCGATGTGGTGCGCCAGTTCTAGGTCCTTGGATTGGGCCAGCACGCTCAAGATTCCCATGACGTCCTCGATCAAATCTGCGGTGGCGAACGGCTCGACTCGCAGTTTGATGGTGCCAGCTTCGATCTGGGCCTGATCCAGCAGATCGTTGACGATGCCCAATTGCCTCCGGGCGTTGACGGTGACGCGATCGAGGGCCTGCTGCTGATCGTCTGTGACGGGCCCATAGACCCTTTCTCTCAACATGTCGGCATAGCCTATGATGGCGTTGAGCGGGGTGCGCAGTTCGTGGGAGACGCGGGAGACAAAGGTGCTCTTCAGCCGTTCCAGCTCGGCCTCGCGGGTGAAATCGCGGAACACGGCCACGGTGCCGGTCCGTTTGCCCACGTTATCGCGCACTGGGGCAAAGGTAGCCGAGAGAGTCTTTTTCCCCCACTCGAATTTGAGGCGTGGGGAGATCATGATGCTGTTTCTGACCAGGTCGTAGATGATCTCTTGATCCTCTTCGTTCACGTCCCCTGCTATCAGTACGTGGATGTCCTGCCCCACGATCTCCTCGTAGGGTATGTCCGCGATGGAGGTCATCGCAGGGTTTGCCACAGTGGCGGTGCCGTGGTTATCGAACACGACGACGCCGTCGGCGATGCCCTCCAGGATGGCCTGGTTGCGGCTCAGGGCCTCGGCCAGGTCGCGGGTGCGCTCCACCACCCGCTGGTCCAGCTCGCGGTTGAGGATGCGCAGGTCCACGAGGGCCTGTTCCAGGCTGCGGGCCGAGAGCCAGGCCACGAGGGCGAAAGCAAAAAAGCCGAGCAAAGTGGGCACCGGTATTGCGTGAAAGTATAACACACCGTGATCAAGCTCGACGATTGCCAGGGCAGAGATCACCAGGCCGCTCAATCCAGCTACAACAAAGCTGGCCCAGGGACGCAGGATGACGCTGGCCATCAGGATGGGGATGGTAAAGAGAAAGACGCTGCGGCCATTGACCACTTGTTCTGGTTCGTCGGCAAAGGCGATGGCAATCGTGAAAACGAGCACAAACAGCGTGCTGGCCACAGGGCCGGATACGTATCGGTTGATGGCGAATAGGGCCGCGATAAGGACCAACATGGCAGGACTGATGAAGAAGAGATACGTCACATCCGCAGTATCCACGATAAGGGCTGCTGATAATGTCAAAAGGGCCAGAACTGCCATGCCCATCAGCAGGATATTGAGCAGTTTGCGACGACGCGCGTCGTCGGCATCTGTCGAGGGGATGGTCAGCAGTTCATTGATTATCTTTTTCATGTCATAGTCTGCCTAACTAGCGTCAAGGCGCTCAGAATAGTTGATCTCACGACCAGTACAGGAGAATACAGGCATTTGCCGATCCAAAGTGGAGGATATGGCGGGTCAATGTGTTCGCGTAGCCATAGCGCGCCATTTATCAACACGTCAGGTGGTACATTATTCTTTGACTGATTCCAGACGGTCAGAGCCTGCAAGCAGTAAGCTGTTTCCTCGGCGGTGGGCATGTCGTAATACCCCCAAGAGCCATCCTCATTCTGTGTACTGATAGTCCACTGGACTGCCTCCCGAGCCACGTCGTCAGCATAACCGAGACAGGCATTGATCGCCAGTCCTGTAGTATAATATGGCGAAGCATGCCATTTGTCAAACCAAAAAGGATGTCCAGTTCTAGCTTCTCTCAAGAAGCGCAGCGCTTTTTGCACCGCTGGATGTCCCTTTTCTAGGCCCGCCTCTCGCAGGGCGCTGAGAACGTGGGTATTGGTGCTGATGGAGGGAGTGGATTCCAGATCGAAACAGCGAAAGTAGTAGGGGGATTCATAGTGCAGAACGGCATCTAGATCCACGGAGCGTCCAAAGTGGGTCAGGACATCATAGGTAATGCTGGTACAGTCCCCGTCCTTGGGCAGGTAATGGGCTGCAAACCCCATACCTCTTCCTGGCGTCCAATTGTGCTCGAGGAAATCGAGGTGCGGTTGGCACAGCGCCATCATCTCATCATCCAAGGGGATATGTTTGAGATTCCAAAGAACCCAGGCTGGTTCAAAGACGTCGAAGGGGGCGACGTTCGGTACCGAGCCGTCAACGGCGATATTCTCGAGATATTCGAGGGCGTTGGGGTCGCAGCGATGCACGTACAGGGCGAAATAGGCGGTCGCTGACGGGCTGTAGCTGACAGAGCCATCGGCTTCCTGCAGATTTTGCGTGTCGAGGATCTGCATGCCATCCGACCCTGCCATCTCGGCGGAAAAACCGAGGGTGACGAAACGATTGATCATCCCATCAGGCAATGCAGCCAGTTTAGCCGATCTCTTGGGCGTGAGGTGCTCGATTACTCGGGTCTCTTGATGATTGATGGTTCCCAAGGATCGAGCCTCGTTCAGCAACGTGGGAACGATCATCTCGAAGCCGATCGTCTCGCCGGCCGGGTCGGTGTCCAGGCCGCTCAGCGCTTTTTTCAACGCTTCTTTGGCTCGCGCCAGCCGGGTGCGATCCTGCTGCTCCCCCTGTTGTGCCAGGGCGTTGATCGCCGCGAGGGTGGAGATCGCTCGATCGTGATGGTAATATGGTTGGCTGGCTCCCCAGGAGCCATCTTCCAGCTGATGCGCTCTCAGCCATTCCAGGGCTCGTTTTCCTATCGGCTCGTCCAATTCTGACAGCCGGGCGACCCAGGCGGTGTCGTAGGCGGTGGACATCATCCGCCCATCGCCGATTTCCCGCAATAATTTACAGAGCTCCTTCTCCAAGTCCATACCATCTCCAGTGAATGCTGGGGCAAATCAAGAGGGCTATTTCATGCCCTCTGGCAATTCGACTTGTGGCAGCGGATACCAAAAACTGCCGGGATTTTTCCGCGCTCCCACACCCTGGGTGTTCTCCAAGTTAGCCTGATAAAAATCGTGCATCATGGCCCAATCCTCTGCAGCCAGATCCGAATAATCGGTCTCCGCTTCAGGACGGACATAGATGTGGTCGTATAGGATGATTCGTAGCTGCCGCTCGGTCAGGTAGGGGGAGGGGGCAACGGTAAAGTACAGGTCTTCTTCACCCGTCGAGACGAGGGGCATATCGAAGGCGCTGAACTTGTCAAAGCCGATGAAAAAGTTCACGGGAGTTACATATTCGCCATAGTACAGCGTCACCAGGGCGCGCCTGTCCGGTATCTGCCCGTGTTCTTTGTAATAGTCCACCGCGAGTCGGGCCAGAGTCTCGGTGGCGTCGTGGGCAAAAGCGCCGAAAAAGAGCCGGCGCCGGTTGTGCGCCCGGGTCTTGGCGACCGTTTCCTCGAAAACATCTGATAGGTAGGCATAGGGCGTCGAATCCAAGAACTTGTGATAGTCTCCATAAAACCCGACCCGCACGTCGTAATCCCGGTAAAAGTCCATAAAGTCGGGATCGGTCCCCAGGCGGGCCATACCTTGGGCGACCATGCTGACATACTCTGCTCCCCGCTCTACCAGATCGGGGCCAAAGATCGGGCTCAACACCGTGTCAATACCATGGTCGAAAAGCAATTGATAGAGTTCGATAGGGCGCTGCGTATTGATTTGGAGATAGGCCTCGACGAAATTCTCTTGTGCCAGTTCTGGGTACTCGAGCACGAACCAGCGCCGGGTGCCGTTGATGGGAAAGACGCATACCTTGGGTCCCGCTTCGCGCACCAATCGGGCGATCTCTGGGGTGGGCAAATTTTTAAATGTATCAGCGTCCATATCTTCTATCTTCCAATTGCTTGCCGAACCTCGGGATAAAACGAGGTGTGCGTGCCATATAATCGGTGTAACCGACCAGGTTTTCGCTAAGCAATATCTCCTCTTGTTTGGCCGCTCGGGTGAAATCCCAGAAAGTGTACACAGCCACAATTACTGTGGATAGGGAGGGATTGATCAGGAGCAGCCCAAAGGCGAGCATGAACAGAGCAGTGAAGAAGGGGTGACGCACATACGCGTATGGCCCGGTATCTATCACGCAATGCTCTGGCTGTATCTCGACCCGCTCGGCGTAAAATTGCCGTAAATGCAGCCGTGACCATACCTGCAATCCCAGGGCACTGATGACGAGCATCAGGCCGATCCCTTGAATGCAAATCCCCCACCAGGCATCAGTATGTATTCCCAACGAGGGGAGTGCGATAGGCTGTATCACCACAAGGGAGGCCATACCGAGGGCCAGTAGCGTAAACCCCCAGCTTCGGCCGCTTCCTTTGGCCTGCCGTTCTCTATCGAATCGAGAAATGAGATAACAGTCCGTGATGTAGAATGCTGTGATGGTGATGAGAATGGCGATTGATTGGTAGATGCCAGTGAGCATTGGGGTTTTCCTATCGAGCTAGTAAATAGACGGATCTGACGTCCCACAACCGCTTGAGCAGCAGTCCGTAGAACGTCAGGATGACGAGCATGACGATGGGAAAGTATGCACTCAGGTCTGTTGTGACGTATGGACCAGGGAGGATGGTATTCATGCCACATAGGGCCAATATCGCACCCAGAACTTGCAAGGGGTCAACCAATGCGTAGAGCAGGAACACGCCCCAGGTCAGCATTTTGCTCCATCGCTGTTCCAGTGTAGCGAGCAGGTATGTGAATATCGCGATGCCCAAGGATACTTCCCAGACAATATCCAACCAGATAAAAGCGCCCAGGTATAATACAAAGGCAAGCTCCAGACCGATATAGGGCATTCTTCGATTGGTGTGCTGTGATGATTGAAAAAGATAACGCAGACTTGTTACTGCCAGGGGCAGTAAAAGGGCTACTTTGATACCTGTCGCCAGGTAGATTGCGCCCTTGGTTTCTCCCAGGAAGTAGATGACAATCTGCTTGATCGAGTGATTGTAACCCAAGAATCCATTGGCCATCTCTCGCCAAGGAAAATCGTCCCCCAGCCGCGTCAGGAGGCGAGCGTACTCCGTGTACTGTTCCCATCCGTAGGATGGCCCCGCCACCAGGATGGTCACGCCTGCAATGGCGACGTATACTGGAACAGCCCAAGTCACCAATTTGATAAAGAAGCGGTAGCGCCCCAGAAGAAGAGGAACGGCAGCGGCGAAAGCCCACATCGGCTTTGTCTGAAGGATCAGAGAAAGCCACACCAGGGCCCCCACGAGCCTCTCTTTCAGGATGGCCTCAATGAGCAGCGTGCTCAATAAAGCCATGATGATATAGATATTCAGGTAGCCTAGATCGTTCCAGAAGGCGGGAAAGACCAACCATAGCGGCAGTGTCCAGGCCAGCATCTCGTTAGCCCGATCAAGGTTCAGGTGACGGAAAATTCGGTGCCAACAGACATAGAGCAGGATATAGGCGGCGATGCGTAACAGCGTATGAACGATACTGACGGCAGCCGGGGATAGCCAGAGAAAAGGGGTAAAAGCGAGTGCATAGGCCGGGGGGTAGGGAAAATGGTATTCAATCCGCTCTAGAGTCTCTAGATATAAATCTTGTTTCTGCTGGAAATGCTTGGCAGCATCCAGGTAGACCTGGAGATCGATTGGCACCATCGAGACTTGAGGTTTGACGCCTCCCAGTGCGGGTTCGGGAGATAGCATGATAGCTATGTACACGCCCTGCACTGCCAGTCGAAATATCGCATAAGCGATAGTTGTCACCAGCACAACGCGGTACGTCTTGGACCCAGCCCAACGCCGACGCAAATACTCACTCACTGTGCAACACCTTTACAATAGATGCCCGCGCGGCCTGCCGGCCCGGAATCACGCTTCCGACCATGCTGACCAGCACCATCAGCGGGATCAGGAGCAGGGCGTACAGGCCGTTCAACGTCACTTTTACCTGGCCGAGTCCATAGACGCGGGACAGGGACAGCAGCATCTCCCGGGTCAGAAGCCAGCCCAAGGGAATCCCCGCCAGCACCGCCGTCAGCCCCAGGAAGCCCGCCGTGGTGTTGACCATCGCCACGACCTGGCCGGGTGTCATCCCCAACGTTTTTAGCACCCCGACGGTGCGCAGTTTCTCCTGCACCGCCAGCAGCGATGTGTTGAACACGTTGATCATGGCCACGCCGACCAGGATGCCAGCCAGCGCAAAGATCGCCAACTGCAAGTAGACCACGGCGTCCGGCAGCGTCTGGCCGACCAGCACCAGGTTCAGGTCAGCGTCTGGCCGCGGCTCCAGATACTGCTTCAGCCGCGCCGGGTCCTCCTGGGGAGCCAGTTGCAAAAAGTAGGTGCGCGGCTCGGCCGGCCGGACCGCCCGTTCCACAGTGGACCAGTTGACCATCATCATCTGCCCGGCGTTGATCGGCTCCGGGTACGCGCCGACGATGGTCCACATCGTGGGCCTTCTCCCATGCTCGTCCAGCGTCAGCGTGATCTCATCCCCCACCGCCACTCCCAGCCAATCCAGCAAGCCCTGGCCGGCGATCGCCTCGTGGGTGTGGGGCCGCAAGAACCGGCCGGTCGTGACGTGAAAAGGAAAGGCGGCCAGGTTCCCCTCCACGGCCCGGACCTGGAACGACTGTCCCGTCTCGGTCTTGGCATCGGCCAGGTATTCGCTGTAAAAGGCGACTACCCCCGGCGCGTTCTCCAGCCGGTGGCGCGTGTGCCGGTCGCTGGTCTCCTGCCGGGTCACGACGGCGTCGTACACGATCCCCAGCAGGGACGGCTCCCGCTCGTAGGTGCGCAGCGTCTCGTTCAGCGTCAGGCCAAAGACGATCCCCATCACCCCCAGCGTCAGATTCAGGCCGGTCAGCGCAGACCGGAGAGGGCGGGCCGACACGTCGTTGAGCCCCAGGATGAACGGCACCGGCAGTCCCCAGCGGGCAGCTAATTCTACCCCCAAAAACGTTTTTCTGCAAGGAGCTTCCGCACCGGTGGCGATGGCCCGGACGATGTTCGCCTGCGCGCCCCGGTGGGCCGATCCCAGGGTGGCCAGGAGGACGACGAGGGAGACCGCGCCCACGACCAGGAGGAGCACGAGGGGATTGAGGGGCGGCCGGTAGGTTGTGCTCAGGGAGGCGGCCACGCTCTTGAGTGGCAGGGGGGAGAGGAGTACGCCGACCAGCAGGCCGACCGGGCTGCCGATCAGGGCCAGGAGCGCGTATTGACCCAGGTAGAGGGCCAGGATGTGGCCGCGCGTAAAGCCGACCGCCTTGAGAATGCCGATCTGCCGGAACTGGGAGAGCACCCGGGCGCTGATGCTGGTGGTGATGACCAGTACCGTCGCCAGGATGGCAAAGAGGCTGAAGGCGCCGAGAAAGACCAAGTTGAGCTGGGCGCCAAAGATCGCCGACTCCCGCACGTCCCGCCAATCGGTCTGCTCGGCGATCGCGTCGGAGCTGAGAGCGCTCTCGATCCGGCCCAGCATCCCGTCCACCGCCTGCGGATCGTCCAACCGCAGCCCGACCGACCAATCCCAGGCGGATTCGTCGGGGAACAGCTCTCGCAGCGTCTCCTCCGTCACGTAGAGGTAGGGGGGCTGGGTGTTGCGGTAGGTATCCCACGTCGGGTTGTAGGCCAGGCCGACCACGGGCAGCGCCTCCTTGCGGCCGTCGGCGTTGGTGACATGGATGGCGTCGCCGACGGCCACGTCGTGAATCTCGTTCAGGTCGCTGCCGGCCAACAGTTCGGCCTGGCGGGGGAGCAGGTAGCGCCCCTCCTGGATCAACAGCCGGTTGACCGGCCCCATCTCCCCGGACGGCACGACCTGCAGGCTGATCCACAAGCGGGTGTCGTTCACCTGCACCCGGCTGACGACGCTGTACTGGATCCCGGTGCTGCCCGCGACGCCGGGCAAAGCCTCGATGCGTTCGACGTCCCGGCGCTGCACCCGATCTCGCTCAAAGTGGAGCCACAGGTGAGCGCCGTTCAGTTTCTCGAAAGCCCGGTCGTAGGGGGCGCTGAGGTTCAACAGCGTTGCCAGCGCCAGCGTGAACAGAGCCGAGGCCGCCACGATGGTGACGAGGATCAGGAGAGAGATGAGGGGGCGGCTGAGGACGTCCGCCTTGACCTTGAGCCAGACCGCGTCCATTATCCGCTCTGCTCCTGTTCCGATTCCGCCAACTGTTGAGCGATGCGCCGCGCGTCGCCGCCCGGCACATCCCCGACGATGCGGCCATCGTGCAGGAACAGCACCCGCCGGGCCTGTGCTGCCGCCGCCGCGTCGTGGGTGACGATCAGGGTGGTCTGACCCCGCTGATTGAACACGCTCAGGATGGCGAGCACCTCCTGACCGCTGGCGCTGTCCAGGTTGCCCGTCGGCTCGTCGGCCAACAACAGGGTGGGCTGGTTGATGAGGGCCCGGGCGATGGCGACCCGCTGCTGCTGGCCGCCGGAAAGCTCCCACGGGTACTTGGGAGCCTGGTCGGCGATGCCCAGGCTCGTCAGCAGGTCGGTGGAGCGCGCCCGAATCGCCCGCCTGTCCTTCCGCCGAGCCAGCAGGGCCGGCAGCTCCACGTTCGCCTGGACGGTCAGATTGTCCACCAGGTGGAAGAACTGGAAGACAAAGCCGATGTGGGTGCGCCGGAACCTGGCCAGACCGGTCTCGTCCATAGTGTGCAATGTGTGTCCATCCACGCGCACCGATCCGGCTGTGGGCCGATCCAGTCCCCCCACCAGTTGCAGCAGGGTGGACTTGCCGCTGCCTGACGGTCCCATAATCGCCACAAAATCCCCAGCCGATACGTCCAAAGAAACTCCTTTCAACGCCTCGAAAGCCACATCTCCCGTGTGGTAGGTCTTGTGTAACTCGTTGATCTCAACCAGACATCTCATGGGAGGGTGTAACACGTCCTGGTAAAGGCGGTCTTGAAGCCGCTGATACGCAGCAGCCGTTCGAGAGGTGCGCCGCCGGCTGTCTGTCCCATCAGGGTATCAATTCCCCGCTCCCGGGCCTCCCGGCCTGCCTGGATGGTCAGGTTGAAGGCCGCACCGCTGCGGCGGTGCGCTGGCAAGACGCCGCCGCTGCCGATCACACCAAAGCCCTCGTAGCACAGCAGGGAGAGAATGCCGACCGGCTGCCCGTCGAGCAGCGCCAGGTAGTGGCGCACGGCAGGCAGTCCCACGGAGGGCGCCAGCAGTTGGGCCAGGTAGGGCGCGAATTCGTCCGGCAGTTCGAAGGCAGCCACGAAAATCTGGGCATAGGTCAGCGTCTCGTCTGCCGTGATGGGCCGGACCTGCACCCGGAGGGAGAGAGCGGGAATCTCGAAATCGCGCAGGTTTTCCAGGACGACCCAGGCCTCTTCCTCCTCCTGGCGGACGAATCCCCGGGCCAGCAGCCGCTCCGCCAGGTCCGCCGGGGTGCAGGCGGGGGAGAGAAAGATGGTGGGGGGCAGGCCTTGGGACTGGAAGTGGTCCACGATCTCGGCGATCAGGCCATCGGCCGCCGGGGGCGTGGTCCGCAGCAGGCAGGCGTGGTTGGCATCGGGCGAGGGAAAGACCTGGCTGGTGGTGATGACCACGTCCTCCCGCAGCGTGACGTCGAGGCCGGGCGTGACCTGGGCTGTCACCTGGGTGGCGGCATAGTTAGCCCATTCCAACTCGGCGATGCGGGTTACGGGCGCGTTTGCGATGGGCATGTTACGTTTCTCCTTACCACGTTACACTTTTGGCGGCGCTGCACGCCGCCGCAGCGGATATTGGGTAAAGATCAGCAGGGCGATCAGCAGCAGGACGCCTCCGACGACGCCGGTCATCCGCACGCCCAGGGGGCCGTGGGGGTCGGAATGGCTGCGTCCCAACAGCAGGATGATGGGCAGCGCGGCCGCCGTCACGCCGTTGATGATCTGGTCGAGCAGCCCCCAGGTGGCGTAATAGGCGCCCTCGCGGCGCTGTCCTGTCAGCGTCTCGTCGTAGTCCGCAATCTCGGCCCCAAAGGCCGGCGGCAGCATGGTGACGCCGGACAGCGCCACGGCCTGCAGCGTGATCCACCCGATGCCCTGGGCCTTGAGAGAGATGGGCAGCCAGTCGCCGATCAGCATCAGGCCGGGCAGCACCAGCGCCGACGCCAGCAGCGATCCGGCAAAGACAGTCCACTTGCCCAGCCGGTTGGAGAGCCAGGTCACCAGGGGGTAGCAAGCCAACGACGACAGCAGGGCCGGGGCGTAAAAGTACAGGGTATCCGCTTTGCTCAACTGGCAGATTTCGGTGACGATGTAGGGGACGACTGATTGGACCAGGGTAGTCACACCCCAGTAAAAGACGCCGGTGGCGGTCATCACCAGAAAGGCGCGGTTGTGCAGCATGGCGGCGATCCCCTGGCGAAAGCCCAACCGCTCCGTGGCGGCGACCTGCCGGTCCGGGCGCTCGCGCAGCACGGGGAGGGGCAGGTAAAAGAGCGGCAGGGTCAGACTGGCGTAAAGCAGCGCGGTGGTCACGTAGCCGAACCGCTCGATGAGCGGCCCGGCCAGGCCGCCCAGAATCATGCCCACCAGAAATGCGCCGGCGCTCCAGGCCGACATGCGCACCCGATGGGGATCGGTGAGGGCGAGTTCGGGCAGCAGGGCGGTGTATGGGATCTGGTTGAGGGTGTAGGCCGTGTTGTAGAGGGCCAGCACCAGCATCAGGTAGACCAGGTTCCAGGTGGATTCGCCCTGCACCGGCGGCGTCCACAGCAGGACGAAAAAGAGCAGCATTGGCAGGGCGGAGAGGAACATGTAGGGTCGGCGGCGGCCCCAGCGGCTGCGGGTCTGGTCGGAGAGGTGGCCGATGGGGGGGGCGATGGCCGCGTTGACGGTCCGGGTGAGGAGCATGGCCCCGCCGTAGAGGGCCGCCGGCACCAGGGCGGTCCCTTCTCCCTCGGGGGGTAGGTAGAAATACAACAGCCAGCCGCTCAGGATGGACCATAACGTCGTGCTCGCTAGCGAAATCAGTGCGTAAAAGAGGTCGGTTTTGATGGAGGGGGTGGGTTCTGTGTTGCTTTTCTCTGTCAAGACAACCGGTCGGGTGGTCATGAACGACAATCTCTCTCATGGTACATCACTTGCACCAGGGTTGGGTTACGGCTCGGTTACAATACGATTGCTGTACCAAACAAGTATACCAAGAAAGAGCTAAATCTTCAATAGGACCATGTGGCTATGTGAAAAGCATCGCTTTGACACTGTAAGCGGCCTGCGGTATACTCATAGTATGGTATCGAAACAGGATTATCTTGCCGCTCTCTTGAGGGCATACTGGTTCGCACCGCCCGTGGCACTGTGGCGGGCGGTCGAGCTGCGCACGGCGGCGGCGGAGCAGTACCACCGTCCGCTGCTCGATTTTGGGTGCGGGGACGGGTTGATCGGGGGGGCGCTCTTTGGGGTAGCCGACTCGCAGCCGCCGGTGGATGCGGGGTTCGATCCCTGGGAGGAGCAGCTGCGCCGCGCGGCCCGGACCGGCGTGTACCGTCACCTGGCTCTGGCCGACGGACACCGCTTGCCGTACCGGGATGGTGCCTTTGCCACGGTGTTCAGCAATTCCGTCCTGGAGCACATCCCCGATCCGGTTCCGATTGTGGGTGAGGTGGGCCGGGTGCTGCAGGCGGGGGGACGGTTCATCTTTACCGTGCCCTCGGACGGGTTCCGCACGCTGCTGGATGGGTACGTGCGGCGGGCCGAGGCCGGAGACCTGCCGGGAGCGGAGGCCTACGCTGCCGGCGTGGACCGCTGGTTGGAGCACCACCATTACCACACGCCGGAGGAGTGGGCGGACCTGCTGGCCGGGGCCGGGATGGAGCTGGTCAAGGCCCGATATTACATTCCCGAACCGGTGGAGCGGCTGTGGGACCGCATGAACGACCGGTTTGGGCTGAGGCGGCGGTCGGTCTGGCGGGTGTTGGCCTCGCCGCGCCTGCGGGGGCTGGGGTACCAACCGCTGCTGCGGCGCCTCGTGGTGCGGGTTCTCTCCCGGCGGTGGCGGTCTTTTTACGAGGCGGAGGTGCCGCCGGGCGAAAAGGGAGGCGGGCTGCTGATCGTCGCGCAGCGCGGGGGCGGCGATGGCTAGGGGGGCGAGGGACGGCGTGTGCCAGGTGCTCGACGCGCCGGAGGCCTGGGACGAGTTCGTGGCGGGCCATCCCAACGGGCACGTGCTCCAGACCAGTGCCTGGGGGATGCTCAAATCCCGGTTTGGGTGGCAGGCCGAGCGGGTCGGGCTGTTCCAGGGCGGTGACCTGGTGGCCGGGGCGCAGATATTGTACCGTGACCTGCCGCTGGGAGCGGGCCGCCTGGCCTACGTCCCCAAGGGCCCGGTGGTAGATTGGGCCGACCGCGCGCTGACGGCGGCGCTGCTGGCGGGCCTGGAAGAGGCGGCCCGGGCGCGGGGGGCCGTCGCGCTGACCATCGAGCCGGACCTGGCCGACGACCTGAACCACCGGGAGCTGCTTTCCGAGTTGGGATTTCGGCCCTCCCCCTTCGACGCGGTCCAGCCGCGCTGCACCCTCGTGGTGGACATTGGGCCGGACGAGGAGGCGATCCTGATGGGATTCAAATCCAAGGCGCGCTACAATGTGCGGCTGGCGGCTCGCAAGGGGGTGACGGTGCGGGCAGCGGTGGCGGCGGACCTGCCGGCCTTTCACGCCCTGATGGGGGCGACGGCCGAGCGGGACGAGTTCGGCGTGCATGATCCGGCCTATTACGAGGCGGCCTACCGGTTGTTCGTGCCCCGGGGTTGGGCGCGGCTGCTGTTGGCCGAGGTGGAGGGGGAGCCGGTGGCGGCGGTGATGATCTTTGCCCTGCCGCCGCGCGCCTGGTACTTTTACGGGGCGTCGGGGGATAAACACCGGGAAAAGATGCCCACCTACCGGCTGCAGTGGGAGGGCATGCGGTGGGCCAGGTCGCTGGGCTGCACGACCTACGACTTGTGGGGTGTCCCGGACGAGGAGGAGATGGTGTTGGAGAACGAGTTTACCGCCCGGCAGGATGGATTGTGGGGCGTGTATCGCTTCAAACGCGGGTTTGGCGGCGACCTGGTGCGCAGTGTGGGGGCGTGGGACCGGGTGTACGCGCCGCTGCGGTATGGGGCATTGAACGTGGGATACGCGCTCGCAAAGGCGCGGCGGTAGATGGCGACCCTGAGCCTTGCGGATTCCGTCTCGCGGGAGGCGTGGAACGCGGCCCTGGCAGGTCTGCCCCGGAGCCACTTTTTGCAGACCTGGGAGTGGGGAGCGTTCAAGTCCCGGCATGGGTGGCAGGTGGATCGTCGCCTGTGGCGGGATGGGGAGCGGGTCCGGGCGGTGGCCTCGGTGTTGACCCGGCGGCTGGGACGCGGGCCGGGGGCGGTGTTGTACGTGTCCAAGGGGCCGGCGTTGGATTATGCCGACACCGCGCTCTTGGAGCAGGTGTTGGGCTGCCTGGAGGTCGAGGCCCGGCGCGCCGGGACCTTGTTCGTCAAAATAGATCCCGACGTGCGGCTGGACACGGCGGAGGGGGCGGCGCTGGTGGAGGCGTTGCGCCGCCGGGGATGGCGCGAGTCGAGCGAGCAGATTCAATTTCGTAACACCATGCTGCTCGATCTGTCGGGCAGCCTCGACGACCTGATGGCGGCGATGAGGTCCAAGTGGCGCTACAATACGCGGCTGGCGGTGCGGCGGGGCGTCACGGTGCGGCAGGGCACGTTGGACGATCTGCCGCTGTTGTACGAGATGTATGCCGAGACGGCGCGCCGGGACGAGTTTGTCATCCGCCCCGAAGCGTATTATCACGACGTCTGGTCCACCTTTATCGAGGCCGGATTGGCCCAGCCGTTGATCGCCGAGGTGGAGGGGGAGGCGGTGGCGATGGTGATCCTGTTCCATTTCGCCGACCGGGCCTGGTACGTGTACGGAGCCTCCCGCTCCGTGTACCGGGACAGGATGCCCAACCATCTGCTCCAGTGGGAGGGCATGCGGTGGGCCAGGGAGCAGGGCTGCGTCGGGTACGATATGTGGGGCGCGCCGGACGAGTTGGACGAATCCGACCCGCTGTGGGGAGTGTACCGTTTCAAGCAAGGGTTCGGGGGCCAGTTCGTGCGGCACGTGGGGGCCTGGGATTATCCGGGCTCGCGCGTGGGGTACTGGCTCTACACGAGCCTGATGCCCCGCATTCTGGCGGCGATGCGCTGGCGGTATCGCCGGGCTAATGGGAAGGCATGAGCGTGTACGGCGGCATCGAGGCGGGGGGAACAAAATTCGGGTGTGCGGTTGGCACTGGACCGGACGACATCCGGGACGAGGTGCAGTTTCCCACGACGACGCCGGAAGAGACCCTGAACCGCGCCGTCGAGTTCTTGGAGATGCACCGGGCAGTGCTGATCGGGATCGGGATCGCCTCCTTCGGCCCGGTTGATCTCGATCCGGCCTCCCCCCAGTATGGGTTCATCACCTCTACTCCCAAGCCGGGATGGGGTGGCACGGACGTGGTGGGGACATTCCGACGGGCGTTCGATCTGCCGGTGGGGTTCGATACGGACGTCAACGGGGCCGCTCTGGGTGAGCATTGCTGGGGGGCGGCCCAGGGATTGGATACGTTCGTCTATCTCACCGTCGGCACCGGGATTGGGGGG
>Ga0209614_1000981_pt1 | contig 23088 bp, 17 predicted proteins | sample BlaSprsedimmetaG_FD_185484 | JGI IMG/M metagenome (GOLD analysis project Ga0209614, IMG submission 185484) | Hot spring sediment bacterial and archeal communities from California, USA to study Microbial Dark Matter (Phase II) - Blank Spring... ... | reverse complement strand
ACCAAAGAGATATGCGACGAAATCCTGAGGCGAGGCTTAAAGATAAAGTGGGATTGCGAAACCCGCGTTGACATGGTTTCAAAGGATTTGCTTCAGAAAATGAAGGAAGCCGGATGCATTGCCGTATGGTACGGTGTCGAGGCGGGTTCACAGAAAGTTAGAGACGCCATGAAAAAAGGGATTTCTGCCCAGCAGACTTTTAATGCCTTCAAGTGGACACAAGAAGCTGGACTGATAGCCGTTGCAAGCATCATTCTCGGCTTTCCAGGTGAAACTAGGGAAACCGCGTGGGAAAGCGTAAAACTTTTGAAAAAAATAAATCCCGACGAGATCGGAATCTACATAGCCACACCCTACCCTGGGACTCCCATGTACGATCATGTGAAGGAGATGGGCTGGCTAAAAATCCTTGACTTCAACAAGTACGACACAGCTACACCCATATTTGAGACTCCAACTATGAGCATGAAAGAACTCCGAGAAATACATGACAAGGCGCACCAAAGTTTTTACATCCGCCCAATTTATGTTCTCCGCGCTTTCAGCAAAGGAGGCGTGTATGGCTACTCTACAACCCGCACTGCCTTGGCGTGGTTTAGAAGGCTTGTAGCATCCAAACTAGGCTTCAGATAATTCTCATCATAATTACATAAGCTCAACTGGGGGTTATCGGTATTGGAGAAAAGAAGGCTTGGACGGACAGGTCTTAATGTTTCCATCGTTGGGTTTGGGGGAACATGGATTTCGCAGTTAAGCATGGATGAGGCAGTGAAGGTTGTCAGATGGGCTTTTGAACTGGGCATCAACTACTTTGACACTGCGAAACTGGATGGGGACAGCGAACAAAAAATTGGGACAGCATTACAGGATGTAAAAGACGAGTGCATTTATGCCACGAAAACAGCCTCAAGAACCAAAAGGGAATCGTTAGCAGACTTCAAAGCTAGTCTACGTCGGCTGAAGACTGACCGTTTGGATTTGATTCAGCTTCATGGAATAGACGACGAAAAAACGCTGAGGACGGCGATAGGTTCGGGCGGTTCGCTGGAGATGTGCAAAAAGGCTCGCTCCGAAGGCTTAGTGGATTACATTGGGATAACCAGCCACAAGCCCAATGTGTTAATTAAAGCCATTGAAACAAACGAGTTCGACACAGTGCTTGTGCCCCTTAACGTGGTAACCAGACAAGCCTTAGAGGAGTTGATACCGCTTGCGAAAGAGTTGGACATCGGCGTTGCCATAATGAAACCTCTGTCCGCTAAAACCTCCCAAATCGTAACTTGCTTGTATAATCCGTCTCTGTCTCTGCTCTCTGACGAGCCTGAGCTGAAGGCTCTTTTAGGGCAAGATACGGCTTCGATGGTCCGCAGCGCCCTCCGCTTTGTTCTGTCACAGGATATATCCGTGGTTCTCACCGGCTTCAAATCAATTGAAGAAGTTGAGACCGCCGCTCAGGCAGGAAACGATTACAGAAAATTAACAAGAGATGAGGAAGAACGGTTTAACGTCCAATTTGATGACCCATACTGCCGAGACTGCGGACTCTGCTTACCCTGCACCAAAAACATTGACATATCCGCTATACTCAGGTTTCACGTATTATCCACAACTTACGGATTGAAGAATTGGGCAAAAAAGCTATACAAGGGACTTGAAGTCAACGCCGTCGGATGCACAGAATGCAGCGAATGCGAACCAAAATGCCCCTACAACCTACCGATTATGTCCATGCTGAAAGATGCACATGAGTGTCTGCAAAACTAGTCTCATAACTTAGGTTTTAGTTTTTGAGAGTTAAGAAGACGTGAAATGTCCATGTGAAATCGCCAATTTTCTGACTCTGTCTATCGGGAAAGACAGAAGCAAAACCAAATATGCGGTCAACCTGATTGGCAAAGCTATCTTCTGGAAAATCGACAACAAAAAGGGAATATATGTGCGGTCGTGGGCTAGAAAATCATAGAAAGTGCCAGCCACTCTTTTCGCCTCGCTGTAAGCCGCCCTTCGTTTAGTTGGGTTGATAACTCCCGATGTATCCACCATGAAAGCCGTGTCGAAACTTTTGTCTCTAAAAGGCAGGTGCATGAGAGATGCGAGGACAACGGGTTTCCCTGTTCGTTTGGCGCGTTTAAGCATTGCTTTGCTGAAGTCGACGCCCACATCTGCGTAAACCAAAAATCTGCCGTTGCCACATCCCAAATCCACAATTTTTCCTTTCTGGTTCTTCAGAAATCTCCGCAGTTTGTTGTCATTCAAGTTGAAGTACAATCCGAAAGGGAATGGGAAAGTCTGGAAATAGATGGGGGAAAAATTGTTCCAGCAGTCTGGTTTGTCGTATTCGGCAAGCCATGGGTATTCAGCTTTCATAACGGAACTATCTTCCTAACCGGCGACTTCTAGAATCGGCAATTATTAACTAGTCATTCTAATAAAGCATATATAGATTCTCAATTTTATCTGTGGCTGTACTCTTCAGCGCGTTTAACGAAGTTTTCGGCAATTTTTGTGTCAAAAGCAAAGTAGATGAGCCCAATTACGGCTAGTATGTTATGCTCCATTAATCCTTCATGCTCCCCATCGATTCCCTTTCCGATTCGCATCTTAAAGGCAAATCTCGCATCTCTAGGGATGTCTATAATCCTTGAGAAGCGGAAATCGTTGCCGTGAATAACATTTCCCTTCCTGGTCAGTAAGTTATCGTTTGCCGTCTCCATCACCGTGGAATCCAGCGCCTGAAGCTTCCAGTCCATTTCAGCTTTTCCCGAAAGAACGCCAGCCATGGAGAATGTTGAACCGCCAAAATCTGTTATGGACTCAGTCAGATACAGGGACCCTCCCTGTTCACCGTAAATGGGCATTCCGTCGTACGCCGAGTCCTTAATCTCCTTCATTATTGTCTGGTTTTGTGTCAACTGTTCCGCAAGCATAGCAGGTAAGCCGCCTGTGAAATACAGTCCGTCGAGGTCTGGCGGAAGCTGTTTGTCGTGGATGGGGCTGAAGAAAACGGTTTCTGCTCCGTACGCCTCCAAAAGGTCAACGTTGTCTGGGTTGTAACAGCTGAACGCCTCATCAGATGCTACGCCGATTCTGACCTTTCTCTGTCTCTTCTGAGGTGGATAAACTCTGCTTTCTATATCGGGCAGTTCCTCTGCTTGTTCAGCTATGTCAAATATTCTGTCAATGTCAACATGCTCTCCAACGTGTTCGACAAGCTTGGAGAGAGTTGCCTTCAACGTTTCTCTTTCAGGCACCGGAACTAGACCTCCACGTCTAAAAGGCAACACGATATCCGCATTATAGGGAATCACGCCAACCACAGGCACTCTGGCAGCCGATTCAACCGCCCTCTTCACCCATTCCTCCTGTTGCCAACCTTTAAGGTTATTCAAAACCACGCCTCTGACATTCACCTGCTTATCTAACAGCTTGAAAACGTGTAAAATGGCGTGGGCAACCTCGGCTCTGTGCATCCACATGCTGCCCACATCCAAAACCAGAATGACCGGCGCCCTCAGGATTCTGGCTAGTTGGGCGGTGCCCTCGTAATCGGTGATGCCGTCTATCTGCCGCGGGATTCCTTGGAAGATGCCGCCCGCACCCTCGATGACCGCAACATCAACGTTTCTGGCTGACCTTTCGAAGCTCTCTAAAACTGTTCTGGGCGACGTGAGCCACGCGTCGAGGTGCCTCGACGGTTTTTTGGTTACTTCGTTGTGGTATGTGGCGTCGATGTGGTCTGGACCTGACTTGAAGGCTTGAACGTTCAGCCCCTTTTTTGTGAAGGCTCCCATTATTCCTGTGGCAACCGTTGTTTTGCCGCCTTCGCCGTATAATCCTGCAATAACCACGCGGGGTACTTTCATCGCCCTTTTCCCTTACATCAACTGTTTAAGGTTTACCCTTTAGTCGCTAATCAAATAAATTGATTGTCAAGAATCAGCTTTTTCTTCGTATCCGCGGTATCCACCCTGGAACCTGTTGCATGTATTTTATATATTCTTCCCCAAATTCTTCTATCGCCTCTTTTTCCTCTGTCTTTGCAAGTTTGTAATATACGATTATGACGACGGGCCAGAGTGCAAGTGTTATGAATGTGAGCCACCAAACATTCAGGCCGAGAGTGATTAAAAGGAAGCCCAGATATTGCGGATGGCGAACGTAGCTGTAAATGCCGGTAGTAACAAGCTTACCTTTTCCCTCGTAGATTTCTTTCCAGCCAAAGATTACCAACAGTATGCCTATGCCGATGATGACTTGGGATGCGGGGAACACGAAAGAATTGAAGATGATGTAAAACTGTTGTTCTCCTATTACTTGGGTTAAGAGGAATTCCAGATTATAGATGTCTGGGATTTGGAAAAAACCCATTAAAATGTACATAGTTAAAGGGAGACCGAACATTTCAGCGTACAGTGCGACTATAAACGCCACGTAAATGCTGCTGGGGAGGCGCGGTAATTTTTTTCTGTACTGCAGCAGTAATAAGAAGAGACTGAAGAAAATAACGTTAGCAGTCACGAGCAGCCACTGGTTCCAGCCAAACGAAGTAAAAGTGAGATAACGTAACGCAATTGATACTGCCACTATCGCCAATACAATGAAGATAATGTCTCTGAGCTTCATCCTTACATCCCACCTACCCTTGGGCATATTTAATATCTAACTAATCTTTAACATTTTTTGTTAACAAACCAAAAAGTTAGGATATTTGTAACTAAGACAATTTTGGGTTTAGAAAATGCTTCTGATTCGCCATAAGATGTGATTCATGGCGGTTCGAGCCATCACTCGGCTGTAGAAGTTCATTTTGAACAGGTGACGTAGCACATATTTGGGAGAATAAAAGCTGTTATAGAAGGACGTTCTCAGTTTTCTGATTTCATCAGCCGATAAGTTAGGATTCGCAAAAACTGGCGTTATCGTGTCATATTGCCCCCAATCATTGGACATCTCCCAGCCCATCTCCTCCACAACTCTGCGAAGCTGGGTGCCCGGATACGGCGTTGCCACACAAATATACACGTCGTCGGGCTCCGCTCTTCTTATGAGGTCAATGGTTTCCTGTAGCATCTCTTTTGTTTCTTCAGGGTACCCGATAATCACGGAAACGGAGACGAACAAGCCAGCATCCTTCGCTAACCTAATGGCTCTCTCGTTTTGTTCCACCGTCGTTCCCTTATGGACCGCATCCAGTATCTTCTGGCATCCTGATTCAACGCCGAAAAAGACCTGTTGACAGTTTGCCTCCCGCATCTTAAGCAAAATATCTTCTGAAACCACGCTAACTCTGGTCTGGCAATCCCATGGAAGACCAATCTCTCTGTTCCTGATTTCTTCACAAATCTCGATTGCCCTTTTTTTGTCAAGCGTAAACGTGTCATCGTAAAACGAAAAAGCGTCAGCCCCATGCTCGTCCCTTAACCACTCCAGCTCATCCACGATGTTTTTTGGGTTCCTTGCCCTGAAAGCTTTCCCAAACATTCGGGCTGTCGTACAAAAGGAACACTGTGAGGGGCACCCTCTGCTGGTCATTATGGGGAGCATTCTTCTCCCAAAAAGCCTGTATTGTTCTAATGGGAAGTGTTTATAGGCAGGACGTGGCAGTTCGTCAAGGTTTTTGATGAAGGGTCTGGTGGGCGTACGAACTGTCTGCCCATCATTGTTCCTGAAAGTTATTCCCTGAATCTTGTTGAGACTCTTCGTGTTGGACACATTTTCTGCTAACTCCAGCAAGGTTTCTTCTCCCTCGCCCCTAACCACCACGTCCACCGCTGCCTCCTCGCTGAGAACTTGCTCATCCATAAACGTGACATGGGGACCCCCAAGAACAACCATTGCGTCGGGGCATGCCTCCTTTGCCGCGCTTGCAGATAAAAGAGCCGACTGTATCGTTGGGGTCATAGAGGTGATGCCAACCAAGTCAGGGTTGATGGAGGCTAACTTTTTTTTCAGCTGCTTAAGATCCATCTCCAGCGCTGGGCAGTCTATCACCGTTACGTCATAACCGTCTTCTTCCAGAACAGCCGCCAAGTAGGCTAAGCCTATGGGCAGATAAAGCTGATGCCGATAGACTCCTTTCAGGGGCGGCGGATTAACCAGCGATATCTTTGCTCTTCTTTGCATCTGTCTTATCCTCAACCCATTTTCCCCAGTAACGTTCTTAATGCTTTCTTAGGATGCCGAATCGCTTTCACCAGTTTGCCGCGAGTAGAACTTTGGTTTATCAAATTTGCCTCCGCACATAGTTCAAGCAAATCGTCTGCTGTGAACTCTTCGGTTTCGATGAATGGTTCAAGCGCAGCTAAGGCGTCGTCGCTGAAGTTTTCCCTTAAATAGCCGCCGCGTTTAGCCTGTTCATACAGTTCTGTTCCATATAGGGGCGTGGCTATGCTGAATTGGAAGCTGTCTGCTCCCAGTTTTTTCAGCTTGTAGGCAAACTTTATGGTTTCTTTGATGTCCTCTTTGGTTTCGCCTATAAGCCCCAGCATTAAGAAAACCCCTATCTTCATTCCCACTTTTTTTGCTAAAACAACAGCCTTTTCAACATCCCTCAAATCCAGATTCTTTTTTATGATTTCATTTACAACACGTTGGACGCCGGACTCGGGAGCAACCCGTATTTCCTTGCAGCCAGCCGCGCTCATCTTTTTCAGCAGCTCTTCGTCAAGGGTATCCGCTCTAACGCCGTTTGGGACATACCAGTCGATGTCCAGCCCCCTCTCCATGATTAGGGCACAGATGTCTTCCACCCTTTTCTTGACTAGGGTCATGTTTTCATCAAAGAAGTCGATCTGCTTAATGGAATAAGTGCTAACTATCTGTTCCAGCTCATCAACCACATTTTCGGGGCTTCTGCCACGCCAAGTCTTTCCCATCACAATATGGTTAGAGCAGAAAATGCACCTGTGCGGGCATCCTCTGCTGGTAATTATTATGGTGTAACGTTTGCTTATTTTGCCTCTAATTGGGTTTTCCTTGATAGCCTCAAAGTAGATGTCCATTGGAAGCAGATGCCTTGCCGGAAAAGGTAATGAATCCAAATCTCGGATTTCCGGTCTGGGAGGCGTGATAACAGTCTTCCCATTTTTGGTAAAGCCGATTCCCTCTATTTTCTTCAGGTCCTCAACAGTTACGCCTTTTTCCAGTGCGCCAACCAACTCAAGCATGGTATATTCTGGCTCTCCTCTAACAACAAAATCGATGTCTGGATTAGAGAGACAATCCTCAGGTCTTGCGGAGGGGTGCAGTCCATCTAAAACTGTGACGATGTCTCTGTCAACGCCTTTGGCTACGGATGCCACCTCAAACGCGGCTTTGGACCAGCCGGAAAAGGGGATGTTGATTTCAACGATGTCGGGCGACCACCGTTTTATCCTGTAGGCTATCTCCTCATTTGTCAACCCCATTCGATAATTGGCTTCATGTATTTGCTGAAGGTTCTTCCATCCCTCTGTAGGGGCATCTATAATGCTTACCTCATGCTGTTTCTCCAGCACTGCCGCAACGTACGCTATTCCTATCGGTGGATAAACTATCGGTTTTCCCCACGCTTTTGGGTGGAGCCGTGGCGGGTTAATCAAGCAAACACGCATATTCGTCAATCACTACACATAGCACGCAAGCTGATACATGATTCTTTTCTTGTTTCAGGCAGACCTAAACAGTATTGGCTATCCTATTGAAGCCTAAAAACGTTTGTTTGCCATTTTCTCCTGTTTGAACCAATTGTGTAACACATATTAGGCATGTGGTTTCTTGTAACTTTGGAAAGTGCAAAGTTTAGGCGAAAGATATGAAACCGCATGTAACCCTCGTGAACCCGCCATACCCGAAGGGTGCACGCCAGCATATCCCTTTCCCTCAGTTGGGCATGGGCTATTTGGCTGCAGTTCTAGAGCAAAACGGGTACACAGTTGACGTTATAGACTGCCAAGCCCTCGACATCTCATACGACGAATTTAAACACGAAATCAGCAAACGAAAACCCGACGTTGTTGGAATAACCTCAATCACCCTAACATACAAGTCGATGTTGGAAATAGCAAAAATAGTCAAACAAGTGCATCCGAACTGCTTAACTGTTCTCGGGGGTCCTCATGTGACGTTTTGGGACGAAAACGCCTTGCAGGAGTGCCCATCGGCTGATGTTGTTGTTAGACGGGAGGGAGAATACACTTTGCTGGAGCTGGTGCAACGGCTAGAGGCAGGCAACCCCCTCCATGATGTTATGGGCACAACCTGCAGAAAAGACGGAAAGATCGTGAAGAACCCGGACAGACCATTGATAGAGAACCTTGACGAGCTTCCTTTTCCTGCCCGCCATCTCTGGCCTCTTGAGCAGCTTCGAAAACTTGAAGACATATTCTATCTAACCACAAGCCGAGGCTGCACCTCCTGGTGCGATTTCTGCGCAGCAGTCAGGATGTTCGGTCGAAGATTTCGAATGAGAAGCCCAAAAAATGTCGTGGACGAGCTGGAATATCTCCACAAAACCTACAACGCGACTAACTTCACATTCTGTGATGACGCATTCACCATAGATCAGGGTAGAATTGAAGAATTATGTGAAGAGATTACGGACCGAAAATTGGAGATAGTGTGGAATTGCGGAACCCGCGTGGACTCGGTTACAAAGGAGCTGCTCATCAAAATGAAGGATGCAGGCTGCGTTTCTGTGTGGTTTGGGGTGGAGTCAGGTTCACAAGAGGTTCTTAATGTAATGCATAAAGGAATCTCCACTTCGCAAACGGTTAGAGCCATTGGGTGGGTACGGGAGCTTGGGTTAACTCCGGTTCCGAATGTGCTCCTCGGGTTCCCCGGTGAAACTAAGGAGAGCGCTTGGGAGACCATAAAGTTTGTTGAAAAAGTAAGCCCTGACAATATAGCCTTCTATAACATAGCTACGCCTCTCCCAGGAACGCCCATGTTTGATCAAGTCAAAGAAAATGGTTGGCTGAAAATAACGGACTTCGACAAATATGATTGCAAGACTCCCCTCTTCGAAACGCCGACTTTAAGCATGGAAGAGTTGGCGGAAATCAGCGAAAAGGCTTTTCAAAGTTTCTATCTGCGTCCCCGCTACATTCTTCGTATGTGGGCTAAAGGTTGGATGTATGGTTTTTCTGCAACACGAACAGCGTTTAAGTATCTCCTGAGAGCCATAAAATCCAAACTTCGCATTACCTAATGCCTTTTTCTGCTCTATGTTCTCCAGTTCAACTGCTACAGACTTCAGATTTAGTCAAGTTCCTTAAATGAACAATAAACGCTGGTTCTATTGCCTGTAAACATCTTTGTAAATTTCAACATGGTATTTGTCCAAAAGCTTAAATTTGTGTTCCAAGAAAGCTAGCCGCATGAACATATGAGGTATGAATTATGGCAAAAGTTGCAATGACAAAAGATTTGTTGATGCAGTACACGTTAGTTGCACTGTTCTTCATCGCCTTTCTGTCTTACAATATATTTGGTCTTGCATCGCTTCTTATCTGCCTAATTTCGGTTGGAGTCGCTATAGGATGCGATTTCCTGCTTTCTATGGTGATGGGCTCCAAGGGACCCAGAAACACAATGTCTGCCGCCGTCTTCGGCCTAATCGTTGCCCTCTCCTACTCGCTGGGAACGCCTCCAGGAATGATGTACACTGAACTGATTCCTACGTTGGCTGGTGGACTCGAACAGTACCTGTATCCTGCTCTAATCTCTGCTGTCGGCTTGATTGTTTTCAAGAAACTTCAGGGATTAGCTGGAAGAAAATTTGTGAATCCTGCTGCAGCTGCGAAACTTCTGATTCTTGGTTTACTCTTCATGCCAGTGATGTCGGCTTTCTACGAGTCTTCTGCTCTGTTGCCCCAAGATCACGATACTCTTCTACCGTTGCAGAACCCTATGATAACTGATGAAGGCTGGCGCGCAATTTATGCATGGAAATATGGAGGAGAACCTTACCCTTCAATGGATACGGTACCCTTTGCGGCCAATCTGTTGGCTTGCTATTCAAATAACGCATCGGTTGGTTATTATGTAACCACTGGAGAGATAGCGGATCCGCTCCCTGCTGTTCTTGATGTCATGCTGGTTGGAAAATATCACGGTTGGATCGGTGGATATTCAAGCATCATCGTAATGTTGGTTGGCCTCGCTCTGTTTGCAGTTTGCCGCAGATACATTAAATGGAGAATAACTCTCGCTTACTTGGTAGCCACTGCGGTGTTTTCTTTGGTTATGGCAGGAATTTACGGTGGAGACCCCCTACTCAGAACGTTATTCCATCTGTTCATGGGCAGCTCGATTTTCATGGCGTTCTTCATGGCAACGGACCCCGCGACTACCCCACTAACCCATTTAGGTCAAATAATATTCGGTGTAGGCTTAGCGTTATTGACAATGATTATCCAGGTGTACATGGGCTTTTTGGGAGGATCTATTCTTGCGTTAGTGATCATGAATCTGACATGTCCAATTCTAGACAATATAGGGAAAATGCGTCCGAGAAAAAGAGATGAACAAGAAATTCTTTCTGGACAGCATTTTGCCACTACAGTCTACGACTGTATACGATGCGGTGCTTGCATGAACATATGTGTCAATGGTTTAAGCCCAGTGTTGATCAAACAGGCGCGTGCAAAGAAAGACGCAAACAAACTGATGAGCTTTCACGCAGAATATTGTGCCGGTTGCGGAAACTGTAACGTGGTTTGTCCTGCAGGAATCTACCTCGAAAGCGAGACTCTCGGGTACAATCTGTCAGAAGAAGAAGCAAAGGAAATGGAACAGCAATTCTTGACAGGAACGGCAGACGAAGATGTTGGTGTCTATACGGATATCTTTTCAGCAAAAAGCTCAATTGATGGACAGGATGGCGGAGTAGCTACTTCATTGCTAGTGTCAGGTATGGAGAAGGGATTGTTCGATGCGGCTATAGTGGTTCAGCGGATGGATGGTTATTTGGCAGATGCTGTTGTGGCAGAAAACGTCGATGAAGTACTGAAAGCAAAGGGAACAAAGTATGTTAGGGTTAGCATGATGGCAAAGTTACAGGATTTACTTAAGAAGGGCAAACGGAAAATTGCTCTTGTTGGTACAGCTTGTCAAATTAGAGCTGCCAGAAGGTTGCAACAGGTTCTCCTTAGTAAATATCCTGATTTGGAATTAACCCTAATCGGGCTGTTCTGCTATGAGATATTTGACTACAAGAAGCTCAAAGAAGAAACAGAACGACTACTAGGCGTCAATCTAGATGATGCAGAAAAGACACAGATAACCAAAGGGAAGTATATCGTTACAGTAAATGGAAAAGACTACACGGCGAAAGTAAAAGAACTGAGTGAAGCTGTTGAAAAACGATGCTTAGGCTGCCCCGACTTCACTGCAATGTATGCTGACATTTCCTTAGGTTCCGTAGGTAGCGCAGATGGGTACTCGACGGTTATCGTGCGATCGGATGTTGGCAAAGAACTAGTAGCGAAACTCGACTTGACCAAAGGCAAAGTAGACGAGGACAAAGTTAAACAATTGTCTGTTCAAAAGAAGGATCGTGCAATCCAAAACTTGGCAGAGTCCGGATATTGGTGATAACGTGCGCATTTTTTCGCGCGCACACCCTCCTCATTTTTTTACGTTCTTTTCTTTAGTTTAATTCCAATTTTTCTGGTTTGTTATCGCGGTTTTTTGGCTCTGGAAGCAATTATGCGCTGCTAGATTGTTCTGTTGTTGTCTGCATGTGAATTCTGGCACAAAATATAAATGTATAATGATAGTAAAGTGGAAAAAAGGAGTGAACAAAAATGGCAAGTTGGACTGAATGGAAACTAAGCGACATCACCTGGGGCATAATACTGCCTCTAATAGTGGCGTTCTTGATCATAATCTTTCCACTGGAACTCTCGAAAATCCTTCTAGATGTTGATCCTGGCGGTACTCTAAATGCAATACTAACTGATGGACTTGGTGAAGCAATTCTAACAATCGGTGTCCCCTTATTTGCTGGGCTAATTTGGAACAAGTGGGCTGGAGGAGGCGCAGGATTTCTGTGCGGCAGCATATACGCTTTATATGTGAACGATGTTTACGCAGCTTCTCAAATGTTTCAATCTAACATGATGATTGGAGATATTTCAAACCTCGGATTCGTTGTGAGCGCTATGCTAATCGGATTCATTGCCGGATCATTAAATAGAGGATCTTTTAGCTTCCGAAGAATGTTAATTGCTGCACTAGTTGCTGGAATGATTGCTGGTCTTTTCCAGTTATGGACAGGACTACTCTCTCCTATTGGCATGATAACCGATATTCCCTATTCTGCGTTCCTTATTCTGCTTCCTAGGCTGATCTACGGCATAATAATCCCGATATTCGTTACGGTCTTCGGATGGTTTGACATAACTCCCAAACAAAGAACCTAAACACCCCCGCACAAACACACATAATACAACCCCTTCCCTTCCTCTTTTTTAACTAATTCTAGTTCTAGTTATCGGTTGGACATTAAACTCGATAATGAGACCTGTCTATCTTGTTCTGGCCTTTCAGTGTGAACGCGATTGTGCAAAATAATATTAATCATATATCTTGTAGTTTTGACATTGTATGTGGACTCTAAATGTTGGGGGCTAGCAAGCGTTTGTCTTTAGATGAAAATCTTCGGGGAAGGATTCGGGAAGCAAACGTTGCTGTTCATCGATTTGAGGCAAAATATTACGAGTTGATTCATCCAGAAATATATAACAAACATGAGCAGAAGAGATTAAACTCTGCATTGAAAATGGTGGACAAGCTCGTAGCGGATAAGCATGTGCATGCAAAGAAGGCTCTTGATTTTGGGGCGGGTACCGGAAATCTGACCTGTAAGCTTCTGCAGATGGGTTACGAGGTTACTGCGATAGACCTCTCTGCGGAGATGTGCAAGATTTTGGAAAATAAGTTTAGAACGTATTTAGACGCTAAAAAGTTGGTTGTTATCAACTCGCCGATAGAGGATGTGGGTTTTGATAGAGATGAATTTGATTTAATCACCTGCTATTCTGTGTTGCATCATCTGCCGGATTACATGGATGTGATTCAGAGACTTTGTGGTTTTTTGAAGAAGGGTGGTGTGATGTATCTGGATCATGAAGCATCTCCCTTTTATTGGAAGAGCGAAGAAAGCAATTTAGCGCAGTTGATGAAGCTTGTTTATTTTCATTCTAACCCATTGCTTAACGCTCTCTATTTTCGGATTCTGGGTGTGAATGTGCCCTCTTTTGATTATGGTTTATCTGACTATTGGCACAACAAAGAGCATCATTTAGACCATGAGAAAATAAAGTGCGTTTTTGAGAATGAGCGCTTTGATTTTTTCAAACGGACCGATTATCACCTCAAATTTAGGACTTGGATTTTGAATCCGATTTTTTACCTGTATAAGTATAGTTGCAAACCTGAAATGAGTTTTTGGGTGGCCAAAAGGTAGCATCGATATGCTCGCCCATACATTTAGTTCAGCTAAAACACGAGTAACTATCGGTGTCCGTTCATGTAGCAACATTTTTAAACATTGAATAATAGATATAACCAGAACCAAAAAATTTGGGGAATAAAGAAATGAAAACTTGGAAAAATAAAACAAAAATCTCTACTATAACTTTGACTCTAATCCTAACAATATCTGCTATACTAGTTGCTTTACCTGCAACTATCGCGCAGCAAGAAGAACCAGAAACTTGGAAGACTTATGCTTTCCTTGGTGCTGTACCTAACCCTGTAGGCAAAGATCAGACTGTGCTTTTTCACGTCGGAATTTTTCAGCAACTCGTGAGTACAGGAATGGGCTGGGAAGGCTTGAGCATAACCATTGAGAAACCTGACGGAACAACCGATACAATTAGTGGCATCAGAACCGATTCCACGGGAGGAACAGGCAAAACATATACACCTGACCAAGTGGGCACATATTATTGTCAGGCACACTTTCCTGCACAAGAGATAACCGAAACCAAAAGGGCACCCGCTGGCGCACGGCGTGCGCCTCTGTTGCCTATTGGTACCGTGATGGAGGCTAGCAGCAGCGACATACTTGAACTTGTAGTACAAGAGGAACCAATAGAATACTACCCTGATAATCCGCTTCCAAGTGAATACTGGACACGCCCAATAGATGCGCAACTTCGATCATGGTCCAGAATTACAGGTAACTGGCTGGCTGCGACTTTTACGGCCCCAACAGTCGTTCCTGCCAACGAAGAAGCACCAGAGACTGCACATATACTGTGGACAAAACCGCTAACGATGGGAGGCCTAGCAGGAGCAGCAGAAACAGATTATCAAGAATGGTCATTTAGTCACGGAGATGCATATGAAGGCAAATGGACAAATCGACTTATCATCGACGGCATACTCATCTATTGCCACCGTACCAATGATCGACCTCTATACTACACGGCTTTAGACATACGTACCGGAGAAGAACTGTGGAACAAAGTGCTTCTTGATAACAGAACAATTGCCTTTGGCCAGAATTTGGTATGGCAAGGATATAACCATCATGCCGTTTACCCATACTTCTGGGTAACTGTAAGCTCTGATTGGTATGCCTTTGACCCATATACTGGAGAATGGGAATTTACAGTGAAGAACGTACCTGCTGGCACCACACTTACTGATGATCAAGGTTGGCTCTATCGGCTCGGTCTAGACTTTGAGACTGGTGAAGGCTATATCTGGAGCATGGTTGATCTTATCGAACCCTTCGGCGAAGACAGCCCCGTTCCAGGCAGTTGGCTTCCCGCTGGCTCTTTCTATGGAGCAAGACGTGACACATATGATGCAGCAGAGATGGAAAATGACACATTAACAGAAGCAGCACAGCGTGCGTACATAGCGGAATTCACCTTCCCAGTTGACCAATGTCCAGGTGGTTCTGGTGTGATTCGCGCTACGGAATTCGGTGGTAGGAGTCAAGCAAACTTAGATGTTTGGAATGGAAAGGTATTCGGTCTGCAATACAGTACAACAGAAATCAACACTTGGGCCATCAGCTTGGAAGCCGGTAAAGAAGGAACGATGTTGTTCAGTGAAACTTGGCATGCACCAGCTGAATGGAAAGAAGGTAATCTCGAAATAGAATTTAACGCCGTAAGCTTAGAGGATGGCGCTGCGATTATTTGGACAAAAGACACTCTGGAATATTATGCATTCAGCACTGACAACGGAAAATACATGTGGGGTCCAACAGAAGGCGAATATTACATGAACTATTATGGCTGGACAGAATTAGGAGAGCGCCCACCCTTCATTTGGAACGGCAAACTCTACTCAACTGGCGCCGGCGGACATATCTACTGCTACGACCTCACAAACGGCAAAGTCCTCTGGACCTACCTTGCAGAAGACCCATACCAAGAATACTTGTTCGCTAATTACTGGTGGCAATTCTTCCTGTTCATTGCTGACGGCAAACTCTATTCAGCCCATATGGAACACTCTGCTATAGAACCTATGCCGCGCGGTGCATCATTCTACTGCTTCAACGCAACAACTGGAGACCTAATATGGCAAGCCGATAGTTTGTTCCGTTCAACACGCTGGGGCGGACGCGCAATCATAGGCGACAGCGTGATAGTGGGCATGGATACATATGACAACCGCCTCTATGCTGTTGGAAAGGGTCAAAGCGCCCTCACTGTTGAAAAACCACAGGTCGTTGTGACACAAGGATCAGCCGTTACACTTCACGGCACTGTGATGGATGTATCTCCAGGCTGTCTCTCCGACACTAATCTGCAAATACGATTTCCGAATGGAGTTCCCGCTGTATCTGATGCAAGTATGTCCGACTGGATGCTTTATGTATACAAGAACTTTGAGCGCCCAGCAGATGCAACAGGTGTTCCAGTGAAAATTGAGGTGATCGATCCTGATGGTGAATCTGAATTGGTTGACACGACTACTAGTGATTCATATGGTAACTGGGCCTATGCATTTTGTCCAGAGAAAACAGGCACATACACGGTTGTCGCAACCTTCGAAGGTTCAAAAGCATACTATGGTTCCACACAAACAACTTACTTGACAGTTGCTGAACCCGTGGGAGACAATTTATCTGGCGTTGAAAGTAGCATATCCACTTTGACAACATACATTCTTGTGATACTGGTGCTTGTCGTCATAGCATTAGCAATTGCCGTTTACTTACTGCTGAAATCCCGCAAATAGAAGCGCCAAAAAGCAACAAAAACAACTCCCTTTCTTTTTTTCCTTTTAGAAATAATGCCACAACGCTAACGAAAGTTAAGAAGAAACATTACATAACAGGTTAGAAATGACTTCTGAGCTGCATAGCCTGCACTCACTCAGCTATGAGTTTCACTATTCCTTTTTCTAGGTAAGTTTATTTTTTCCGTTTCCACTACTAACCTAGTAACGAACTTTAAAAGTAGCAGTCTGGAACGATTTCGATGAATCTGTTAACAAACCAGAAACTCTGGAACTCCATACTCAAGACGCCACCCGTAAAATGGATGCTGAAAAAAACTCTAAAAAAATGTCCAAAATGTAATCGGACACCTCTTGAAACCGCGCTAGATAATTATGCTGGCAAGAACCCCTCAAATTGCTCCTCCTGTAACCTTTACGTCAGAGTCATAGGGTTCTGGATTAACTTCATAAAAACAGTGCTGGCTGTTGAAAAGAGTCGCGTTTCCAAACTTTTTGCGGACCAGTACGTTAGAAGGGCCATAAACAGCATAGTTTACGGCTTCGCCGAGTTTGGTTTCAACCGTCCCATACAGGTTCACTCTCCCTTCCTTGTGGTGTGGAACTTCACATACAAATGCAACCTACACTGTAAGCACTGTTACTCGGAAGCCGGAAACAGCTCCAAGACAGAGCTCTCCACCGCGGAAGCCATGAAGGTCGTGGATCAACTGGCAGATTTCGGCGTCACCTCCCTAGCCTTTTCGGGGGGCGAACCCTTAATTAGGAAAGACTTCTTTGAGGTTGCCCGTCACGCAGTCGACGCAGGATTGTATGTTTCCTTAGCCACAAACGGGACACTGCTTAACAAAGAGAACGTTAGGAAACTCAAGGAAATTGGGCTCCATTACGTGGAGGTGAGCCTTGACGGAGCTAACGCCACGACACATGACTTCTTCAGGGGAAAAGATGGCGCCTATGACCAGACGATGCAGGGACTGAAGAATTGTCTAAAAGAGGACATCTGCACCTGCGTAGCAGTGACAGGCACCAAAAACAATCTAGCAGAAATCCCTGCGGTGCTTGAAATGTCTGAAAGCATGGGAATTGACAGATTCACTTTATTCAATTTTATACCCGTAGGCAGAGGCAAAGAAATAACTTCAGCTGATCCCTCTCCTCAAGAGCGAGAGCAGCTGCTAAGTTATCTGAATAAGGAATTGTCAGAAGAACATAAAATTGCCATATTGAGTACAACTCCTCAACTTGCCCGAGTGGCTCTGCAGGCTCACTCTCCGACCCAAGAGGACATCATAATGCCCCTTGCGCACATGGAAGCAACCAAAATAAGCAAACGAGCCAAGGCTCTAGCCGACTTTATTGGCGGATGCGGAGCTGGACGATTATATTGCGCCATCTCCCCAGAAGGAAACGTTCAACCCTGCGTCTTCATGCCGCTGACAGTCGGAAATCTGAAAACGGAACGGCTAGAGGGCATCTGGCTCAACTCCCCCGTTTTTAAGGACCTCAGAGACAGAGGAAACCTGAAAGGGCGCTGCAGCAGATGCGAATACAAGTTTGTTTGCGGAGGATGCAGGGCAAGAGCCTACGCTTACCACGACGACTATCTCATGTCTGACCCCGGCTGCATCAAACAACTCTCAGAGGGCGACTGACAAATGAATCGGACAAAGATTGGAGTCTTCAGAACCGATAACGGATTAGAGTCCGCCCTGAAAGAGGCGCTGAAAGCTGCAGATTGGACTAAGCATATTGGCGGCAAGGTTTTCCTGAAGCCGAATCTGTGCTCCAAATATTACATTCCGGGGGCTGTCACCAATCCCAAGGTTCTCTTTCATCTGGTTGGTCTTCTCCGGGACAGGGCTGAAGATGTTGTTGTCGGCGAATCCGATGGCTACAACTACTGCTGCAACGATGCTCTGGCAATGACCGGCGTAAAGAAGATAGTTGAGAAGGCTGGCGGAAGGACCGTTAATCTCTCCGAAGACGAAACCGTGAAGGTTGAAAGCTCCAGAACCTTTTGTTTACACAATTTTCCGTTGCCCAAGACCATTGTTGAATCAGACTCCTTTGTTGACGTTCCAGTGATGAAGACCCACGAGTTCACAAACTACAGCGGCGCCATAAAAAATCTGTTCGGATGCATACCCGACGACAGACGCATCTTCTTTCACCCCAAATTCGGCATGGTTCTGCACGACTTGATTGTTCTGCTGAAACCAAAATTCGTTGTCACAGATGCCACGTATTCTATGGAGGGAAACGGACCCAACAGGGGAATCGTTGTACCAATGAACCTTATCTTGGCTGGTAGCGACGTTCTTGCCATGGACAAACTATGCACTGAAATCATGGGCATAAACTGGGCTGACATCGGTTACCTCAAGTTCATTGACCAGCATTACAGACGGGAAGAAACAGAAACTCAGGTCATAGGCGAAAACATTGAGGACCTGAAGCGTGCCTTTCGGCTTCCCTACTTGGACGCTGCTGTTAGGGCTCAACGTTGGGTCTACAAAAGCTACTTTCTCACCCGCCTCTGCTTCGGCACACCCTTCTTGAACATGCTGCAGGGCTGCCTGAACGTCTACAGGAAAGTCGACGAGGAAATCAAAGGCAAAGAATGGGTCGAAAAGCACTGGGACAACTCGCTGCCCCGTTAAGTCTTACCCAAAAGTTTCTGATACAAACCAATTACTTGACCTGTAATCAGGCGCCAAGAAAGCTTCTCTTCTATCAACTCTCTTCCGTGCCTACCCATTTCTTCGGCAAGCTTCGGGTCCTGCAGCAGAGTCAGTATTCTCTGGGTCAGTTGCGCTGGGTCGCCGGGGTCTATCAGAAAGCCATTTTCTTTATCTACCAAAAACTCGGGTATTCCCCCAACCTTGGTGGAGATAACTGGAAGGGCGGTGGCTTGGGCTTCCAGTATGGCGAAGGGAAAGTTTTCGTAGATGGCGGGCAGCACAAATATATCAGAGGCAGCGTAGAGGTCTGGAAGTTTCTCGTCTGGAACGTACCCCAGAAAGGTCACGTAATCTTCTATGTCCAGTTCCTTTGCCAGGTCTCGGAGGCTCTGTTCCTTCTTTTTGAATCCTGTCCCCGATATAGCAAATTTTACGTTGCCGAACTCTTGGATGACCTGTGAAATGGAACGTAACAGAGTTTCTAAGCCTTTTCTGTGATAGAGCCGCCCCACAAAAAGAACTATCTTCTTTTCTTCTTCTAGCCCGAATTCTTGTCGCAGCTCAGCCCTGTGTGGTCTGGGCTTAAATTTGTTGATGTCTACGCCGTTGTAGATTACGTGAATCTTCTCCTTTTCGATGCCATAAAGTTCAGTTAATTCACCGACGGTGTACCTGCTCACTGCAATCAGGGCGTCTGACCTTTTCATCAACTTGGTTTCGTAGCGCCTAAGCAAACGATTGAATCTGAGCATCATCTTCTCGTTGGGATTCAGCTCTGTTGGGTTATCCCGCTTTGTAACCATGGCTTCGCCTTTCCATGTTGAGTGCACTGCGCAAACCAGCGCCTTGGCTGAATCTTTGGGGATGGCGAAGCTTGGAACTAAGGGAAGGTTGGCGTGTATGATGTCTAAGCCGATTTGTTTGTTCAGTTCTTCTATCTTTTTGGAGGCGGAGCGGGCGAACCGCCAGTACCTGAGGATGGCGTTTCCTGTGCCTTTTCTGTAATGGACTTTTATGCCGTCAATAATGTCTTCTGAGTCTTCGCTGTGTCTGGCTACCACGTGAACGTTGTGCCCAAGCTTTTGGAGGCTGTGTGACAGGTAGTAGACGTAGGCTCCTGTTCCGCCTGAAATGGGGAAGTATTCTGGAGTTACGAAGCAGACATTCAAGGCTTGTCCTCTCCTCCAGTTAATGCCGTTCGGATTAAAGAGGTTGCTCCCCCTAGAGTCCACGCCACTGCTCTGGTGAAGTAGATGACGATGAGGTACATGGCTGAGGCGTCGTGAAAAATGACGGAGATTTTTGCGGCTGAGAAGACGTAATGTAGTGTGGTTATGAGTGCAAGGGCTAGGAAAATCGTTGAGGGAATCAGATGGAAGCCTGTGACTACGCTGACTATAAGCAAGACGAATGCAACAGCATACAGTATGGGCTGTATGTTCATCCACCAGTCAGTTATCTTGTCGCCCTTAGCCAGCTGCGGATGCTTGAAGTACAGTTTCCACGTGTTCTGGCCGTACTTATACTGCTGTTTGAAGAATTTTTGCAGCGTGGGGCGATGAAAATGGTAACATACTGCCTCGAGGTCAAAGGCTATCCTGTATCCTGCCTGTGCCAGTCTTGCCCCTATGTCCGTGTCGTATTGGGTGGGAAGAGCCTCGTCGAAGCCGCCGATTTCCATGACAACTTTCTTCTTCAGCAGCAAGTTCATCGTCGCCACTCTCTCAACCGTGCCGGGAAGCCGCCGATACCTGTAACTCAGTTCGTAGCCTATGACTCTTGGAACCAGCTTGTCGCTGTTCCATGTTTCAACGGTTCCGCTTGCCCCCGCCACCTTGGGGTCATCTAGGTGCTTGACAAGCTTCATGAGCCACTGTTTCTCAACTTTGGCGTCGGAATCAACTAACCCTATTATCGGGTTCTCTATATCCTTCAAAACGAGGTTGTAGGCGGCTGGAGGGTTAAGCTGGCTGTAAACAAATTTGACTGGATGCGCTTTGGCTCGTTCGGTTGTCTTGTCGGTTGAGCCTCCGTCTATCACTATCACCTCAAGCAAGTGTTTCGGGTAGTCCAGTTCCAGAACAGAGCGCAGGCATTCGTCTATTGTTGATTCGCTGTTAAGGGTGGGCACTATTATGCTGACCCCCGGAAGTGTATCCTCTTTTGTGGATGTTTTGTTTTTCAATCGGTTGCCCCTGTAAAGGTCTTCTGTAATCAACCTTTGGATATTAACGTAATCAGCTATGATAAATAAGATGCTATGATGGCGTAAAGTATTCTCGCCCCGTCTCTTATGGGGTCAAGCTTGGAGGTTCCCACTGTCCTCTGAACAAAACTTATCGGAGTTTCCGCCACTCTTGCGCCCATCCTCAGCGCTTTAACAAGCATCTCGGATTCCACCTCGTAACCGTGGGAACTCAACTTCATCCTCTTTATCAGAGACGACCTGATTGCTCTAAAGCCCGATTGGGAATCGGAGATTTTTGTGCCAGTGAGATGCCCAATCAGACCATTGAACATCCTGTTGCCTGCTCTGTTTATTTTCGGAATCTTGGTTTTGTTGGCTTCAGAATTAAAGAATCTTGACCCCACCACGAAATCGGCTTTGTCTTCCCTGAGGTACCGTAGAACCAGAGGAATCTCTTCTGGCTGATGGGAGCCGTCTGCATCCAAGGTAACAACCAACTCGCCTTTAGCGTGTCTGAAGCCTGACCTGAGGGCGAAACCCTTCCCCTGATGCGCCTCTTTCAGAACGTGGGCTCCAAGTTTTTGGGCTACGTGTGCGGATTTGTCTACTGAGCCGTCGTCGACAACCAGAATTTCGTAGGATAATCCCAGTTGTTCAAGTGTTTTCTTTGTTCGAGTAACTACGTTGCCTATAGTTACTTCTTCGTTGAACACTGGAATAACCACGGAAACGAAACATTCTTTCCGTTCCATAGTTTGCTTATTTTTTGCCATTACTGCAGAGATGTCTATTTCATGAATTAAATAGTTTGCCAAAGTTTTTCGAATAGGCGATGATGGTTTAACTTTTATATCCAGTGGCGTTGATGTAGTTCTGAAATATTGTTCCAGCCTCCCCCGAACAATCTTTGATGGAGCGAATGAGCCACAGTGAAGCAAACTTTGATGGAAATCGAGCAGAACATCGCGTCGAGAAAAGAAACAGACAAAGTCATGTGGTTCTCCATGTGGGCTGTTCTCTCTGTAGCCAGCTTCGGCATAGCATGGTTTCTGATGATATACTACCTTATCAAAAGAAGAAACGCTCACTTCTCAAGGCAAGAAAAGCTGGAGGCGCTAATCTTGAGCAAACTGAAAAAAACGAACACAGCAAAGTTGGCGTTAGACTCTTCGTCAACGGAGAATCAGGGACATTCCAGAAACGTGGCGGCATGGACTCTTTCAACCCTCTTGGTCTTGCCTGCCTTTTACGTTTTTTATTTTTTGAAGAGCGACCTTCGGAAACACGAGGAACATGAGCATGATTTTCTGGCCGAAGTAATCGGGTTGGCGAAAGAGTCGGATGTGTCCCTGAACATTCACGGTTTTGCTGCTACCCCCAGTTTCCCTTCGGGCAAGTATATTGCTCTCAGTGTCTTAACGTTTGGGTTGGCGGCTGCATACTGGCTGTACCGAATCTTCAATGACTACAACAGTCACTTCAAGAGGCAGTGGAAAATTGAGGATGAACTACTCAGGTTCCTCAAGGCAATCGACAACTCCAGTTGATAGCGGCTGTTTTGGCTGTTAATTTTTATATCTGACTGGACATACGAAGGTTTGATTGCCCCTGAAAGGATGTCGTCATATGGTTGATGTTTCTAAGCTCGTTAAGGAATCTCTGAGAAATTTGAGTCCCTACTTTCACGGCGGAAACGTTTGGAAAGTTTCAGAGAAACACAAAATTCCTGTGGACCAGATTATCGACTTCAGCATATCCACCAATCCTCTTGGTGCACCCGAAAAGGCTGTGGACAGCATTCGCCTGCACCTCAACCTGATACACCATTACCCCGACCCAGCTCCTGAGTGGCTTCTGGAGGCTCTGGCAGAATCCGCTGGTGTAGCGCCGAACAATGTGGTGGTGGGCAACGGCTCCACAGAGTTAATCTATCTTTTCAATGAGGTTTTTCTTGAGGACGGATACGAAGCTGTTATTCCTGTTCCCTCCTTCAGCGAATACAAGGCAGCCATAGAAAGATTCGGC
>Ga0209614_1000980_pt1 | contig 23117 bp, 17 predicted proteins | sample BlaSprsedimmetaG_FD_185484 | JGI IMG/M metagenome (GOLD analysis project Ga0209614, IMG submission 185484) | Hot spring sediment bacterial and archeal communities from California, USA to study Microbial Dark Matter (Phase II) - Blank Spring... ... | reverse complement strand
GACATATCGTGACGGATGGACGCTCAACGGTTGAGGGGGAGGTTTCCCTCAGTCGTTGGCGCGAGAGCAAGGCGTGGTAATCCCGGCCGGTCGGCGGTTTGGACCGGCTGGGATTCTTTATGAGCCGATTTGAGCGGCCGGCGCCTCGGCCTGATCCTGTGGAACATCCGGATCGCGCGCGGCCTGCGCCGTCGAAGGGGCCGCGTGTTCGCTGCGGACGTTTGATATGAGTCTGAGCATTGGCGTCGGCCTGGGCACGGACGGCCGGATCCGACTGGTGACCCGTGCGTGCCATTTCCGGTATTGGGCATTCAGACGCCGCCGGATATCGTCGGGGCTCATGTCGGCCGTAATGCCCAGCGCCGTGTCAGGCCCAGCCACCTGGCGCATGGTCGCTGGAAGAAACTCGTCCAGCAGGGTCGTCGCCTTCAAAGGGTCGATCTCAAGCCACGCGGCCACCGACTCCAGCAGGGAAATATCCCGCTGATCGGCAAAGCCGCGGGCCCGCACGGCATCAAGACACAACTCGAAGATTCGGCATCGGTTGCCTATCGGGACAATCGTCGCCACGTCCCCGCAGATCCGCTCCAGATCCACCTCGTGATGACGCGCAAAGAAGACGGCGGCCTTGTCCAGCGCCTTGTCCAGTTGTCTGGCATCGGCCTGTGTCTCGGAGGACATGAGGATGTTGCTCCTGGCCCATGCACGCAGTCGGCCGACTTGCGCCGCCGACAGTTCATGGTGCGCGGACGTCACCGCCAGGGCCAGCGACACCGCCAGCGTATGGGCCTTGCGGAGACTGCATTCGGCGTCCAGATACCCCAGCTCGGGATTGATGTACTCGACCGTGCTCTGCGCGGCGGCCAGCGGCAGGCCCGACTCGCCGCAGAGCAGCTCCACGCCTCCGGCGAGCACCATCGTGCCCTTTGTAGGGAATTGGAGCCACTCGACCGGAACCTCCGCCACTTTCAGCCATTGCGAAACAACGGTTGTGTCGGGCTGTACGACACCCAGGCCAACCGTCAAACAGAACGCATTGGAGGACGCATCGCGGTGCTGAGGATGGCGGCTGAGAACGGGGTGCGGGTTATCGCTGTCCGGCACAACGTCCGTCAGTGTAATACGGGCCGAGACAGCCGTGGGCTGATCGAATCGCGGCATGGAGCCCTTGATCTCGACCACCAGAACCGTTGACTGCGAAGACTGGGCGACGCTGATCCGGCAGACCGTCGCCCCGGCCTCATCGACGCCGGATGTGGCTTCCCGGCCGCTGTCTGGAATGCCTGTTGCACGCTCCGGCAAACCCTCGTCGGATGATGCGTCTTCGCACCGCGGCCGTCCAAGCGACCTGCGGCGGCCCAGGGCACGGGCCACGACGGGCACGGAAACGCCAAAGGCGTGTACAAGTTGTCGAATGCCACGAGCCATCTGGTGATCCTGCGCCCGGCTACTGGACGCTGATCGCTTGCAGGGTTGCGTCGGATCCCGCCCCGGCCTCGCTCTCGCAACCGGCGGCGTGATCCATGTCCATACACAGGTCTACTTCGAGTGTCTTGCCGGAGCCGACGTCGTGGAAGCAGCAGTGCATCCGCTGATTGACGTCGTAACTGTAGGTCACCCGCACGGGGCATCTCGCGGGCCGTCCCGGCGGCAGTTTCAGGCGGCGCGTGGCGATCCGGTTTACGTACTGCGGATCGCTGTCCTCGCCTTGGGTGACGGTGATCTCCAGTTCGGTCTGTCCGGCCCCGATGGTATAGAACATCCGCGATGCCTCGCAGGGCAGCGGCGTGTTCTTCCGGAGGATAATGCGGTTCTCCAGGGTCCGCCTGCCCGTTGTACTGTCGATTGGGGCGCAGAGCGTGCCGTAGCTGTGATTGCAGACGTCGGTCAGGCTGATGTCGCGCAGTCCCCCCGCGACGCCTTTGGGCACCTTGTCCGGATTGTCCCGCAGCAGCGTCAGGCCAGCGTGAATCGCCGCTCCCAGCGCAACGCACTCGTCCACGTTGACCGCCGACGACGGAGCGAATCCAAACGTGTGCCGCAGGTGCTCCTGGACCAATGGGATTCGCGTGCTGCCGCCCACAAGCAATACCTTCTCGATGGCCGACGGCTCCAGACCGGCCTCCTCCAACGCCAGGTCCACCAGCATGTCCATGCGGGCCACAAGGGGCGAAATGGCCTGCTCGAACATCTCCCGCGTGATCTCGAACCGCATCGGGCCGGCCGGGCCGTAGAGCATCTTCCTGGCCACGGGCCTTCGCGACAGGGTCTTCTTGAGGTCTTCGGCCTCGTCTTCGTATTTCGTCTTGTCAATTTCACGGCGAAGCAGATCGGCCTTCATCTCCCGGCGGTAGGCTTCTTCGATGATCTCCAGAATCGCCTGGTCGAAATCGACGCCGCCCAGGGCATGATCACCCTGCGAGCAGGCAATCTCCATCCGGTGGCCCTTGACGTCCATGATTGTCACATCGAACGTGCCCCCGCCCAGGTCGAAAACGAGCACCTTGCCGCGGACTTCGCAGGCCGTCGCATAATACAGGGCCGCCGCCACCGGCTCATTGACGATGCCGATGACATTCAATCCCGCCGACAGCCCCGCGTCCATCGTCGCCCGCCGCCGGACCTCGTCAAAATACGCCGGCACGGACAGGGTCACATAGTCCAGTGAACCGCACTGCCGCAGACAGTCCTGCTTGAGCTTCTTGAGGATCAGGGCCGACAACTCGACCGCCGACCACTGCTTGCCGTCGATGCAGAGCCTGTATTCGGCGTCCCCCATGTGGCGCTTGATCCAGCGAACCGATCGCTCCGGATTCAGATGCCGGGCGTTGATGGCTTCGACGCCGATCTGAACGAGCCCTGTCTCCTCCTCGTCGAAGTAGATCGCCGAGGGCGTCAGCCTCTCGCCGTCGGCGTTCGGCACAATCTCCGGTTTGCCGATGGGATTGAGCACCGCCAGCGCCGACAGTGTCGTTCCAAGATCGATGCCTGCAATACTCGACATGAATAACTCCGAGAACCGCCCCCGTGAAGGACGGCCGTACTCTCATCAGGGCCCTATCCGACTCAACCGTAGAGCCTCACCTGGGCCGTGCGCACCACTTTCACATGCTCCTCGTCGACAAAGTACTGGTAGCCCGGCCGAACGACCCGCGCAATCGTGCCTTTGCGCCGCGGGTCCTTGCACGGCTGCTTGTCTTTGACCGCCTCGGCATACTTCTCCTGGCCTCGATAAGGGCTGTTAAGATCCGGCGTGTACTGCTCAAGGCCGCTGGATTCAAGGGCGAAGAGCAGTTCATCCCGCACATGGCCCAGATGCTCGCCGGCCGTGTCGCCTTCGGACAGATGGACGATGCGGTCGTCGATATTGTCGATGCACCGAATGATTCGCAGACACAACGGCCGCAGAATGGACCAGCCGTCCTGCCATTGATCGACCCGGGTTTGCTGGCACGCCACAAATTGGCGAATTGCCGAAACCTGCTCCGACAACTCCGTCAGGGTGTTCAGTGTGTCATCCGACCTGGCATTGGCCTGTGAGACGGCCGGCCCTGAAGAGGGGCAGGTCTGCGGGCCAAGCTCGATCTGTGCACGGGCGACAACCGGGGCCACCGACCGTCGGCGAAATGCCGTATCCTCGGGACCGGCCTCGACCGAATCAGGCGGCGGATCGCTCGGCCCCTTCAGGGCGGCGTCCTCCTGAACACAGAGCCGGCCGTGCTTGTTTCGTGTAACGGCCCAGCCCGCGGAAGAAACCGACTCGCCAGTCGGAGCCGGCGCCACACCGGGCTGTCTGCGCCGCTGATACGCCACGGTCAGCACTTGCTGGGCGCCGCCCATCCCCTTGAGCAGGACCCAGGCCAAGCCGCGCGACAGCAGAATCACCAGGCATCCGCCAACGACCGTCCCGCCCAGGCAGACCACGACAATAGATACCGTCGCCGCCAATTCCATCCGTTCCCGCTTACGCCGCTGTTCCGCCAAACGGCGCTGCCAGTCCGCTCCGTAAAGAGCATTACCGAAAGACGCGGCATTCGGGTCTCCGGCGGCCAGTTCATCGGCATGGGCGGCAAACCGTTCCCAGCGATCGTTCGCCAGGCGCTCAGGCGTTTCAGCTCCAGGCTGTGTATCCGCCCGGCCGGCCGCCAGCGACTGCTCCTCCGGCGACAGTTCCGACCACAGGCCGTATTTCTGCATGTACTCCGATAGATCGGCGTCGTACCGTGACCTGTAGCCCTCCGCGGCCTCGCGGCGTTTTTTCTCGCCCTTGTGAATGAGCGCGAGGGCTGTCCCGCCAACGAGAAGCATCGCTGAACCGATAATGAATGCCTTTTTCAGCATCGTCACTGCTTACCCTGCACGAACGAGACCCGCAGCCCCCATCGAATGATTGACATGAACATTCAAGTCCAACGCCGTTCACCTGATAGTATATGAAACAGCCTCGCCGAGGCCAAACCCGCCCGTACACCCCGCGGGATGGGTCGCTCCGATAAGATCCTCCCTCACGCGATGGAGATGGCCCTTGACCCAATCCAGTTGTATTCAGTCCGCGATGCGCAGGACGAGTTTGCCGAACTGTCCACAGGTCTTCATCCGCTCGAAGGCGTCGTTGCCCCCTGCCAGCGGAAAGACGGCATCGATGACCGGTTTTATGCCGTGGCGCGCCACGGCATCGAGCATGCCCGCAAAGTCCTCCGGCGAACCCATCGTCGAACCGATCAGGTTCAGTTGCTTCCAGAAGACCTTCCGCAGTTCCAGACCGCCCGGCGCACCCGCCGTCGGAGCCAAGTATCACCGGACACCGGATACCGGGGTAGAGGCCCTGCGTCACCCAATAATCCCGGCGGTTCAACGCGGCCGCCTTCAGCTTCACCAGCACCTGACCGCGACCCGGCGCCGGCGAAGGCTGGTCCGTAAAGTGCAGCGGTTCATGCGGCTGGTTCAACACAAGCGCCTTCATGGTCGAATCCTCCTATCATCCTTAGGACATTCGCTGATCTGTCGGGACGAGGGCATTTTCCATTTGCCCGGCCCAGGGTCTGGCGTATTATACAGGCACGGTCCAGGCGCACATGCTTAAAAGGAGTGAACCGATGAACATGGATTTCAGCTTCTACATGCCTACGCGAATCCTCTTCGGCCGCGGGAAACTCGATCAGTTGGCGACGACGCCCTTTTTGCCCGGCAAGAAAGCCCTTATTGTCATCGGCGCCTCGGGTGCGATGCGAAAGCACGGCTATCTTGACCGCGTCATCAAGCTGCTGCGACGAAACGGGGTTGAGGCGGCCGTCTACGACAAGATACAGCCCAACCCCGTCAGTGAGCATGTCAATGAAGGCGCCGAGGTCGCCAAAGACCAGGACTGCGACTTCGTGCTCGGTCTCGGCGGGGGCAGCACCATCGACTCGGCCAAGAGCATTGCCGTCATGGCCGTCAACCCCGGCGTGTACTGGGACTACATCGCCCGCGGCAGCGGTGGCGGCCAGACCCCCAGCAAGGGGGCGTTGCCTATCGTCGCCATTCCCACTACCGCCGGCACCGGCACCGAGGCCGACCCCTGGACCGTCATCACCCGAACCGAGACCAACGAGAAGGTCGGATGGGGCGCCCCTTGCACCTTCCCCGCCTTGTCGATTGTCGATCCCGACCTGATGCTCAGCGTGCCGCCCAGGCAGACCGCCTACACCGGCATGGACGCCTTCTTCCACTCGGTCGAGTGCTACCTGGCGACCATCAACCAGCCTACAAGCGACCATCTCGCCCTGGAGGCCATCCGCCTGATCACGAAGTACCTGCCCATTGCCGTCGCGGACGGCGGGAACATTGAGGCTCGCACGAAACTGGCCTGGGCCAACACCGAGGCGGGCATCTGCGAATCGCTGTCCTGCTGTATCTCGCACCATTCCATGGAACACGCCGTCAGCGCCTTCTATCCCGACGTCGCCCACGGCGCGGGCCTGACGATGCTGTCCGTGGCATACTTCAGCCACCTGGCCCGGCGCAATCCGGCACGTTTCGAGAAGCTGGCCCGCGCCATGGGACGGGATGTGGACGCCCTGGCCGAGTCCGAACGGCCGATGGCCTTCGTCGCGGGTCTGCGAGAACTCATCCGAAACGTCGGTCTTGATGATGAGAAGCTCCGCAACTACGGCATCCAACGAGAGGACCTGCCCAAATTCGCGGCCAACGCCTTCTATTCCATGGGGCCTCTGTTCGACATCACGCCGGTGGAGCTGACACAGCACGATGTCATTGAGATATATGAACAGGCCTATGCCTAAGCTCGGCTTGTGTGGCCGGATCATGAGACACAACGTCAAATGAACGCCTGCGCAGGATGCTTGCCGACAGGTACGGCCGTCTGTAACCGCTCGCTCCGACGGGTCGCAGTGGCTCGTCGGCGGGCTCGACCATTCCATCGACCCGCCAATTGGCGCCGAACACCAATTCCGGCTGGTAGATAGCCTTCTCTTCCGCCAAAGGCAATTCCGGCTTGCGGCCAGCTTCCAAGTCGTACCAGATATTGCCTGTGAATCTGAACGTCTCCGGACTTGTTCCGGGGCCCACATTGACAAAGACACCCACCCGGGAATCGAACACGACGAGGTTCTGCTCAAACACGCCATCGTGGCAGGGGCGGAACCTTTGGTCCCTGGTCTCCTGGAGTATCCGCAGCACCCACTTGTCGGGCGTGATAATTGTATTGTGGTGCACATGTCCCCCGTCGGCCGTCACCCATGCAATCGGCGCCATCGAGCCAATGAACCGATTGCCCGCCACGGTAATGCGCGACGCCTCGTAATGGTCCACCCGGGGTCGAAAGTACTCCAGCCCCGTACTGCCCCCCAGATTGATCGCCCGCTGGCCCGCATCTCTGAACAGACAGCACTGCACGAGAATATCGGTCGTCCCGCCCTTCAGTTGGACCGCGTTCGACTGCTCAAATCCCTGCCTGCCTACGAATACACAATCCTCCACAACGCCCCTGTGGCAACCCACCATGTCGATGCCGGAGCCGCCCCAGCCCTCGAACCGGCACCGCCGAACGACGAAGTCATCGACGCCGGACATCTTCAGCGCATCATGGTTGCCGCGCGGCCCCGTCTCCAGGATCGTGATATTCTCCAGTACAATGTGATGCGCCGGCGTGTCAAAGGCGCCCCCATCGTCGATGTTGACTCCGTTCGACGGAAAGCCCCGCACCTTCAGATTCCGCAGCACGATATGACTGCAATCGGACAGGTGGATCGCCTGCCCTCCGCCACGGAATTCCGGCGGATTGTTCGGGTCCCGTCCGCCGATGACAATGGGGCGGCCGGGCGAGCCGGACAGACCCCCGACATACAAGCCGCCCTCGTACACGCCCGGCTCTACAAGCACGCGAACGCCCGGTTCGAGAGACCGCAGCGCCGAGCGCAGAGCCGACGTATCGCCAACCACCACATCCCCGGCTGTCGCCGCCACCGGCCAGACCGCCGCCAGAAGCACCACCACTCGATGCATTACGTATGCACGCTTCATTGATCAGACCTCCATGAGTATCAACCGGCATCCGCTGCTACCGCCCGGCCGTCGAATCAAGAAACCGCACGACGGCTTCCCTGACTTGTTCGATGGTCCGCACACCGTTTGTGTAGCTCTGTTCAAGAAAGCGCCGACACCGCTTCACATATCGCCTATCCGCCGCATCGACGGCATCCCGCCGCAGTCCCCCATCGAGGTCGTACACCAATGAATGGTCGGACGTTCCATCGCTGCTCCAAACTGTCTCAATACGACGTTTGGCCTCGAACCACCCGCCTGAGACGCTCATGAACATGACAAGCCCAAACCGGCGAAAATCCTCCGCCGGTACGTGATTGTCCGAACAGACCTGATAGCGGGCCTGCTCGATGGTGTCGGCGTGCAGATTCGTCGCCAGTATGTGCCTTCGTTGCGACAGTGTGCAATAATCGCGCAAGGCCCGGTTCCAGAGATAGGCGTAGTAATGGCCCGCGCCAAACTCATGGCAGACATAACAGCGAATCGGGTTATCCTCCTGTGCCTCCAGGGCCCGCCGCACACTTTCGGCCGTCGCCGGCACCAGCGTCATATCCGCGGGGACCAGATTCAACAGGGCACACATGACCGTCGTCTTGCCCGCTCCCCCCGGATTGGCCCCGACCATGAACGACGCCCCCCGACTGATCCTCGCCATCAGATAGGCCGCCAGATCAATTCCCAGCGTCCCGGCATCCAGCAGGTCGAATACCGACAGCATTCGCCCGCCTCGCTGGTTGCAGCGGTTCAACTCCTTGCAGTGCTCATCAACGCCGGTAACCCGTGACACCATCAACGCCCCTTTTCAATCGCGGATTCGCAACCCCGCCGGGCTGCTCGCAATCCCATTATCGCGGGCTCTCCGGTGTTTGACAACCACAGACACCACGGATTGTGTGCATGAGGATTGCACGGGATCATCGGCCGACGACCCCAGACATGCTTCACGCCCCAGCCCACAACAGACGCAACACGGCGCCATGGTTGGACGTGTCAACTCCCGCGACCCCGGTATTCCGCCCGCCCTCAAGCCTTGAGGTCGAACTGTATCTTTGCGGCCTTCTCGAAGCCGGGCTCGTAGATGCTCAGTCCGAATCCCGGCGCATCGGGCACACTGCAATATCCATCGCGAATATGGTAGCCGTCGGCCGCCAGCACTGAGGTGCGGGCCGCATCGTGCTCCGCCCTGTAGAAGTTGGCCACCGCCCGACCCACGTGCAACTGCATGTAGAACCCCACCAGCGACCCCCAGTTGTGCGGTGCGATTCTGGCGCCCACGCCCTTGCAGATGGCCGCCGCCGCGAGAATCCCCTCGAAGCCGAAATGGTTCATATCGCCCTGGAAGATGTCGATCGCGCGGGCCTCGATGAACGGACGGAATGCCTCAAGGTCGCCCTGCGTCTCGCCGTCGGCGATCCGTGCCTTGAGCCCCCGGCGGCGAATAAACTCCTTTAGCGCCAGGCACTTGTCAATGTCCTCGGGAAACATCTCCTCCATGAATGCCAGGTCCACGCCCGGCAGGTCCACCAGCAATTGCGCCGCCTGATTCAGGCTGTAGCCGTCGTTGGCGTCGACACCCATGACCGCACCGGGGCCCACGTGCTCGCGAACGGACCGCACCACCTCCTTGTCCCGCTCGTAGCCCTCCTTCGGGTCCATCCATTTGGCCCCGCGGCCGATCTTGACCTTGAACGCCCGATGCCCCATCCCCCACGACATGTCGATCTCGCGTCTGAACCGGTCGAGATAGTTATCGTGGTACTCATCCAACAGGTCGCTAAAATAGAGTGACCCATCGTAGATGGGAACGATGGCTGATCCGACACCTCCGAGCAACTCGTAAACGGGCTTGCCCATGATCTTGCCCACGAGATCCCACAAAGGCATGGTCCCGGCCCCCAGAGGTCCGGCCATTGTGCGCGACAATGGCCGATAGTACCCCAGCGGGTGGCGCCCCAGCAACAGTCCAAGCTGCTCCTGGCCGGCCCGACAATTGCCGAGGCCTTCGAGCCCGGTATTCGTGAACAGCCGCACCATCCGGTCGCGGGTCTGCACACCGTGAACATCCAGGCGAGAGTTCTTGCCAATCAGTTTCGGACGATCGCTGATGAGGTCAAAGGCAACGATGCGTGTGATCTTGAGATCGTCCGGCATCTGCCCGGCAAAAGCGCGCAGACCAAGACCCGCCCCCGCCGCCATCGCCTTCAAAAATGTCCGCCGCTCCATAACGGTCTCCTCGACACAAGCCAGGAAATCAACTTACCCATTTTACCAGAATGCTGCCCCCGATGCAAGAACTCTGTGGCCGAATCCACGTCTTCGACCGCGGGCTTTCCGTAAACCAGACGGTTGGGCCTTGGCAAAAAAAGCACCTTTCTGCAATATCCGGGCGAACCAGCCCGTCCTATATCAAGGTATGGTAGGGTATGCAACTTTGGTGCAAAGCCCCCCATTGATTTTGCCATAAAGCCTTATGGATAAATGATTTACGTCCAACAAGCAGCGACTTGGGCTTTTTAGGGATTTGCGAACATGGCTGACACAGCAATGGCAGAAGACACCTACCTGGGGCAAGGCCTTCTCGATGCTTCCTCTCTGTCCGGGTTCCGTTACAAGGACGGCTACACCCTCTCGGCAACGGATATGGGCTCTCGCGGCGTAAAAATCGAGCTTCGCCACACATACGACTCGGCCGGAGCCATCATCCTACCCCCTACGAAGGCCCAGGAATACGGAAAATGGCTGCTCAGCACCCTCGGGCAGGATCAGTTCGGTCTGCCCAAGGAGTTGCCGGATATTCTTGAACGCATCTGCCGGCAGAAAACACCAGACGGCGTGCTCCAGCGAGGCGACAAGAAGGCCATCCGCGATGCCCTTAAGGTGCTCAAGAGCAAGAGATAACCAGGCCCTCCTCCACCCCCAAGAAGCCACATAAGTCCATTTGAAGTAATGGCTTACGCACCGTGTAGTCGGTCAACGGGCCGCTTTGACACCGCCACCGACCATGGCCCGACGGGCTTCGGCCTCCACTGCCTTTTGGTTGACCATTGTGATATCCCCCGGCGTTTCCTGTACAAGAATGCCGTGAGCCGCGCCCCAGTTGACCGCCGTCTGGATATCCTTGCCCGTCAGCAAGGCCGCCAACACGCCTGATGCAAACGAATCCCCCCCGCCCGTGCGGTCTCGGATCGGGATATTGCGGCGGACGGGCGCCTCGTAGAATGCGTTGGCGAGCACGTCGTAGAGCACCGCACCCCAACTGACCACATCCGCGTTGTGTGCCCCCCGCCATTGCGTGCCGATCAGGCTCAGATTGGGCCAGTCTTTGGCCACGTGTGAAATTGTCTGCTTGTACGCCTCGACCCAGACCTCATAGGGCGCATCCTTGGCGATTCTCGTTTCGTAGCCCAGCGCATCGGCCAGGTCCGAGTCGTTGCCGACCAGCATCCCCAGATACGGTACGAGCCTGCGGTTGATCCGCCGTGCCCGCTCCTTGTCCGGCTCGACTTTCGAGCGATAATTAAGGTCCGCGGACACAAACGTCCCGTACTGTGCCGCCTTCTGCGCCGCCTCCATCGCCACATCAGCCGTCCTGGGCCCAATCAGCGTGAAGATTCCCCCCGTGTTAAAGACGCGGACACCCGCCCCTGAGAACAGCTCGTCGAAGTCAAAATCGCCCGGCGCCAGTAATCGCGCTGCGCTGTTGCCCCGGTAATACATCGTGGCCGAAGGCAGCACACCGCTGCCGTTATAGGTGAAGTTGATGCCGTTGCAGACGGTGCCCTTCTGGTCCGTCGAGTGCGGGCCCCCATCGCTGCTCGTGTTCCACCAGATGATACGGCTGGTGTCGACGCCGGCCTCTCGCATCTGATTGCGGATGTTCTCGCCTACCGGGTCATCCACCAGCGCCGTCAACACGGCCGAGCGCAAACCAAAGGTATAGGCCAGCCCGCAGGCGATATTCGTCTCACCGCCGCCCTGCGAAACGCGAATCGCGTCGCGGACCCGCGCCGTCGGCACATCCCGCGGGTCCAACCGCAGCATCACCTCGCCCAATGAAACGCCATCGTAACGGCACGTCTGCGCCGCCTTGATATCCCTGTGCTTGACCACGTCCGCCATAGTTGCGGTCTCCGAAGATCCGTAGGAACCATCCATCACTGCTGGACCGGTTCGCCCATCGCATTCAGCGGCTCTTCCACGCGTAATCGGTCCCCAAGGGCCGCCCGTAAGTCCGGCAGGTCGTACACCGTCAGCGCCCCATGCACCGTATTGACCAGTTGATTCATGTTCAGACCGGACTCGATGACGTTCCTCCACGAGACCAGCCCCCGCTTGAGCGTCACCGCATGGAACAATCCCGGCTCAACCGCCGCGGCATGAAGGGCCGGGACCGTTACATTGCCCACGGCGGTCAGTGAAACACTCCCGGCCCCGTCCGCCCTCAGCAACCGCCCGCATAGCAGCACATCCTCGGCCCGCATCCCCACGTACGACTTGCCCAGCAGATACGCGGTGTAGGCGTCCTGCCCGTCGCCTCCGCTGTACGGCTTGAAATAGTTCTGCCTGGTCTGTTGCGTCTCGCCGGTGCCGCGAAGGTCCACCGCCAGCACGGTCTTGCCTTCGGCCGCGAGCTTCTCAAACGGACCATCCGCCCCCGCGTCGGCCGCCTTACCCGCCTCGTGGACGTACAAGACCACCTCCTTCGGCCCGCCACCGGCCGGCACATACTTCAACGCCGGCAGGAATACTCCCTGCGTCGGTATGATTATCAGTTTCTCAATACGAAAACCATCGCGTTCGATGCTTCCAAGCTTCGCCACGTTGGGCTCGGCAATCTGGCCAAGCGGCCGAATTCCCGCAATCCGTTGGACCTCTCCCATCATCTCGGAAGGGCCCTTTTCCTCCCACAACTGCCTGCGCTGCCGCACCAGACGCCTCTCGAACGCCCGGTTCAGATCGTAGGTGGACCTTGCCCCTTCGATCTTCATGACCTGCCCTTCGGGGCTGACCTGAAATTCGTTGGCGTCCAGCAGCTTGATCGGGGGCTCAACAATGGCCTCGTCGCGCCCTTGCAGCCACCGGGCCATCCACCGCACTACGCTCTGTCGTTGGAGTTCGTTGTAGTTGTGCGGCGCATCGTTCTCGAGAATATCGATCCGCTCGGCGAAGCCCACCCGCGAATACAGCCGCTTGGCGTATCGAAACGACTGCCAGGTCCCCCGAATATCGAAGAAATCCTGCGTCGCCGCGCAAATCATGATCGGCGTCGGCGCCCGCATCATCAGGTAGTCCGCATGGTCCATCCCGAACGCAAGCTGGCCGTAGATGTTCTGTTCGGCGTCCTGAGCCCCCAGATCGAGAATGCGCTCATAGAAATTCGTGATATAGCAGCTCGGCGCCGCCGCATCGATGCGATCATCCAGCGCCATCAGATAGGCGGTCTGGGTGCCGCCGCCGCTGTTGCCCGTGCATCCGATTCGCTCGCCGTCGACATCCGCCCGCGATTGCAGATAGTCAATCCCCCGCATCCCATCCCATATCTCGAACCAGGCCGTGTTGCGTCCCACAAGAATACTGCCAACCCCCGTCATCGTATGGCCCTGGGTGCCCCACAGGCCCGGCCAATGGCTCATCATCTGCCCTCGCTCGCCCTGGTCAATCGGATCAAACACGAGCGCCACCATGCCGTTGAGAGCCAGCAAGGCCCCCATTGTCTGGTAGCTTTCGTATCCCTTGGCCTCGCGAGCGTGTCCGCACGGCACCAGCACCCCCGGGTACGGCGCCGCAAACCGCTCCGATTCGGGTACAAACAGCAACGCCGTCACGTAAAACCGCGGCTGACTCTCAAAGAGCACCTTCTCCACACGATACCCCTGCCGCCGGACCACGCCGGTTACCTGCGTATTCAGGGGCGTCCGTCGCGGCCATCGCCCGAGCGCATCAAGGAAGCAGGTCCGAAGCCGCTGTTGATACTCGGCGATCTGCTCCGGCGTCTTGATCTGCTCGTACCGCTGCTTCCATTTGTCGAACTCCACGTCCGCCAGACGGCGGAGATAGCGATTCATCATGTCGGCGGGCTTTCCGCCGGCAAGGTCTTCGCCGAGCACCTGCAGTTCATCGGCCCGGCCCACGCCGGCCAGAAGGCATGCCGCCAGGACGACCCAAATTCGTGCTGTTCTCATAACCTGCCCTCTCAATTCAAGAGCATCGACAAATCCATGTGCCGCATCAAGCCGCGGCCGGGGCGGTTACATCCTTTCACAACTGCCGCTTGATGGCCTCCGCATGCACCAACTCGAATACGGTCTTGATGAAGTCGCCGCCGAGTCCAAGTTCGGCGGCTCGGGCCATGTGGTCCTCCAGCAGCATCTCCCAGCGGTCGATCTGCAAGACGGCGATACCATGCCGCTGTTTGAGCCGGCCGATCTCGTCCACGTGCTTCATCCGCTGCGCCAGATGCTGGATGATCTTCCAGTCCACCCGGCTGATTTCGGCCCGCAGCACGGCGATCTGGGCCCGTACCCCCTCGTCGGCAATGGCCGCCTCCCGCGCGTGCAGCCGCTCCATCAGGCCCACCAGAGTCTGTGGGGTAATCTGCTGCCTGGCGTCGCTCAATGCCTTATCCGGGTTGATGTGGGTCTCAATCATGAGACCTCGAATACCCAGATCGAGGGCCATCTGCGAGACCCGTTCGACTAGGTCGCGGTTGCCCGAGATATGACTGGGGTCGCAAATCAGCGGCAATCGCGGCAACTGCCGTTTCAGTTCGATGGGAATTTGCCAATTGGGGCTGTTTCGATACTCGCTCTCGGTGTACATCGAGAATCCCCGATGGATCGCCCCGAGTTTGCGAATGCCCACCTGATACAGCCGCTCGATCGCCCCCAGCCACAACGACAACTCCGCGTTGACGGGGTTCTTCACAAGCACGGGCACATCGACACCCCGCAGGGCCTCGGCGATCTCCTGCACCATGAAGGGATTGACCGTCGTGCGGGCGCCAATCCAGAGGATGTCGACCCCGCTGGCCAGACACATCTCAACGTGCCTCGCCATGGCAACTTCCGTCGTCGTGGGCAAGCCCGTCTGACTCTTGACCGTCCGCAACCACGCCAGCCCCTCGCGGCCGACCCCCTCGAACATGTTCGGCCGGGTCCGCGGCTTCCATATCCCGGCCCGAAACGCCTTCACATTCGGACACTTCGCCACCTCGCGGGCCGTTTCCAGCATCTGCTGCTCGGACTCGGCGCTGCACGGCCCGGCAATCACCCAAGGCGCCCGATCCACATTCAACCATGAGGCGATATCCGCGAGATTCGCGTTCAATTCCTTTAACTGCTCAGCCATATACCCTCAGAACGTCAAACTGCCCCTTGCCATCGAACCGGCCCGCGATCCATCCACGAGCCACACCGGCGGGTCCTACGAAAGCCCACATCGGCGGCGGGTATTATAACGGCCTGTTCGGACGGCGTCCACGAACAAGACCCGCCCGGCGACCGCCATGTGCACTCCGACAGGCCACCGAATCAATACAAAAAGGGCCGCGGGTGGTTCCCACGGCCCCAAACGGTTCAAATCGGGAGTTCGTCAAGAGTCTGTTACAGGCTGCGAAGCACATAGTGCGCGCCCAGCGCCTTGCGGATCCGGGTGCTCACGTCCTTCAGGTGGGCGGCCGTGTACTCGTCCATCTTGTCGGCCTGATTTCGGCTCATCCGATCGGCCTTGGTCCGGATCTGGCGCAACTGCTGCAAAGCGAGGTCGGATATGGGCTTATTCGCCGCCGAAGAACTCGACCCCGACTCCGCCAGATCAACGAGCAGCTCCATGTGCACCCGCTGGAGATTACGCCGCAAGCTGCTGATCATCGGCTCGCGGGTCGTGAAGGTCTTCTCGTACTGGGCGTCCAGCTCGCTCCAGACGGCCTTGCTGATGGTGGTGAGCAACTCCGGCAACGTCAGCGCATCCTGGTCGCTCGAGACCAGGAACTCATTGTCATAAATGCGTGAGAGCTTCGACGGATACATCAACGACGCCAGAGCCGACGCCTGGATGGACATCACCCGGTCGTGAATCGGCCAGGTCGCATCCTCGAGAACCGACGATCTGTCATCCCACCATTTGTCCACGCTCATGCGGACCAGCAGATCGTTCGTCAGTCCGAATGCCTCGTCGTTCAACGTGTTCTCGATGACGAAGTTCAGCGCATTTCGCTGCTTCTCGGCGGAGACGACCTCGATGGGGAGCCGCCCGTCCTTGTCGCCCTTCTTATCGCGGTACACGTGCGCGCCGCCCAACCAGTTGCTCATCATGCTCACGGCACGTAACTGCATGGCCAGCGTCATCTCATACGCCTGGCGCGTCCTGGCCCAGCTTTCGCCGTCCTTGACCAATTCGTTGATGATGCGTCCGCGATTGTGCTGAGCGATCCGCACCTGGTTTTTCGCGTAATCCAGAGGTTCGGAGCCGAAATCGTATCTGCGGGCCAACGGGTCCGGGCCATAGGTGTCCTCGTCCGTAGCGTACTGCAGCTCCGGTTCGGCCACGCGGCTCAGTATGGCCGGCAACTCGGCCTCGTTGGGCGTATAGCCGTACTGAATCGCCCACATGTCGTACGGTCCGACGCCGATCATCCCATAGTCGCCCTGGATCTCGCCATCCTCAAAGTTGATGTTCACCGGCAGATAATCCATGATGGAGCCGGCCATCGGCTTGTTTCCCTTGAACTCCTTGCTGTTGATCTCCGACAACCTATACACACTTGACGCCTTGAAGTTGTGCCGCAGACCCAGCGTGTGGCCCACCTCGTGACAGACCAGGTCCGACAGCAGCGGCCCGATGAACGACTCCGGCATATCGTCGATCATCGGCTCGGCCTTCTTCTTCAGTTTGGGCTCTTTGGGCTTGTTCGGATCCTCGGCCTTGTTGGGATCACCGCTGGCGGCCTCGCCCTTCTCGCCGTCATCATCCTCGGCGGCCATCATCGCGTACATCATCCGGAACATCGCCACGTCGAACGCCTTGCCCTCGGTCAGCGTACACATGCCGTTGACTTGGCAGGTCCGATCCGCCAGACCATCGTACTCGTTCTTGCCCATCATGACCGAGTCGCTCTTGGTCAGTGCATGGCCGCCGTAGGGCTCATGCGCGTGGGCCTCAAGCTCTTTCAACACGTAGGCTCGTTGGGACGGCTCGCACATCAGTACCCGCGGATCCCAATTCGGACGGTCCCGCAGCCACGCCAGTGTATCGGGGTTCATGCCTTCCATCGCAATCTTCGGCATCACCTTCGTAAACGTCGTCCAGTAGTGCCGAATCCAGCCGTCCGTCAGGATGACATCGGCGTCCAGTATCTGGCCGGTCTCCGGATGGACCCGGCTGGGCCCGATGGCTGTGCCCTGATTGTTGCTCAGCCATCGGATGAAGTTGTAGCGGACGTCTTCGGGGTCCTTCTCCATGTGTGCGCCGTTGCGCTCGTCCTGATAGTACACCTCGATCGCGTTGGAGATGCCCACCTTTTCGAACGCCTGGTTCCAGTGCAGAATGCCCTCGCGAATCCAGCGCCGGTATCGCACGGGCGTCGTGTGCTCGATGTAGAAGACAATCGGCTGCTTCGGCGGGCTCAACTGCAGCGATGGGTCCGCCTTCTCCAGGTGCCAGCGATTGATGTAGCGCACCCGGGAATCAGCCTGGGTCAGTTTGCCGAAATCCTGATAGGTCGTGGTGAAATACCCCACCCGTTCGTCGGCCTTGCGCGGGCGGTAGCCCGAACCGGAGGGAATCTGACTGATGGAGTAGTGGAGGCTCTGAAGCCGGCCGGTGCTGGTCGGCACTTCAAACGCCAGCTCCACGTTCTCCGGGAATGCCTTGGCCTTGGTGATCTTGACCAACCGGGGATTCGCCACCCGCACCTGCCCGGCGAAAAACGTGCTCGCGTTGCCCACCAGCAGAGCGTCCATATCAATCACCGGCGACCCGCCAAGCATCGTGACAATAGGCACGTCGAGCAGCACGCGGTCCGTGTACAGCCGCTGGATGGAGCTGCGAGATTCGGCGTCTCCCGTCGAACGGATCTGGACATTCGGTTCGATCAGCGCCAGACGATTGTCATACCGCCTCCAGTAGACGTACATGTCCCCGGCCTGGAGGCCCGCATAGTCTTCCCCGCTGGCGATGGTCATCGCCATGAAGAACTTGCGGCCCTCATATCCGCCGGGCAGCGCCGCATACATCTGGCCGTCTTTTTCCCGCGTGTAGATCGTATAGTAACTTCTGGCGCCGTCGGCCGTCGAGACCACTTTCTCAAAGCCTTCCAGCACCTTCTCGGCCGGCGGATACTCCGGCTGGCTCGGCACCGCCGCCCCGAGCAGAAACCCCAGACCTATTGCGCAAACCGCCGCCATCACACTCACCCTGAAAATTCTCGCCCGCAAGCGTACCATAGCCGTATCTCCTTATATGTACCGACAGTCCATACTCACAATCCGTTAAGAAAGACTCCCCGCATCCATGCGGAAAGAATGGTATTATATCCTCCCCGAACGGCTACGTCAACCGAGCAGCCGCCTGTGTCAAGGCTGTTGTCGCGGACATGGCGCAACGGCGACAGACTCGTCCGATAAAGCCCTCGATGGGCGTTCATCTTCTCCGTCGCGGCAAGCCGGGATTTCCCATCTTACCGAACGGTCTGCCCTGAAAAAAATCCCATCGCCGTCGGAGAAAATGCGGATGTCGTCCATCACCGCAACAAACCCGACCAGGAAACACCCTTGAGAACCGACGGGCTGTCTACGTCAGATCCTCGGTCTCCGACCCCGGTTGAGCAGGCTGTGGTTGAGCCGGTTGCGGCGGGTCGGTGTCCTCCTGCCGGCCGGACCCGTTTGGGTCCTCGTCCCTGTGGCGGCGCTCCAACCGATCCAGCAGCCTGTCATACAGATCCTTGCTTCGCTGCTCGTACCGTTCCATGCGCTCCTGCATAGCCTTAAGCTGCCTTTCCAGTCGCTCCAGCACGTCCTCGCGCGACCGTGTCCCAAAGTCCTTCAGGCGGTCGGGTATACGAAGGTCGTAGAAGTACCGGCGCCACTGTTCCGTGTCGGGCATATTCCAACCGCGGGGAGGCATCACCATCCGCCCGCGGGCCGACTCGCGAGCCGTCTTGAGCGACTCGGCGACAATCCGTCGGACATCCTTGGGCAGTTTTGCCACATCTTTGACGGTCGTGTCGTATGCCTCGTTGCCCACGTCAACCTTGACCCTTGTATCCGAATCGTGCGGGTCCCCCTCTATGCGAACGTCATAGACCTTGTCTCCGTCGACATGCTTGAAGCGGTATTGCTGTATCGAACGCAGGCCATCCCCCCACTGACGCTCGAGATCCAGGACGTCCATCTGCTCCCACTGGCGGCCGTCCGGACCCAAGCGGAACACCCGTCCCGGCATCCACGACTCCTCCAGCAGAGGTTCCGCGGGATACTTCCAGTCGTCTGCCGCCGGCTCGCCCTCCAGCCGGCCGAGTCTTACCTCAATGGTCTTTCGCTGCCCCAGATGAATGATCTCCAGCGAGACCGGCTTGTCGGGGTCGGCTGCACGAACGGCGTCAACCAACCCCCTGAGCCCCATTACTTCCTGGCCCTGGAATGCGATTACGATGTCATCGCGATCCAGGCCCGCCCTGTCCGCGGCACTGCCTTTCTGCACGTTGCGAATCCGCACCCCCTGCCCCTCGTCGAGTTGCAGATGTTTCGTCAACAGTGCAGGCAAAGGCTGATCATCCAGTAACACCCCAAGGTACGGCCTACCCTGCCCGGACGCCGCCAACCCAGAGCACCCCAACCCCACAAGCATTGCGACCAACCATTTCGTCTTCATTGTGTGTTCCTCGAATAATTGGAGTTTGTGTCTTCAATCACAGATCCCCGCTGTACGACGCCGGCACAATGCGGTTTTCGCGCAGACCCTCCACGATCCACCGATTCCCCTGCGGATCGGTGAAGCCGTACCAATCCACCCTCCGGTCGACATCCCCCGTTCTCTCAAGCCGCTCGTATTCGGATTCCACAGACCCGGCAACCGGCGGCAACTGGCCTGTTTGCAAGACCGAAGCCGTCCGGCCCGTGTTGGGCTCAATCGTCTCGGCCGTCGGGCGGCTTGCATTGAAATGCCATACGAGACCCACCATCAGCCCGGCCGCCAATCCCGCCACAAACCGCACCCAGCCACCGATCCGCGGCACCACAATCCGCCTGCCCCCACGATGCGCCCAGGCCCTCTCCAACATATCTTCAGGCGCCGCCGAGCCACCCAACTGTCCCGCAATAGCCTCACGAGCCGTCTCGTGGAGTCGTTTCATCTGCTCGAACAGCTCTCGTCGGTCGGCCCGGGCCCTCAACCCGGCGTCCAGCAGCCTCTGTTCGGCGGCGTTGATTTCACCGTCGATAAATTTGCCCGCTAAGGTCTCGAACATCTCTTCGCTGATATTCATCATGCCACCTTATTGCCGCTCATCACCCGGTCGTGAATCATTCGCCGCGCCCGAACCAGCCGAATTTGCACCGTCGTCAGCGGCAGGTCGAGGATTTCCGAAATCTGCCGATATGTCAGATCGTCCGAATACGCCAATACAAAAACCTGCCTGTATTTTTCCGGGATGGCCCGAACCGCCTCCATCACCTTCTCGCACATCTCATCGCGACCAAGCCGCTCGACGAACTCTTCGATCCGCGAATCCGGCTGGGCCGCCAACGACTCTTCGTCGAGGATCGGCGGTGAGGCCTTGCGGCGGCTGCGGTACCGGATGGCCTCCCGTTGGGCCAAGACGGCCAGCCAGGGCCGAAACCGCTCCGGTTCCCGCAACGTTGCAATCTTTTCAATCACCCGCACACAGACTTCCTGCAGTACATCCTCGACGTCATGCCGGTCGGATAGGACCGAGTACACCAGTGCCCGCAGCCAATTCCAATTCCGACGGAGGATTTCCTGCAGCGCCTTCTTATCCCCGTCGCGAGCCGCACAAACCAGCGCTGATTCGTTTTGTTTCAGTCCGGGCTCCATATCGGGTGTCGTATGTATGTATAGATAGGCCAACGACCCGGTTCATACACTCCGGGCGCACTTTTTCCCGCAAACCCCTGCCGGGCCTCTTGCGGGCCCCCGTTCTCTGAAGGCCAACAGAAAAAGGGCACGGCCGTCACAGGCCGCGCCCCTGTTCGATATCAAGAACGCCTCTCTGCGCCGGACTCAGGGCTTCAAGGCGTGATCCGAGGGCTTGAGTCCCTTCTTGAAACCCCCGAAGCCGATTTCGTATGGCTCGTACCGGCCCACAATATCGACGTTCGCACGGGCCGGAATCTTGTCTTCCATCCCGATAGCCCAGTAGCACGCATTGACCAGCAGCCGCCGGAACCCCTCGCTCTTGAGATCCCCCCCATGCCCCATCGTCGTGGTAAAGACCCGCGAGGCCTTGCCGGATTCACCCGTGTACGTCTTCGTCCAGGCTACCGGAACCGGCTTCTTGGCGGTATTGGGCCCATCCGTCGGGTTCATGCCCGTCAGGACCTGCCCCATAATAACCGGCCTGCAATCGCCGTGCAGCGTCGTGATCCCATAGACATCCGAAGGCCCCCAGATATCCTCGCAGCCCCGTACAATCGGGCAGTCGGCCATTCCTTCGGCGATCACGCCGCGGGTGCTCTCCTTCTGATGCTGGCCATAGTGGTTGATCCACGTCTCGCCGAGCACCTGTCGTCCGTATCCCCCCTTGAAATCGCCCCCGGCATTGAAACTATACTTCGCGTACCGGCTGTCCTTGTTCCTGGTGTAGTTGAATGCGTGAGTCGCCGTCCGAAGCGCCACAATCGGCCGTCCGCTGTTCGTGTAGTCGATAATGTGCTTCATCTGTTCATCCGGCAACTCCCGAAATCGCGTGAACAAGACCATCAGGTCCGCCGTGGCCAAGGCCTCCAAACCGGGAATGTTGTCCACCGTAATCGGGTCGATCTCGCCGCTGTCCTTATTGATGGCGAAGAGCACCGTGCACTTGAACCCGTGCCGTACCGCCAGAATCCTGGCCAACTGCGGCATCGACTCCTCCGACCGATACTCCTCGTCCCCCGTCACAAACACGATGTGCCTGCCCTGGCCCGGCCCGTTGCTCCCCTCATAAACGGCCCCATCTCCGCCGGCCACAATATCACCACAAACAAAAACCGCCGCCAACGCCATCGCCGCCACCCAGCTTCGTACCTTCAACATATCCATGTCCTTTCACTGCCATCATGTGGCCACTGGTTGCCCGTACGCCGCCACTATAGCATAAGCGCAACCGCCCCTCAACGTGCAAACTCCGCAACAGGCCGGTCTCGCTTCAAGACGCGGCCCCCCGCCAAAATGGGCCACAAAAAACAAGCGGGGCCCGGAGGTTTCTCCGGGCCCCGCGTTGGCGCCAATCTAAGGGATTACTGACTATAGACTTACGGAGCGGGCCAGACCTGGGTCTGGAGGAACTTGCTCAGCAGAACCGCCAGGTCCTTGAAGTTCACGACCCGGCTGCCCTGGGCCTCGGTTTCGGAGATCTCCGCCACGGACATCAGCGGCAGATACACCGTCCCGGGCCCGCCGACCAGATACGCCACTTCGGCCTGCGACAACGCCTTGTTGTAAATCCGTACGTCGTCCATCATGCCGTCCAGCATATTCGTGGCCCAGCGGCCGATCGAGAAGTCCTTCGTCCCGGTCGTGTTCAACGTCCGGGCCGCGGAAGCCACCAGCGTGCCGTTGGCATAGATGCGGCTGGTCGTCCCATCATACGTCTGGGCGAAGTGCACCCATTCGTTCAGAGCGGCACAGCGGAAGTCGTGGTCATAGGCCCCGCCGTACAACTGCGTCCGCCAGAAGTTGCGGGTCGTCGTCGTGCGGAGGGAGAAGTCCTGCCCGTCCGCATTCGTGCCCAGATCCCAGAGGCCGCCGTTGTTGTAGCTGCGGACATAGGCCCAGCCGGCGATGGTCTTGGCCGCCGCCCCGCCGATACCCATATCCACCGCGTTGGCGTCCACCAGCACGTACTGGCTGCCGGTCAGGTTGATCGCCTGGCCCACCGCACCGGCCGCATAGGTCGGGCTGCCCACCGCCGTCCCGTGGCGATTGTAGCCGGACGAGTCGTTGGTGGTGTTGTCCAGGGTGTAGTAGGCGATCAGGTTGCCCGTGCCGGGGTTGACCGAGGCGATGGAGCTATCCTCGTCCAGCCAGTCGGCCACGAGCACATCCACATCACGCAGGTCCACCACGCCGTCGCCATTGTCGGACATGTCCTCGGCCCACGGCGTCAGCATGCCGGCCACGTAACGCGGCGGGTACAGACGGATGTCATCCACGTGGATGATGCCCGTCTTGCCCAGTGCGCCGCCCGGCGTGCCCGTGCCGACTCCAATGTTCGTCACATTGCTCATCGACACCGACGAGAAATCGCTCAACGCCATGTTCCACTGCTGGAACGTCGCGTTCTGGATCGCCGCCGGGTTCGGGTGCACCACCCGCTGGCTCGTGGCCCCACTCTTGAGGACCACGTACAGCGGATC
>Ga0209614_1000978_pt1 | contig 23136 bp, 25 predicted proteins | sample BlaSprsedimmetaG_FD_185484 | JGI IMG/M metagenome (GOLD analysis project Ga0209614, IMG submission 185484) | Hot spring sediment bacterial and archeal communities from California, USA to study Microbial Dark Matter (Phase II) - Blank Spring... ... | reverse complement strand
TCCCACACTCTCTCCCACCCTTCCACCCTCTCCCACCCACATCCTCATCCCCTCCATCCACGTGGATGCTCCCATCCTCCCCGTCTCATGGAATCCTGTCACGGTGGATGGTCAATCCCAGGCCATCTGGGAAGTGCCCGATACGTATGCGGCCGGGTGGCACGAGACCTCTGCACCGCCGGGCGCCGGCAGCAACGTCGTCCTCAACGGCCACAACACCGCCCACGGTGAGGTGTTCCGCGACCTTTACCAGTTGAAAGCGGGTACGGTCATCACCATCTATGCTGACGAAATCTCGTACACCTACACCGTCTCCGACATCCTGATCCTGCCTGAAGCCGGTCAACCGCTAGAAGTGCGACAGAAAAACGCGCAATACATCCTGCCCACCGAGGACGAACGGTTGACCCTGGTCACCTGCCATCCCTACGGCAGCCTGCGGTACCGACTGATCGTCATCGCCCATCCCAACGGTTTCGAGGAATAACGCTCGAGAAAAGAGGACCTATGAATCAAGCAGTTTCTCTCTCCCATATCCCCGTACTCTCTCACGTGCGCCGTAATCACGCCCTGGAACATGCGACGATCCAGGTGCTCAGCGAGCGGCATCGGGACCTTCGAGTGGCGGGACGCTCCTCGCTGTGGGGCTTTTACCTCTATGGTCAAGTGGGCTCCGAGGAGGTGCTCGCCGCCGCTCAAGAGGGACTGCGCCGATTGCGGCAAGGTCAGAGCCAGATGGCCCTGCACCGCAACTGTGGCTCCAATTTCGTCGTTGCAGGGACTCTGGCCGGGCTGGGGGCATTCCTAGTCATTGAGGGCATCGCTGGACGGCCCAAAAGCTGGATCGAACGGATGGCGCGTCTGCCATTGGCCTGCGCTGCCGCCACGCTGGGCATCATCCTCGCCCAGCCCCTGGGTCCCATCTTCCAGGCTCGCGTTACCACCCAGGCCGACGTCGGCGACCTGCGCATCGTCAGCGTCACGCAGGAGAACAAGGCCGGCCTGACCATCCATCACGTCCGCACCGAGGGCTAGATGGGCAAACCAACGCCCACCTTTTACGTATTCCACGGGACTGACGAGTTTACCCAGGCGGAGACTCTGTCCGACTTTAAGCGCAAGCTTGGCCCACCAGACACGGTGGACCTGAACACTACCTATTTGGACGGAAAGCGGATCACTCTGGGCGAGCTACGGCACGCCTGCGATGCCATCCCCTTTCTGGCCGAAAAGCGCCTGGTCATCGTCACGGGCCTGCTGGCACACCTCTCTCCCCGGAGGGGACAGCAGCTCTCCCAATCTCAACACGAGTACCTGGATGCGCTGACCGACTACCTACCCACTCTGCCCCCAACGACCCGGCTGGTCCTTGTGGAGAGCCTTGCACTGCCGGCTCAACACCCCATCCTCCAACTGGCCAGGGAGACGAAGCGGGGCTATGTCAAACAATTCGATCCGCCCAGGGACAGGGAACTGCCCCAGTGGATCGTGTCTCGGGTGCAGCGACATGGCGGCGAGATCGAACTCCGAGCCGCTCATCAACTCGCCGCCGCCATTGACGCGGACCTGCGGCTGCTGGACCAAGAGATCCAAAAGCTGGTGACTTACACCAACGCCGAACGGCCCATCAGTACCGCTGACGTGGACACGCTCGTGCCCTACACTCAGGCTGCCGTCGTCTTTGACATGGTAGATGCACTAGGCCGACGGGATGGTCGCACCGCCGCCCAAACTCTTCACCGGTTGTTGGATGATGGGGAACATCCTATGGGGCTGCTGGCAATGATCGTGCGCCAATTCCGGCTCCTGATCCAGGTCAAGGAGCTCAAAACCGAGGGGGCGTCGTCTCGGGAGATCGCCCAAGCGCTAAAACTGCACCCCTTCCCGACCAGCAAACTCTACAACCAGGTCACCCATTTTACCGCTGCCCAGTTGGAGATGGTGTACCGGCACTTGATGGACACCGATGTAGCGATCAAGACCGGTGAGATCGAGCCAGAGGTCGCCCTCGACCTGCTGGTAGCTGGCCTGGCTGCGACGGAGTAGTCCTCTAGTCAGTCCACTTGTTGCTGCATATGCCAGGTGTTGTGATGCACATCCTGGTACAGCTCGAACGTGCCCTCCCGGCAGCGCACCCGAAAGCGATGCTGGTCCACCCGTCCTCCCCACCCGCGCCGCGAGACCGTCCAGCAGCGTTCCACGGCCTGCACATCGTACTGGTGACCCCGCCAGACAAACGTCTTGGGAAAATATCCGTGCCGCCGTTCCCGCATGTCAATCGGTTCACCACCGCGGGCGCGGCGCTGGCTTCTCTTCCGCTTCCCTCGATATCGTTGGCTTACGTCAAGAGTAATGCCCATAATATTCCCTTGCCTCTGGTTTTGTCTCGCCCACCACCGTAAACTCGCGCTGTATGGGCGCGGTCGGCGGCCCGTTCAGCGCCGCCGGAAACGAACGCCAATAATCCCCCGACCACTGCTGTCCCCCCGGCGGCGCGACCACTACCACCGGCGGATAGACCCCCGGCGGCGTGGATGTCGGCGCGCGCGGCCCCGCCTCCCGCCGGCGGCTGGTCGCGACGATGAGCAGACTGGTGGGAATAGCCGCTCCCACCCCGCACACCGCGCCGGCCAGCACCGCCAGCGCCTCGTCGCTCAACCGGGTGCCCACCACTATCGCCAGGGTCACCGCAAAGACCACCGCCACCACTGCCACGAACACTCGGATCCGTCCCCACTTTTCCCCTCGAGGGCTCTCGTCCATGCTACCCCGCTCCCCGAAACATCTCGGTCAGCCAGCTCACCGGGCGGGAGAGCGCGGTCTGGCGGGCTGGAACCAGGGTTGGGCCATCATAGATCATCTCTCTTCCCTCCCCCCACCATCCGCCGTCCCGGATGATGCTCACCACGTCTTGAATTTCTGGCGCCGAGATGTAGGCCACCTGGAAACGGAGCACCCGGCCTTCGGCCACGGCCAGGAAATCCCCCCGGCCCGCCAGCCGCTCGGCCCCGGTGCCACTCCATCCAGTCGCGGTGCGTGCATCCTCCGCGCTGGTCACCCGCCCTGTCAGTCGCACCGGAAAGTTGGCCTTGACCAACGGGCCGAGCACTCGACTCGTCGGCTTTTGGGTCGCCGCCAGGACGTGAATCCCCGCCTCGCGCCCGCGCTGTGTCAATCGTGTCAACGCCTGCTGCACATCCTTTCCTCCCACCATCAAGAGGTCCGCCAATTCATCAATGACCACCACGATCCGAGAATGATCGCCGCTCCTCTCCCTGGCATATCCATTGCCGCCTCGCTTTTCCATCAGGCGGACGAGGCTTCGGAGCGCCTCGGTCATCTCCTCCACATCCCTGATCACTGGTCGCGCCAGGTGCGGCAGCCCGTTGAAAAGGCTAAAGGCGTGCCCCTTGGGGTCCACCAGCACCAGGGCCAGCCCTCTGCTACCGACAGCCGGAGCCGGATTGGTCATCGCTAGGCTCAGGATCATTGTCTGGAGCAGCGCCGTCTTGCCCGACCCGGTGGTGCCGGCCACCAGGATGTGGGCTACGTCGGGCGAGGGCAGGCGAATGAGCAGGGGAGCGCCATCCTCCGATAGTCCCAGGATCGCCGTCACCGGTGGGATGACCGGCTTGCCGGTGATCTGGTTCACCGGCTCCTCACAGAGCTGTCGAAAGAGGGGCAGCAGTCGCACCGGCTGGGGATCGTCACGAGGGACCTCGACCGCTACCGCCGCTCCCTGCCGAGAGACGCGACAGTTGGGCGCATCCAAGGCGGCGGCCAACTCTTCGCTCAATCCCTTGATCTTGGAAATCTTGGCTCCTACGGCCGGCATCACCTGGAAGCGTACCCAGCGGGGCGTCACCGTGCCGCCGGTCACCCGCGCTTGCACCTTGTTGATCGCCAAAACGGCCTCGATTCGATCCGATTGAAATTCCAACTTTTCGCGCATCTCGCTGCTCCTGTGTGAATCATCTTATTGCGCATAGAACCTATGTTCTGGTGCCTGCCCATATCATACCAGAACATTTGTACTGCGTCAAGGGAGAATTATCCCAAACCAGTTGGGATATCAAGGGAAAAGAAAAGGCCCAGCCTGGCGGCTGAGCCTCTCAACAAGAATGTGTTGGGGAATGGGTTGCCGATTTATCGCTTCACAAACAAACTAGTCCAACTGCCGGATCACCATCACGACTTTACCCTGCACCTCTACTAGGCGCGGATCGTCCACATAGATCGGTCTCATTATGGGGTTGGCTGGCTGCAGACGCACCCGCCCCTCCTCCAGGTAGAATCTCTTCAGAGTGACCTCTTCCCGCTCCTTCAACCAGACGGCCGCCATCTCTCCGTTCTCGACCTGCTGTTGATGACGCATCACGACAATGTCACCGTCGTGCACCAGGGCATCGATCATCGAGTCTCCCTCCACTTGCAGGGCGTACAGCCCTTCCGGATCTCCCAGCAGGTCGCGGGTCAACTCGACGGTTTCGTCCCCCATCAGGGCAAAATCGCTGGCTGGGATGGGAATGGGAGCGCCAGCCACGATGCGCCCCAGCAGGGGGAGTTGCACCACGCCCCGGGATGCGACCGCCTGGGCGGCCGCGGTCAGTTTCAACCCGCGCGATATATCCGGGTCCTTGCTGAGATATCCCAGATCCTCCAGCTTGCGCAGGTTGTAGCTCACCACCGAGGTCGAGCTGATGTCCGCAGCCGCGCCAATCTCGCGGATGGAGGGCGGATAACCGTTCTCGCTCACGTACTCGCTGAGAAATTCCAGAATCCTTTGTTGCCTCTCCGAAAGGTATTCTTTCTCGCTCAGGTCATTACAACTCATCGTGGACCTCCTCGCTCTTTTTGCAGCCTCGAACTTTTCACATTATACACGAACATACGTTCTGTGTCAAGTCTCTGGGAGTGCACAGGCTGCAATCCGCTCCTCCTGCGAGTAGACGCGAAAGCTGCGCCGCCGCGTGTAGCCGATCAAGGTCAGTGCCCACGCCTGGGCCAGTTGAATCGCCAGGGACGTCGGAGAGGTGCGCGAGATGATGATGGGAGTCTCCATGCAGGCTGCCTTTTTCACCATCTCGGAACTGGTGCGCCCACTGGTCAACAGGATGTAATCCCGCATCTCGCACCCTTGCCGCAGACAAATGCCAGCTAGTTTGTCCAGGGTATTGTGGCGTCCAATATCCTCGGCAGCGAACAGCAACGTCTCCCCATCGCTCAACGCAGCCACGTGAATCCCCCCGGCTCGCTTGTAGAGAGAGGCTGCCTGGGTCAAACTGTCCATCAACATCGTCGCTTGCTGCGGGGTGATCTGAACACTGGACTGGATGCGGTGCTGTTCGCTGACCACGTCCTCAAACGTGGTGCCACCGGAGCAGCCGGAGGTGATCGTGCGCAGTCGCGGCGTTTCCATCTCAATATCATGCTCGAGCCAGATGTCCACGCTCCGTCCCCCATCGCACAGATCGAGCGCTGCCACGTCTTCCATCCGGGCGATCACTCTCTCGTTGTACAAAAAACCCACCGCCAGTTCCTCCAACCGGAGCGGGGTACACATCAAGCTGACCAGCGGATGGCTGTTCACGTAAAGCGTGACCAACTCCTCCGTCGGCACGATTCCACGAACCGGGCGACACTCGACGTCATAGTAACCGGTATAGGTGATGGGGTGTGCCCCTGCATCAGTTTCCGTCATTCGAATCCTCCCATTCACTCCCTGTCACGCATCCTTGAGCGAGACGATGTAATCCAGGAAATTGGCTCCGTAGAGATTGCCGGGCCACAGCAGTTCTTCGTAATCGTAACTATCCCACCCCCAGGCCGCGCCCAGGGTGAACATCGCCGCGCCGACGACGTAATCGTCCTCCCGCAATCTGGTGTCGTACCAGGCCATCTCCTGTACGTAGCGCTCTTTCCAGGTCGTGGGCTGACCAGGCCGGTGCAGCGCCGGATCGAGGCCGCACTCGGTAATCAACAGCGGGACCACCTCGTCGCGGGGGACGAGAAAATCGCGGTACAGATAGCGATACCGCCCGGCCAGCACCCCGCGATCCTCGTAAGGCGGCAGGTCCTCCGTCGGTTCGGACCAGCGGTAATCCATCGTGGGCCAATCGTACTCGTGCAGCGCCAGAGCGTGCCCTCCGGCCTTGGCCTGGGCAAAGAGCCCCGTATCCACGATCGCCTCCCACTCGTGCCACTGCGGGACGCCGGTGCTGTAGGAAAAGAGGGCCAGTTTGTAGCCATGCGCCTCGGCAATGGTCATGGCCGCGCTGAAAAAGTGGGCCAGCCAGACCTGACCGGCGACGGTAGGTGGCCTGTTCTCGTAATAGTCCACCACGTCCTTCTCGTATTCCCACTTGGGCATATGCTTGCTCATCATCGCTGCAGCCGCCTCGGCCGGGTCACCGATCGGGTCCACCGTCTGAGCCACCATGGAGCGAGCGACGGTGACCGTCTCCGGCGAAACCCTCTTTACCGCCCGCAGGTACCCAAACTCGTCGAGGGCTTTGACCAATGCCACGTGGGCGCCGGCGTCGTGCACGGCCTGGACGAAGGCCACTGCGGCGTTGGGACGCTGAGTATGCAGTCCCAGCTTGGAAGGTCCGTGGGCCAACGGCCCCTGTCGCGTGACGTAGGGCAGATAGACGTGCCGGTCCAGCTTGATCGTGCCCCCCCCACCTGCTGGTGTAGGCGCCGCTGCCACTCCCTCCTCCAGCGTGACCGCCCGCGCCGCCGGAAATGCGCGTCCCAAACAGCGCCGCAGCCAGACTCCGAGGCCCAGCGTCGCCGCGCCCTGCAGAAACCGGCGGCGATTGACGCGCTTCCTCTCAATCCCAGCCATCACAATCCCATCCTCTCACTCACCGTGGACAAACCGCCCCCCGATCATCGTCGCCACCACCCGCGTCCCGGCGATCTCCATCGGGTCGCCGGTGAAAATGTCCCGATCGAGCACGATCAGATCCGCCAGCTTGCCCGGAGACAACGAACCCAGCCGGTCTGCCAGGCCGACGGCGTGGGCTGCCCCCAGCGTGAACCCGCGCACCGCCTCCTCCACCGTCAGGCGCTGCTCCGGATACCAGCCTTCCGGGCCGGGGGAGCCATCGGACCGCCGGCGCGTCACGGCTGCGTGGATGCCCAGGAACGGATTGAGATCCTCCACCGGGCAGTCGGAACCAAAGACCAGCAGCGCGCCCGCCCGCGCCAGGCTGCCGAGGGCATACGCCGTAGCGCAGCGCTCGCCCCAATACCGCTCGGCCATCTCGTAATCTTGGGTGGCGTGGAGAGGCTGCATCGAGGCCACGATCCCCAGTTCGGCCAAACGGCTCACGTCGTCGGGGTGGAGCAGTTGCACGTGCTCGATCCGATGGGGCAATCTGCCCCCATCCACCGAGCCAACGTCGGCCAGCACGTCCAGCACCATCCGGTTTGCCCGGTCGCCGATGGCGTGCACGGCCAGCGGCAGTCCCCCCGCCACCGCCCGACGGGCCACCCGGCGCAGCGCTTCCTCCTCCATGGTCGGAATGCCCAGGTTGTCCGGTTCTCCCTGGTAGGGCTGCAACATCATAGCCGTGCGAGGGCCCAGCGCGCCGTCGGTAAAGAGCTTGATTCCCCCCACCCGCAGCCAATCGTCACCCAGGCCCGCCCGCACGCCGACCGTCAATGCGGCGTCGAGAACTCGATCGGGCAGATACTTGACGACTCGCAGGCCCAACTCAGACCGGACGTGCAGCCGCTGATAGGCCTCGAGGGCGAGGTCCGCATCAACGTCGTGAATAGCGGTCAGCCCGACACGCCACGCCCGCGGGAAGGCCTCGCGTAGCGCGTCATCCGTCTCGGCCGGCGACGGCTGGGGAACGACGGCTTTGATCAGATCCGCCGCGCTCTCCTCAAAGAGCATCCCGGTGGGCCGGCCCGCGTCGTCGCGCCCGATCTGTCCACCGGGCGGGTCGGGCGTCTCGGCGGTGATGGCGGCCAGTCGGAGCGCGCGCGAGTTTGCCACCAGGGCGTGCCCGCTCTTGGCGATGAGCCTGACGGGATGATCCGGCGCGGCGCGGTCCAGGTCGGCGGCGGTGGGGAATCGGTGCTCCGGCCACCGCTCTTGATCCCATCCCCGGCCCAGGATCCACCGGCCCGGCTCCGTCTCCCGCGCCCGTTGAGCTACCAGGTGCAGCATCTCGTCCAACGTTGCCGTCCCGGTCAAATCCACCTGCCGCAGGCCGAGGGCGTACCAGGTAAAGTGAATGTGACTATCGGTCAGGCCGGGGAGCACGCAGCGTCCCCCCAAGTCGCGCACGGTTCCGCCCGGGGACAACAGGGCGCGCAGGTCGCGTCCTGCGTTGGTTGCTCCATCCTCCCCCACCGCCAGCACGCGATCCCCCGCCAGTGCTATGGCCGAGGCGCGGGGAAATTGGGCGTCCAGCGTGTATATCCGCCCATTGACCAGCAATTGATCGGCTAACATACCTCCTCCCTACAGACCAACCGCCCCCGTTGAGGGGGCGGCCACGAGCACGACGATCACGCCTCGGCCCCCAGGCCGGCCGGGAGCGGAATCAGAACGCGCCGATTTGGCACTGGGCGATCCGCACCCCCAACGTCTCGGCGGCGTTGGCTACCTCCGATTTGGGCATGCCGAACCGGACCGCAATAGCCCAGGCGACGGCGCACGGCAGCCGCCCCAGGATCAATCCCTCCTGAATGGCCTGAGCGACTTCCGGCGCTACCTCCTCGGCTGGCTGCACCCCCTTCTGGTCGCCATGGCCGAACAGCCTCAATTGGCAGCCCGTCAGCCGCACGTTCAACTCGTCGGCCGTCTGTCCCACCGCCCGAGGAGTCACTCCCAGGTCCTCGGCGATGCGGAAAGCCGCCGCACACCCCAACATCCCCTCCGGCGTCCGTTTCTGAATCGCTTGTGCTATTCTCTCATCCATCTCGCATTCTCCCTGCTCCACATCTCAGATGCACCACAGATCCAACTGGGGATCGCTCAGATATTCGGCTCCCTCGGCGGTCACTATCACGTTCTCCTCACAGCCGATGTAGCCATATTCCGGTACCTGCACTCCCAACTCGATGGCAAAGACGTTGCGGACCTCGACCATCCCCTCGATCGAGGTCCCGTACCGTTCCCAGCGTGGCCCCAAGACCGTCGCGCCATCGTGGGCCGAGCGGCCAATGTGGTGACCGAAGGCGTGCATATACTCCGGATAGCCGGCCTGGGTCAGAGACTCACGGGCCGCCTGATCCACCTCCCAGCCCCGCACCCCCGGTCGCAGCATCGCTCGCCCGGCCTCCAGCGCTGCCCGTGCGGCCTGCCAGCCGGCCTGCACCTCGGCGGGTGGAGCCGTCTCCCCCTCATCCAGTAGGTACCACGTCCGCTGCAAGTCAGAGACGAACCCGTCCTTACTGACGCCAAAGTCCACCTGGAGCAGATTCCCGCGCCGCAGGACGGAATCCCCCGGCATGGCGTGGCCGATGGACGAATCGGGACCGGCCGTGACCGCCGGACAGTACTCCGCCTCCCAGGCCAATCCCATCCCCTCCTGCGCCGCGACATCCTGGAACCAGGCAGCGATCTCCCATTCCGTCACATCAGGACGAATCTGCGACGCGATGCGAGTAAAGATGGCCTGCGTCTCTCGGATGGCGGCCTGGATGCGTGCCACCTCGGACGGAGACTTGCGCCCGCGCAGTGCTCCGATCACCTCCTCGGCCGAGATGAGACGGCTGGCGCACTCCTGGTCGGCGATCATTTTGGCCAACACCCGGAACATGCCGTGCGTCAATCCATCGGCTGCCGGGTCGCTCTCCGAAAAGTTGAGGGCCACCTTGCGCGGGTTCAGGCGGGTCAAATGAGACAGCAGCGGCTCGCGGAACGACCGGTCGTAACCGATGACGGTCGTATACCCCCCCAGCCGCTCGACGTTATCCGCGTCGTACCGACCCACGATGGCGATGCGTTCACCGGTGCGGCTGATCATCAGCGCCGACTGCCAGGTCAAATCAAAGCCCAGCAGCAGGTCGAGGCATGGGTCGGTCACCTGCCTTGTCTCGCGCACCAGGGTGATCCAGAGATCCACCTTTTTCTCTCGCAGCACCTGCACGGCTTGATCCAATTTCTCTCGCACGATCTCGAAATTCGACATTTTCATCCCCCGTCAATCATCTGTTCCGACGATGCGCTGGTACAGGGCATCCAGTTCCTCCTCGGAATAAAAATAGATCACGATCCGCCCTCCCTCCTTGCCCCGGTTCAAGCTGACCTTGGTGCCCAGCGCTTCCCGAAAGTTGGCCTCGAGGGCCCGCGTCTGGGGCGACGCCTCTCTTGCTGGCGGCGCGTTCTCCCGCCGCCGATGCAGCCAATTCCGCACCAATTCCTCCGTCTGCCGCACGTTCAAGCCCTTTTTCAACACCGTCCCAAGGGCGGCTTCCTGCGCCTCATCCTGCTCCAGGCTCAACAGCGCCCGGGCGTGCCCCTCGCTGATCCTATCCGCCAGCAGGGCCTGCTGCACGGGACGAACAGCTTTGAGCAGGCGCAGGGTGTTGGCGACCGCCACCCGGCTCTTGCCCACCCGCCGCGCCACCTGCTCCTGCGTCAAATCGAACTCGTCAACCAATTGGCGGTAGGCGATGGCCTCCTCCAGTGCGTTCAAATCCGAGCGCTGGAGATTTTCCACCAGGGCCAGTTCCAACATCTGCCGGGGCACGGCCTCTTTCACCAGGACCGGCACCTGGACCAATCCAGCCAGGCGCGCCGCCCGCCAGCGCCGTTCACCGGCGATCAACTGGTATCCGTCGGCTCCCTGGGTGACGACGAGGGGCTGAATGATGCCGTGCTCCTCGATAGAGGCGGCCAACTCGACCAAATCCTGGTCGCGAACCTCGGCACGCGGCTGGAGCGGGTTGGGGGTGATGGCAGCCAGGGGCACCTCGATCACTCCCTGCACCTCGACCGTTCCTGTCTCCTCCTTGGCCACGGGGATCAACGCTCCCAACCCTTTGCCCAGTCCAGTCCTGCGTGCTGACATACCTCTCCTCACCTGCCGACTGTCATTGACACCAATTGCAGCCGGCCATCTCCCATCAACAATTCCCGCGCCAGCGCCGCGTAGGCCAATGCCCCTGCAGAGCGCGGAGCGTAATCTATGATCGGCTCGCCGTAACTGGGGGCCTCACTCAGACGCACGCTGCGAGGGATGATGGCGTCGAACACCCGTCCAGGAAAATGCTGCTGTACCTCTTCGACCACCTGCTTGGCCAGGATCGTACGAGAGTCGAACATGGTCATCACCAGGCCGCGCAACCGCAGCGTTGGATTGAGGCTCCGGCGGACCAGTTCAATCGCTCGCGCCAACTGAGACAATCCCTCCAGGGCCAGGTACTCGCACTGCACGGGGACAATCACGCCGTCGGTCGCCGTCAGCGCATTGATCGTCAGGAGGCCCAGGCTGGGAGGGCAGTCAATCAGGACGTAATCGTACCCCGTATCTGGCCCTTTGCTCCCAGTGGAAGCCGCTTTCTCGGCTCCGCTTTCCGGCACAGGATTGCTGGAGCGCAGGGCCGCCAGGGCCTGATGCAAACAGTATTCTCGCCGCGGCTGGTTGACCAATTCAACCGTCGCCCCGGCCAGCGCGGGCGAGGCCGGAATCACATCCAGGCGCTCTCGACCGGAGGGCTGAATCACGCGGACCAGGGGAACCTCGCGCACCAACACATCGTACGTGGAAAGAGGGACGGCCTGTTTATCCAGGCCCAGCGAGGAGGTCGCATTTGCCTGCGGGTCAATGTCCAGCACGAGAACCCGCTGCCCCCAGCGAGCCAGGCAAGCCCCCACGTTGACTGCCGTCGTCGTCTTGCCCACGCCGCCCTTCTGATTGGCCAGCGCATAGACAATCGGCCCTCGACCCCCTCCTGTCACGGTTCACGCCTCACGTTTTCGAGCCGTTTCGCCTTGCCTCTCCACACCGGAAGACCTCCTCAGGGGTAGGCGTGCCGGCCAATCCCGGCCGCGTCACCGAGCCAGCAGCGATGCAGTTAGCAAAGCGGGCGGCCTCTGTGGGATCACCGCAGCGATACAGCGACACGAAAAATGCCGCCGCAAAGACGTCACCCGCGCCGGTGGGGTCCACCTGGTGCACCTTGGGAGCCGGAACATGGTGGGCCTGCCCCCGGACGTAGAGGGTACAGCCTCTCTCCCCCTGGGTCACCACCAGCAGGCGGGCCTGGTCGGCATAGCGAGCCAGCAGTTTCCCATCGCCGTCCAGGTCTTCCGCGCTCAACACCACGGCATCGGCGCGGGAGAGGACCCGGTCCGCGTGCTCCCACGGACCACCACGGACGCACCCCGCCGGGTTCCAACGGCGCATCCAGCCCTGAGGCGTCACCCCCACGAAACCATCCCCCCAACCATAGACCAATTCTGGCGCGCATTCCTGAGCTACCGGGCCCAGGTGGACCAGGGCCGCTTGCCAGTGCGCCGGCACCACCTCCGACGTGAGCGGTTCGGCGACGCTGTGCAGCACCTGGCGCCGGCCAGCTTCGGTGTAGACATTCTCAAACGTAGTCGTCGCCGCAGCAGGGAGACAGAACACCTCGATCCCATCCAGGATGTGGCCCAGGTCCAGGTCGGGGCCGGCACTGGTGACCACTCCCACGCGGCAGCCCAACGCCCGCGCGGTGCGAGCGGCGTAGGAGACCGTCCCCCCGATAGCAAACGTGCCTTCCACCAGGTCACGCGTCACGTGACCGACAATCAGGTAATCGAAAGCGACCATCAGCATCCGCAGACAGAATGGCTGACCCCCACTTCCCGACCCCCGAGCACCGCCTCATTAGCGCGGAATGATGGTCACTTTGCGCCGGTCTCGCTCGCCAACGCTCTCGGTGCTCACATGGGGATGATCGCGCAGGGCCACGTGAATGATACGGCGCTCGTGAGGAGGCATCGGTTCCAGAGCCACCACCCGATCAGTTTTGACAGCCTGCTCTGCCATCCGTTGTGCCAACCGGCGCAGCGATTTCTCCCGGCGAGCCTTAAAGCCGTCCACATCCACTACCAGATGCACCCAGCCTTCCATCTCTCGCCCGACGATCAACCGGGTGATGTGCTGCAGCGCCGCCAACGTCTCACCACGCCGGCCGATTAACACCTCCAAGTCAGCTCCCTGCACGTCCAACGCCAGGGGTGACTCTTCCTCCTCCGAGGCGGGCTTGGCCTGCCTCACGGTCACCTGGGCTTGCTCGATCCCCAACAGGTCCAAGAGTTCCAGCAGCACCTCTCGAGCGATTTCGGCTTCGTCCCTCACTTCCCCTTCTGGTGGCGAACGAACGGCCTCTGGCTCGGCACTGAGCGGCTGCGCTGGTGCCCCTGCCGCCGGCGGTGACGGAGGTGGAGCGACCGGTTCGACCGGCGTCGCGGCGAACACCCTCGCCTTGCCACCCTCCCTCCTCTCCCGGAGCGTCAAGCGCACCCGCGCTTCCCGTGCACCGATTCCAAACAACCCTCGACTGCCGTCGTCCAGCACCTCGATCTCTATGTCATCCCGACCGACTCCCAGCCGCGCCAGACCATCAGAAATGGCGTGCTCGACGTCAGTCCCAATTGCCTCTATCGTTTGCTCCATGTGCGACATCTACTACACTCCTCGCCTCAACTATTCGATTTGTCGTTCTGTTTATCGTTCCCTTGGCGCACCAAGTAATGCTGGGCTACTCGGATCACGCTAGAGATGATAAAGTAAATGGACAACCCAGTCGAATATTGAAGGGTGAAGAAAATCATCATCAAAGGCATCATGATCTGCATCTGCCGATTCATCATCGCCGTCTGCGATTGGTCATCGGTCGGGGTCGGCGGCGTCAACAGTTTTTGTTGCAACCAACTGGTAGCAAAGACCAAAATCGGCAGGGAATACGACCACCACTGCACCGGGTTAGGCGGCAGCCCCAGGTCCATCCCCAAGAAAGTGCTCTGCAACGGCACCAATCCAACGACCCCTGGCAGCCACTTGTAGATGTGCTGCGAGAATTGGAACAGGTCCAGGGGAGTAGAGGGGATGCAATATCGAATGGCATTGATGAGACCAAACCAGATGGGGAGTTGGATCAACAACGGCAAGCAGCCTCCCAAAGGATTGATCCCCACTTCCTGATACAGCTTCATCTGCTCCTGGGCCAACCGCTCTTTATCGTTGGCATACTTTTTCTGCAACTTTTGGAGCTTGGGTTGCATATCCTGCATCTGGCGGGCCTGTCGCTGCTGACTCAGGTTCAGCGGCAGGACGAGCAAGTTGATCAACAGCGTCAACGCGGCAATGGCTGCAACAGTGCTGTTCCCCAGATAGTTGTAAAAGAGCAGCATCACGTTGGCCATTGGATAAGCTAGGAAATTGAACACCGTCTCACTCTCCCTTATTCTTCTTCCACCACGGGGGGGTAGACCCACACGTCACGCCCGTTCTCCACGTGTAGCGCCCGCAACCGCTGGGAACTGTAAAGCAGCAATTCGTACAGTATGCCCTCATCCACGACCGGCGTCGAGAGGACCTGACCATCGCTCTCCCGCGACCACATGACGAAACCATCGGCAGTGGCCAACGCGCGCAGGGTGCCATCCTGGCTGCCGACGAACAGCTGGCTGCCGTTCTCTGCCAGCGCCAGGCCGGCCCGCACCGGCGACTCGACTGCCTGACGCCAGACCTCGGCCCCCGTCTTGGCATCCAGAGCATAGACCACGCCAGCCACGTCGGCAGCGTAGACCACACCATCGTGAACCACCGGGCTGCCCCAGAACCAGTTCTGTCCCTTGAAACGCCAGCGCTCGCTCCCCGTCCCGGCGTCTATGGCGTAAAACTGGTCGTCGAACGCCCCGACGTAGAGCGTGCCATCTCCCAGCGCGGGCGTGCCGGCAAAGGCTCCCGCCGCCTGGAAATCCCACTTCACCCGCCCACTCTCCAATTCCAGGGCATACAGGTGATGGTCCATCGAACCGATGTACACCGTGTCCGAAACAATGAGGGGGGTGGCCCAGACGCGATGCCCCGTCTCGAACACCCACTTGAGTAGACCGCTCTCCACGTCCAGCGCGTAGACGTTGTTGTCGCTGTTGCCGATCACAAAGAGACCACCGCCGATAGCCCCACCTTCGATGTACTGTCCCCGGGCGTCGTCAAAGTGCCACCACCGGCCGGTCTCGGGATTCAACCCCCAGATGATATTCCGAGGCTGCCCCAGCATGCTGGTACTGGGAGCTTGGGAGGCGACGATCACGTACCCATCGCCGACCGCTGGCGCGACGTAAAAGACCGCCCCCCTGGTGGACTTGGCCAGTTCCTCCTGCGAAAGCCACATCCCACCCCCCTCCTCCTCGCTGCCTGGAAATGACCACACCACCTCGGCGTCGTCCGCATTCAACACCACCACCTGCTGCAGGTCTGCTACGTACAACTTGTCTTCCACGACGGTCAATCCTGTCCAACTGGTGGTCTGCACCGCTCCCCCTGCACAACCGCTCACCCCGACGAGCAGCAGCACTGCCAACACGGCCAGTCCTATAGACCGGCTCCTGATTCTCCTTCGATTCAACGATTCATTCTCCTCACAAATCTGGTACGGGGTCATATCCCCCTGGTTTCAATGGATGGCAGCGGGCTAATCGCTTGAGGGCCAGCCAACCGCCCCGCCAGATGCCATATCGCGCGATAGCCTCATAGCTGTACTGAGAACAGGAAGGCACAAACCGACAACTGGGGGGCAGCACTCGCGAGAAGGTTACCTGGTAGAAGCGAATCACACCCAGAAAAACAGCTCTCATCGTCGCGTTCTCTCACAACCACAGCCGGTACACACCAGGCTCTCGGCTGCAGCCGACTTGCTACGGAATGTCATCTGGCGCGACACCCGCACGTCTCCATCCATCACCTGCTCAAACCCGCCCGTTTCAACAGCGACGCCAGCCCCTCTTCGACCTGCGGCTCTTTCACGGTGAGGATGGCCGCCCGGGCCACGAGCATCACGTCCCAGCCCTTCTCGATCTGGGGATAGAGGAGACGAGCCGCTTCGCGCAAGAGACGCCTGGCCCGATTCCGGGCCACTGCCCCTCCCAACCGGCGGCTGGCCGTCACACCCACACGCGTCAGGTCGAGGCCGTTGGGCCGCGCGATGAGAATCAGCAGGGGGTGTTTCCACGACCTGCCATCCTCGTACACCTGCCGTATGTGGCTCGCGCGCCGCAGCCGAACCCGTCGCTCCATCCATCAACACGCTCACTAGAAACCAGGGCCTGAAAAACCCGGTCTCTCCCTACTTGCGTCGTCGCGGACGGTTAGAGCTTTCCTTCCAGTTCAGTTTTTTAGCCCACTTTCTCTGCACACTGAGACGATTGCGCCCCTTTTGCCGGCGGGCTTTGATCACTTTCTGTCCCCCCGGAGTGGCCATACGGGCGCGAAACCCATGGGTGCGCATGCGCTTTCGTTTCTTGGGTTGATAGGTCCGTTTCGGCATGTCTCTATTCCTCCACACAACACATAGCAATTGGCGACCAGCGACAGCCAATCGCCAATTATCGTGACAACCACGTCATTATACCTTAAGCAATCAATATTGGCAATGCATGGCCCTGTTTACCACCATGTGGTCGAGGTTTCAGCGGACGGGTAAGGCAGACCGACAATCGGTCCCACGGGACCTGACTGCTCCACCTTCTGTTCACCTCCCCACCAGAAGAACGATGAGAGGAGCTGCGACGAGAGCAGGAAGTAGATTGCCCGCCCGGATTCGCTTGATTTCTAGTAGCCCCAGTCCTAACGCCAACATCAGCACGCCCCCCGTAGCTGTCATCTCGGCCACCATGGGATCGGTGAGCACCGCACTCGCCCACCCGGCCCCCAATGTCAGCGCGCCCTGGTAGATCAACACGGTCAGGGCAGAAAAGAGCACTCCCGGGCCCATAGTGGACGCAAACGCCAGGGCCGCGAATCCATCCAGAGTCGCTTTGACCGCCAGCAGGGTATAGTCCCCGGTCAGGCCGTCCTGGATGGAACCCAGGATGGTCATTGGCCCGACGCAGAACAACAGGCTGGCCGACAGGAAGGCTTGACTAAACTGGGTGGAGGTGGAGAGAGACGGCTGCCCAGCGGCTTGCTCCCCGCTTCTGGATGTCCTCTGCTCCAGCCAACGGCCCAGGCGATCAATACGACTCTCGATACCCAGCCATTCCCCGACGATCCCTCCCACCAGCAAGCTGCCCAGCACGATCAGGATGTTGTCGGTTTCGAGGGTGAGCTGCACGCCGATGACGATGGTCAGCAGACCCAGGCCGTGCATGATTGTCTCGCGCATGCGCTCCGGCAGACGAGCGCCCAGCAATAGCCCCGCCGAGCCACCGATCACGACAGTGACCACGTTGATGAGAGTGCCGATGCCGTTCATTCCCGGCCTCCCTCGAGCGCTGTGCGAATAGCGGTCGCCAACCGGCGCGCCCGCTCCGGCGCGTCCCCGACGTGACCACCGGCGTCGAGCAGAGAGCGCACCCGGTCGGCCGGCAGGTAATGCAACAGGACCTCGTCGGCGGACAGTCGGTCGGGCAAGGCGGGAGGAGCCCCCCGCTGGACCGCGCCCCAGGCGGTCATAGCGTGCTCTCGAATCCGTTCGTGCATCGCCTGGCGGTCGGCCCCAGCGCGGACGAGTTCCATCAGCAGCCGCTCGGTGGCGGCGAAAGGGCCGTAGGTCTCTAGATTGCGGGCGATGGCCTCGTCGTGGAACTGCAAGCCGCGCAGGATGCGGTGAGCGCGGCGTACCAGTTCGTCGCTGGCGAGGAATCCGTCGGGCAGGATCAGGCGGCGGTTGGCCGAATCGTCCAGCGTGCGCTCCAACAGGCTGTGAGCGGCGTTGTCCCACGCCACCCGGGGCAGCGCGGCGACGTAGCGGGCCAGGCTGTCCACGTTCTCCGCGTGGACCGGGTTGCGCTTGAAGGGCATAGCCGACGAACCGACCTGTCGAGCGCTGAACGGCTCGCTCCACTCGCCGATGGGCGGCGACTGGAGCAGCCGCAGGTCGAAGGCGAAGCGGTATAGAGAGGCCGCTAACCCCGCCAGTGCCGTCAGCAGCCGGTAGTCCTGCTGGCGCGGGTAGACCTGGGTGGCGACAGGGAAGGCGCGCAGCCCCAACTCTTCCATCACGCGAGCCTCCAACTCGGCGGGCGTGACGCCGGTCCCCGCCAGCAGTTGGGCGTAGGAGGCGCTGGTCCCCACTGCACCTTTGATCCCCTTGCCCATCAGGCGCTGCCGCAGGCGGCGCAGTTCTTGATAGTCCTCCAACACATCCTGTCCATAGACCGCCAGCCGGTAGCCGACGGTGGTCGGTTCGGCGGGCTGGATGTGGGTGAAGCCGATGCAGACGTGGTCGGCGTGAGTTTCGATCCGCTCGGCCAGATCGGCCAGCAGCGCGCCCACCCGCTCGATCAGCAAGTCGAGGGACTCGCGGATGCGCAGCACGTCGGCGTTGTCCAACACGTCGGCGCTGGTGGCCCCCAGGTGGATGACGCCGCCGCCCACGGGGCACCGCTCGGCGAAAGCGTGGATCTCGGCCATCAGGTCGTGCCCGATCTCGGCCTCGATCTCGGCGGCGCGGGCCAGGTTCACGTCATTCTGATGCGCTCGCAGATCAGCCAATTGTTCAGCGCTGACCAGGCCGGCCTCGTGCTGGGCCGCGGCCAGCGCCACCCAAACACGGCGGAAGAGCTGCCGCCGGTGCGTCTCGCTCCAGATCGTACGCATCTCGGCGGAGCCATACCGCCAGGTGAAGGGGGAGAGGTAGGCGTCGTGGTCGAAAGATGGTCCGTCAGAATGTCGTGAATGGCTCATCGGCAGTACCTCCTCTATCGAGGACCAAGCAATGACCAAGCTGAATTTGAGCGCGTATGCACACATTGGATTATAACAGACGGCGTCATCTGCGCCAAATTGACTGGCGGTTCCGCCGGGCGCACCTTGACATAAATTCCCTTCGCTGGTATAATCATCCCAGTTAAGTCAATCGGTTTGGCATCACCCACCGCTCCGATTTACCCAATCGGGGCGGTTTTTTTGTAGGTAGGTGCGACGCACTCAAGTGCGTCGCACCTCCTGCCAGTGTAAGGAGTAGAATGAGTTTCACAGAATTGAACATTGATCAATCCCTGCAAAAGGCGATCGGCGCGATGGGATACGAGCATATGACCCCGATCCAGGCCCAGGCCATTCCACCGGGGTTGCAGGGGCGCGACATCATCGGCTGCGCCCAGACGGGCACCGGTAAAACGTTGGCCTTTTTGCTTCCCGCGTTGGAACACTTGCTGCGGACGCTGGTCAAAACCAAGAACCCGCAAATCGTCGTCCTGGAGCCGACCCGCGAGTTGGTCATCCAGGTCGCGGGAGAGGCCCGCAAGCTGGCGGCCCGCACCTCGCTGCGCACCGTTTCCATCTATGGCGGCGCCAGCATCAACAAACAGACGGACAAACTGCGGCGGGGTGTTGACATCGTGGTCGCCACGCCCGGCCGCCTGATGGATCACATGCGCCGCAAGAACATCAACTTTCAAGAACTGCGCATCCTCGTGTTGGATGAGGCCGACCGGATGCTGGATATGGGTTTTCTGCCCGACATCGAAAAGATCGTCGGTTCTATGCCTCAGCAGCGCCAGACTATGCTGTTCTCGGCGACGATGCTGCCGGCTGTGTCGGCCCTCGCGCGCCGGTTTCAGCGCGATCCAGTGCGCATCGAGATCGGTCTCGCCCAACCCCCCGAAACGATCAGCCAGGCGCTCTACCCGGTACCCAAACATCTAAAGTTTCCACTGCTCGTGACGATGTTGGAACAGATGGAGATTAGCAGTGCGTTGATCTTTACGCGCACGAAACAAGAAGCCGATCTCGTCACCCGACACCTGCGTCAGGCCAAGGTCTCTGTGGCGTGTATTCACGGGGATTTTCAGCAGCGGGAGCGCATCTCCGCCCTGGAAGGATTCCGCGCGGGTAGACATCGGGCTTTGGTCGCCACGAACATTGCGGCGCGGGGATTGGACGTCGAGGGCATCTCGCACGTCATCAACTATGACGTGCCGGAACATGCTGAAGATTACATCCATCGCATCGGGCGGACCGCCCGCGCAGAGGCGTATGGCGATGCCATCACCCTGGTCACCCCAGACGACGAAGGCCTGATCCATCGGATCGAGTATCTGTTGGACCGCAAGATCGCACGCAAGACCCTGCCGGGATTCAACTATGACGTGCCGACCCCCTCGTGGGCCAAGCCCTCAGCCAAAGCGCTGGTACAGCAACTCACCAAATCACAGCCATTGAGAGACCGCTGGCGCTCCATGTGCTAGTGTGTTAAGGGCGTTCCCCGGCAAGTCGTCAGGTATCAGTAGTGGCTGACTGCACCGGGGAACGCCATCCTGCGATGGTTGTTATGCGCTGACGGTGTGCCCTCAAGCCCGCCGATAGTGTGTAGCTACATACGCGATGTATGACCCTCTTCACTTGCCTTCCTCACTATCTGGGCGTATCATGAAAAGGTGTCTGGCACTATATGCGGGCATCGGGAGCCCATCCTCCAGTTGGAACCGGCTCCACGGTCGGTGCTCGGCGCTGGACCGTTTCTAGCTTTGGGCCGGTGTTCGAGGCCGCCAGACTGATTGATACAGATCGAGTTGGGTCACACCAAACACGACATTCTTCGAGGAGGACGCTATGACGGATTATCGGATTCACGAGCATCCGATTCTCCCTGTCGCAGAACAAGCCGAGTTCGAGTTCTATTGGCAGGGACAATTGATACAGGGCCGCGAGGGCGAAACGATCTCGTCGGCCCTGTTTGCTAACGGGGTGCGCATCTTTGGTCACCACCACAAGGACGGGGCCCCCCAGGGCATCTTTTGCGCTAACGGGCAGTGCGCCCAATGCCTGGTCATCGCCGACGGGCTGCCGGTCAAGGCGTGTATGACGCCGGTCCGGCCCGGTATGCAGGTCGAACCGCTGGAAGGGAAACCGACGCTGCCTGACGTGCCAGCAGCGCCGGGGATGGGGGTGATCGAAACCGTCGAGATCGAGTGCTTGATCATCGGCGGCGGGCCGGCGGGGCTGGCGGCAGCCATCGAACTGGGCAAGGCCGGCGTGCGGACGCTCATCCTGGACGACAAGCACCGACTGGGAGGCAAACTCGTCCTCCAGACCCACAAGTTCTTTGGCTCCATTGACGCCTGTTACGCCGGGACGCGCGGCACCGACATCGCCGCCAGGTTGGAGCAGGAGGCACACCAGTTCGAGAACGTCCAGGTCTGGCTCAACACCACCGCGCTGGCGGTCTTTTCCGACCGAAAGGTCGGGGTGCTGCGGGAAGGGCACTACGTCGTCGTCCAGCCGCACGCGCTGCTGGTGGCGACGGGGGCGCGGGAGAATTCACTGGCCTTCAAGGGGAACACCCTGCCGGGGGTGTACGGCGCGGGCGCGTTCCAGACGCTGGTCAACCGCGACCTGGTCCGCCCGACGGAGCGGCTCTTCATCGTCGGCGGCGGAAACGTGGGGCTGATCGCCGGCTACCACGCTCTGCAAGCGGGCATTCAAGTCGTCGGCCTGTGCGAGGCGCTGCCGGAGTGCGGCGGTTACAAGGTGCACAAGGACAAATTGGCCCGGCTCGGCGTCCCGATCTACGTCTCGCACACCATCCTCAGCGCCAACGGCGAGGAAGAGGTCGAATCGGCCACCATCGCCCGGATTGACGAGCAGTGGCGGCCCATCGCCGGCAGCGAGAAGACGTTCGCCTGCGACACGGTGCTGGTCGCCGTCGGCCTCGATCCGGTGGACGAGTTCTATCACAAAGCGAAAGAGTTTGGCCTGCCGGTATACGCCGCCGGTGACGCCGAGGAGATCGCCGAGGCGTCGGCAGCGATGTTCACCGGCCGCATCCGGGGGTTGGAGATCGCCCGGTCGCTGGGCCGCGACGTGGGCGAGGTGCCGCCGGAGTGGCACCGCACGGCCGAGATTCTCAAGTCCCGCCCCGGGGCCGTCGTCACCGAAGATATCCCCGAGGTCGAAGAAGGCGTGTTCCCGGTGCTGCACTGCGCCCAGGAGATCCCCTGCAACCCGTGCACCTCGGTCTGCCCACAAGGCGCCATCGTGATGGAGGGAGAGGACATCCGCAGCTTGCCGGAGTACGTGGGGAGCGGCTGCACCGGGTGCGCCCAGTGCGTCGCCGTCTGCCCGGGCCTGGCGATCACGTTGGTGGACTATCGCAAGGATGCCGAATATCCCACCGTGACGATTCCCTACGAGTTCCCGCCGGACTCGATCCATGCAGGAGACGTGGTGACGGTGTTGGACACCGAGGGCGCGGTGCTGGGAAACGTGCAAGTCATCGGAGTCCAGACCCCCAAGTTCGCCGACCGGGCGCTCCTGGTGCGGGTGCGAGCGTCCCGCGACATTGCCAGGGACATCGCCGGCATCCGTGTGCAGGCGCCGTGGGTGGCGGAGCCGATGGCGCAATACGTAGCGCGCATGGACGACGACGAGGTCATCTGCCGCTGCGAGCGGGTGACGGCCGGAGAGATTCGGGCGTTGATCCGGGCCGGCGTGCGGGACCTCAACCATATCAAGGCGGTGACCCGGGCCGGCATGGGCGCGTGCGGTGGCAAGACGTGCACGAACCTGATCCTGCGGCTGTTCCGTGAGGAGGGCGTGCCGGCGGCCCAGGTGACGGAGAACACCCGCCGGCCGCTGTTCATCGAAGCGCCGCTGGGCGTGTTCGCCGGGATCGCGGCCGGGGAGCGGCCGGCTGTCGCGCCGCCAACGGCCCACGCGACGGACGCGCACGAGGGCGGGTTGTGATCCTGTTGTGATCCTAATGAGAAAATGAAAGAACCACGTTCTGCGGTTTTTAACCTGCTCGCGGCGCTCTTGGGACTGCTGGCGCTTGCCTTGCTCGTCATCTGGATCGCCGGCCCAGAGCGGATCGTCGGATTGTTCCACCGCCGGCTCTCCGACGCGCCGGCCCCGACGACCGCGCCGCTGCCGACGCGGCTGCCGACATCGGCGCCGCCGGCAGCCGCGCCCGCGACTTCGACGCCGCCGACCGAGGAGATGGTCGAGGAAC
>Ga0209614_1000977_pt1 | contig 23166 bp, 22 predicted proteins | sample BlaSprsedimmetaG_FD_185484 | JGI IMG/M metagenome (GOLD analysis project Ga0209614, IMG submission 185484) | Hot spring sediment bacterial and archeal communities from California, USA to study Microbial Dark Matter (Phase II) - Blank Spring... ... | reverse complement strand
ACAATGTGGTAATCACATTTATATATAACATGCGAAAGCTTCTTATACTTACTCATATTACAAATATAGGCAAACCCAAAAGAACATTACCACCGTCTAAGACGGTGGGTTTTTAAATTATACTAAAAAAAAAGCAGGGTGAGATGCCCTGCTTTTTTTATTTCCGGAAAATATGGTTATTCATCCTCTTCCCTCTCTTCGGCCAGCTTCTGGTCCACCTTTTGCTGGATTTTCGGATTTGAAGAATAGGCCGACACCATTTCATGATATAATTGTGGACTCAGCCCTTCTTCCAGGATCACTTCGTTTACCTTTTCATTCATTTCAATCTGAATGGGTTTGATCTCACCCGCTATTTTATCGAATTTTTCCATATCCTTTTCATCAATGCCTTCTGACTGGCCGGTAGTCTGTAACTGGTTGGCAATCTGGTTGAAAAGGTCCACTGTCAGGTCATTGTCCTCGATCACTTCGATCATTTTCTCCTGGGCTTCCTGCTGAACAGGCAATACCTTTATCACCGCACCGGCAAACTGTTCAATCTGTTCGTCGGAATAATCGCTCTGGGGTTGCTGCTGCAACACTTCCTGGGCCAGCAATAAACCCGAATATAAAAGCATTCCCGCAACCATCAAACACATTCCTGTAACTTTTCTTAGTTTATTCATAATCAATTGATTTGTGGTTTTTCATGACAAACTTAACCGATGTATTATTTTATTACAAAAAAATCAACATAATTTATGATTCTTTAACTGTTTTCTAATTTTGTACTTTACGGAAATGTAATTTGTTTGCTGAATTCGCATGATCGATTTTGAAGAACTCAACCGGGCTTATGCAGAAGACCGGTTTTATTCCCTGCAGCTGGAAGTAGGCGATGTGTGCTACCAGGGGTGCATATACTGTTATATGAATGCCCTGCCGGAGAGCCGGAACATGCTGTCAGACAAGCTGGTGGAGAAAATTCTCGACGATACGGCCCGGCTGAAGTTCACCGCCATTGAATGGCTGGGGGGGGAACCTCTGTTGAGAAAGGAAATCTTCCGGTTTATGGAAAAAGCACAGGATCTGGGGTTGAAGAACAATATGTGGACGGGCGGACTGCCTTTTGCCGACCGGAATGTGGTGGAACGCACCGCCGGTCTGTGCCGGAACGGACTGATCTCCATCCACGTATCCACCATTAACCCTGAGCTGTACCGGGTGCTTCACCCCGGCAGACCGGCTGAGGACCTGCAGGTAATACTCAATGGTGTAAAACATCTGCTCGATACAGGCTATCCGGCTGATCAGGTACTCAACTCGGTGACGTTTACCGGTCTGCAGCCGGCCGACGATATGATCGAAACCATGGAATATTTCCACACCGAATTCGGAATTGTCTCTTCCCTGAATGTGTACCATACCTATTTGCGGCCCGGAACCGGCGATGCATGGCTGAAGCAATTCATCCCTGCACCTTCTGAAGTGAAAAAAGTATACAAAAAATACATCAGCTTCATGCCGGGCAATGTACTGCCCATGAACTGCGTGAACAAGCAGTACTGCTCGGCCACCCTGGCCGTGCTGAACGACGGTACGGTTTCACCCTGTGCCACCATACGCGACGGCTGCAGGGAAAAGGCCGGTGACATGTCCTTTGCAGGTATTGTGGAAAAAAACCGGGATTTTTTAAACTTTAAATACCTGAAAAATCCCGAAAACCTGCCGGAAGACTGCCGGTTGTGCCCCCTGAACGACGCATGTTGGGGTTGCCGTTCCCGGTCGTATGCTGCCGGACTGGGCCTCTATGGAAAGGATCCCCGCTGTTTCCGGAAATACCATCCGAAGAAGGAACGGAGCAATAAAAATATTTCATAACATATCACTCCTGTTTTACCGCAAAAAACGGAAAATATTTCCTCACTCTTGCTATCTTTAGGAGAATAATATTTTTTAGTTAAAATCATTAAAACGCATTTAGTATGGGAAAACATGCTGTAAAGATTGCAAAAGTTGACAAACCGAAACTGATCAAGATGCTGAACGCCGCCCTTTCGGAGGAATGGCTTGCCTATTACCAGTACTGGATCGGAGCACGTGTGATGGAAGGCCCCATGCGCAGCGAGATTGAGCCTGAGCTGCTGGTCCACGCCGATGAAGAGCTGAATCATGCCGTGCAGGTGACCGACCGCATTATCCAGCTAGGGGGAACGCCGGTACTGAATCCTGCCCAGTGGGTCAAGCTGGCCGGGTGCGATTATGAAGAACCTACCGACCCCTATGTGGAGATGATACTGAAGCAGAACCTGAACGGTGAGCGTTGTGCTATTCAGCGATACCAGGATATTGCCGAATTCACCATGGGCAAGGACCATTCCACCCACCAGATGGCCATCGGCATTCTGAATGACGAACTGGAGCACGAAGAAGACATCGAAGCCTGGCTGGCCGACCTGGAACGGATGAAAGATGATTTCAGGAAACTGAGGCTTTAATAGTTACACCTTCAACATGACTGGTCCATCCGGGAAAAACCAATCCGGATGAATTTGCCAACCCAATTCCGGAAGGCAGGCGTAACCCCTGCCTTCCGGTAAGCAGGCATAATCCGTAACACTGAATCGCATGTCCCACTTACAAAAAGTCGTATCCGGAGGACAGACCGGCGTGGATCGTGCAGCCCTGCAGGCAGCCGTGGATACCGGACTGGACCACGGAGGATGGTGCCCGCCCGGGCGGTCGGCTGCCGACGGGACCATACCTGCAGGGTACCGCCTGAAGGAAACTCCCGGTGAAAGAAGTGAAAAAGCATGGCATATTCCCCGCTCCCTTCGCACGGAATGGAATGTACGTGACTCGGACGGTACCCTGGTCCTGGCCCCTCCCCGCCCGATAAACGATCCGGGAACGGAATGGGCCCTGAGAGCCTGCAAAATATACCGCAAACCGGTACTGGTGATCAGGACAGACCGGGAAGACCCGGTTCCTGTAATCACCGCCTGGCTGAATGCCAACCGCATAGGCGCCCTGAACGTAGCCGGACCATCCTCCGCCTCTTTCCCCGATATGGAAAACAAAGCTTATGGACTGCTGACCCGTGTATTCAGAGAATCAAAAAGTGAGGTTACCAGAAACCGGCAAAGCAAATGAACCTTTTAAACCGCAGGTATGAACCCTTATGTAACATCCGGAACCCTCGACCGGAAAACAAAATTGTGGTTGAGAGAAATTGAACCCTTCAACCGGCATATTCTGAAATTGAACCCATCGAAAGCAGCATTACTGGTCATCGATATGCAAAAGTTTTTCCTTGACCCGGATTCTCCATCATTTACCTGTGGCGGAATGGCCATCATCCCCAAAATTAAACAGCTTGTAACAGTTTTCAGAAAAACGGGCAGGCCGGTAATTTTTACCCGCCATGTTCATCATCCTGATCTGATAGATGCCGGCATCATGGAATGGTGGTGGGAAGGAATGTGTATTGAAGGAAGCCCGGACAGTGAAATTCACCATGAATTAGAGCCACTACCCAATGAAAAAGTAATTTTAAAACACAGATATTCTGCCTTTTACAACACCGATCTGGAAACCATACTCCGTTGCCTTGGAATTGAAGACATGGTGATTACGGGTATCATGACAAACATGTGTTGTGAATCAACCGCCCGTGATGCATACTATAGAGATTACCGGGTGCACTTTCCGGCAGACGGCACAGGAAGCATCAACGAGGAAATGCATCTGGCGAGTCTTTTGAATCTTGCCTTTGGATTTGCCCGGGTAACCACCGCAGATGAAATTGAAATGACAATCCGTGGATAAAAATTATTGACAAATCACGCAGGGGAGCAACGCCTGCGTTGCTCCCCTGCATTCATCCCTCCGGAAGTCAGTTTTCCCTGTAACTTGTTTATCGTTTGATACGTCGTATACAAAACGACAGATCATTTACCGGTATGAAAACAGGGAAAACTAACAAATCCGTTCCATTGGTCATATTCCTGTGTTCTGTTATTGCCAACACGTCGCTGTGCCTGTCCGCAGACCCCGATACGGTGACATTTACGGTAAAAACGTATGACGGTCTTGTGTTGCCGGCGCAGGTAATCAAAAGCCATACGCCACAGAATAAAATGATCCTTTTTATCAATGGCAGCACCCCTTACGATGAAAAGGGGAATATCGGGGCATTCTGGACCGAAGAGGGAAGCATTGTAGCGGAAAAACACGATTTCTACCTCCGGTTTCTCGATATCATGTCGGCTAAAGGCTATTCTGTAGCCACCGTAGCCAAACGAAGCTTTGTATATCCAACCAGGTTGCCCCGGCCCGATCTGACAGACCTGGCTATGGATATCAGGTTTTTTATTGATGAGCTCAATCGGACCGGTTTACTAAAAAAAGAAAAAGACCTGGTAATAGCCGGATACAGCGAAGGCAGCATTGTTGCCACAAAAGTACTGAGCATGCTGAAAAATCAGCCCCTGGCATGCATTTTACTGTGATCAGCAACACTGGCAATGGATTGCCACAATATGTCTATTGAAAATTTCTACATGACAGATGTATTACGCCGGGTGAAACACTGGAATGATGAACAGATCCGGACAGAGTATGAACAGCTTTGCAGGATCCATCATACCCTGTTAAATATGACTGAGAAAGAATTTGAAAACGAGTATAAACATTCGAAACCCTGGGGATTCGGGTTTGCCCCCTGGGAATCCTTTTATATCGACAGGGAACTGGCTTTTTACGATCCCGTTCCCAATCTTTTATATGCAAATATTCCTGTATTGATCTGTGTGGGGGAGAATGATCTTTCCATGCCGGAAACACTGGCAAAGAAATTATATGAGCAACTGGTATCCAAAGGATTGCCTGCTACTTTCCGGTCCATTGAAAAGGAAGTCCATCAATACAAGAAGTACGATGTGTTTGCCATAATGGATACCTGGCTGACCAGTGAATTTCAGTCCACCTTATTCACCCTGAATGAAACCGATTCCCTGATCATTGAGAAGTATTCGAAAATAAAGGAATTACAGGATCAATTATCTGCTCTTCCGTATGAAGGGGGTGATTCGGATGAAGTCATCGAATGCTATCAGAAGGCCTCCGAAATTAACCTGTCCGACGCGCAAACCTGGTTCAGTCTGGGATTAAAGCTTTATGCCGGCAATTTTCTGGAAGAGTCGTACCGTTCATTTTCCAGGGCAGCCGACAGCACGTTTGCATTGACCTTTGCCTGCCTGGTGTGGATGGGACACATAATGGATCTTCAGAATAAAAGAACAGAGGCGATGGCGCTGTATCAGGAGGCTCTTCGTGCCTGGCCTGGATTCCCTGTGCAGCATGACCAGTGGAATATGGTGATCGATAAAGCATGGATTGAAGAAAGAATGAAGGTTCCGTTTAAAGGAATTCGGTAGGAACGGAACAGACCTGTCGGAAAGTATTTCCCAAACAGTACAACCCTGTACGGCAACCGGCCGGTCGCTCCAACGAAACCGCCGGGCCATTCGCCTAATACGAAATACAAACCGTATGGTATCAGCCGGTTACTCTTCCTCACCTTCCCTCTCCCAGCCTTCTTGTCACCAGTCCATCTACCAAGCGGTACAGCACCATTGGGGGCAGGGTGCGCCAGGGTAAGCTGTCGAAATGCGGATCCATCTGCAGGAACCTGTCCAGTCCGCAGTGCCTGAATTCCCTCGCAACATGATCCAGAAAGCCCATGGCCACGATCCAGCCCTCTTCCAGTTCATCCACCCATTCTTCATAGTACGAATCATCGGAATAATGAAAATTCATCACGTTCTCCCCGATCAGAATGAACTTGTCCACCCCGTTCTCCATCAGCACTTCGATCACATCCCGCTTCAGGTACATGATGTCATTGTACAGGGTATCATTCCATTCCCCGATCAGCTCCAGTATAGCGCATCCCACTTCATAGTTTACATACAGGATCTTCAGGTACAGGGTATCCGACCCGAAGGCATCCCACTGGGGATGGATCAGGTGGTCGTATACGGCATGGGTGAACTCGAACTCGCTGTATTCCCTTCCGTAGAACGGCGACAGCGCATCTTCCGAGGCGATGTAGTACTTTCTCCAGGCAAAATGCGGTTCAATGGTATGCATGCATTCCTTCCTTTTCAGCAAAGGTAAGGCATTCCATGGAAGGATTAAAACCGGAGGCTGATACCCAGGCTGAATGCCCTTCCGGGATGCATGCTGCTGTATACGGTCGGTTCAGCCCCATAGGAATGAAACGTGCTCACTATTTTATCATTCAGTATGTTGGAAACCCGGAAATCCACCACCGTGTTCCCGTTTTCCCCGAACTTCCGGTTCAGGCTGAAATTCAGGCTCCGGAAAGGTTCGTCGTAAATATCAGGATAAAGCCCTACACCTACAATGCTGAGCGTGGGACCTTTGACATTGAAAAACAGGGCGGCTTCCACCCCGGCCTCATAATGGCTGTAGTGAAACCCGGCATTGATTACCCAGGGCGACTGCCCGGCCATCCGGCGGGTTCTTCCGATCACCTCCCCCGATTTCTCAAATGTTTTCCTGGATTGATACTCCGTTTCCGTCATTTCTATGACCGATTCCACCAGGGTGAAATTTCCGCTCACACTGAGGTTGTTCCAGCCGGGAAACAAAAAACCCAGGTCTTTTCTTACCTCGAGCTCCAGCCCGTACAGATACCCGTCGCCCACATTCCTGGGCTGGTATTCCGTACTGGTCTGCTGCTCGGGTATCCGTACCAGCTCGATCGGGCGGTCGAAGGTCTTGTAAAAACCGCTGACCGATAGCATCTGATCCCTTTCCATGAACATTTCCCATCGGGCATCGAAATTTCCTATCCTGGTTTCGGTTATCTTTCCATCCCACGTAGCATAAGTAAACAAACTGCCGTTGAATATCCTGTTGGAGATGGGGTCGAGTATCTGTGCGAAGGAAAGCTCCTTGAAGGTGGGCCGGGCGATGGTTTTTGACCACGAAAGGCGGATATTCTGCCGTTCCGAAAGACTGAGAATGGCATTCGCCGTGGGAAAGAAATCGAAAGATTCCAGCACTTTTTCATTCTCCAGGTTCCGCCCGTTCACATGGTCGCCGCTGGCATAGCGCTGGTCGCGCCCGGTATGCCGCATCACGAAATTTTCAGCCCGGACACCAAGAACCAGCTTCAGGAAAGGCAGGGGAGCGAGCTCACCCGAAACATACATTCCGGTATTCTGAACATTCGACCGGTAGGCATTGGGATTGGGGTCGTTGTTACCCGACTGGTAATAGATGGCATTCGGGCGGTTCGGATAGATGTTCACCGGATCGAGCACCCTGGCCGGATCGGGATCAGACCAGTTCTGTGTTCCGAAAAACTGCATGTCGAAAAAGAGGATTTCATAGTCCCGGACCTTATACGTATGTCCGACCCCGAAATGCAGGCTGGCATCGCGGCCCAGCAAACTGAATTTTTTCCTGGCATCCATCCTGGCGGTAGCATTCAGCTCATTCAGCGATCGCCAGATACGTGTTGGATGCCCGGCTGCCCCGGCCACAAACAGGGTATCGACCGTTCTGTAAGTAAAGGCGGTTTTGCGGATATCCGGATCATTCGATGTGGAATAGGTGGGCGAAAGGCGCCATTCCAGTTCCCATCCCGATTCCTTCAGAAGATGGGTGCCGTGAAGAAGAACATTGGTCAGCGACCGCTGATTGTACTCCAGGTTATCGGAAGCACCAATGTACCCCGACTGACCGACGGCTTCCCCGTTGTCGAGGAGGTCGAACCGTCCTGCCCGGCTTTCACCGTTTTGCAAATGCATGGCCAGGAAACGTACTTTCGACAGGTTGGTTTTATAGGCCACCCCTCCCAGCATTCCCATCAGAACATTCTTTTCTCCCATTTCCCCTTCCTGAATAAAAGCATACCGTAATTCGGTAAGGTCGGGATCGAGCAGCCGCTGGTATTCACTGTTGATCACTCTGTCATAAAACCTGCTGTTCGATTTGTACGAAAGAGAAAAGATATATCCTATCCGGCGGTTTTTATCCGTTCCTGCCCCTTCACCGTCCAGGCTCACCTGGTTTCCCCAGGTGATGCCGGCACTGATATCGGGCAAAGCGGTTTGTTGTTCGACTGCCAGCTCCGGATGGAAACTTTTCACGAAATCCGTCACTTCCTTATCGTCAGCCCCGCTGATGGGTGTGGGAATATTCGGCTGCCGGGCCCTTTCAGGCAGCGCCCTGGTGCCATCGTCAAAACCCAGAAAATCTGTACTGCTACCGCTGTATGAGGGGAAGCCGCTTCTCAGGTGCATACCGGGATTATAAGCTGTACTCAGTGACACATTGAGTATTTTTCTTTCAGGCAGGTCTTTTGTTTCGATGTTTACCATACCCCCGGTGAAATCAGCCGGCATGTCGGCTGTGAAATTCTTACTCACCAGCATGTTGTCCATGAGGCTGGAAGGAAAAATATCCATCTGCAGACTGTTCCGGTCAGGATCAAGCCCCGGAATATCCATCCCGTTCAGGGTAGTTTTGGAATACCGGTCGCCCAGTCCGCGCACATACACATATTTTCCGTCTTCCACCGAAAGGCCAGTCACCCTTTTGGCCGCTTCCACCGCCGTACCATCGCCGGTAAGCTGCATCCGGGCAGAGGATATCCCGTCAAGTATCACGCTGGCATTTCGTTTGACTGTCTGGAGAGCCACTTCCGTCCTCCTGACTGCCTCGGCAGTAACCACTACCTCTTCCAGTTCCAGGGTGCTTTCGCTGAGTTCCAGCTGGCCAAGAAAGGTTACGTCACCGGGTTTTACCTGTACGCTTTCTATCAACAGGGTCTTATAAGATATATAGGAAAGCTGAAGGTCGTAACTACCTGCCGGAATATCCAATGAAAAATCCCCGTCAAGGTCAGTAATGGTACCTGTGGTTGTGCCTTTGATGAGAATGGTCACTCCTACCAGCGTCTCACCCGTGGAACCGTCGTAAACCGTTCCCCTGACGAAACCGTTTTGTGCCTCTGATGTGGTTCCGTTCTGAGCCCATGATACAGGGAAAACCAGAACAAGAATCAACCCCATGAATAAGTGCCTCATTTTTCTGTGCATTTTAATCTGATGCAAATGACAGGGAAACAGGCCCGCACACTCCTGGTGGAACCGGCCTGTTTCCCGATCTTGTTATTATTAACCGGTTTTGCTGATCTGAACCTGCCAACAATTTTATTTATGATTAACGTTTCTGAAGGCTCAGGGCTCCTGCCTGTGCGGCCCATGTCCACCCCAGGTCTGAAGCTTTTGCCTGCGGAGCTCCTCCTGCCGTCACACCGGCGGGAACATCTCCGTTCACGTAGTCGGAAAGGTTTTCGGCGGGAACATCCAGCATGATATCCGTAAAGGTAACCCCGGCGGCTGTTACCCTGTTGATCTGCTGCCCCTGGTTAACGGCTGTGAAGTAAATGTTCTGAAGATCCACCATGGAATTGTTGTCCACGTTGATCAGGTCGGAGGAATACCTTTCCAGATCGAAATCATTGGCAATCACCGTTCCGTTTTTAATGGTATGACCGGCTTCGTAAGTTCCTTCCGGTCCGTCCAGCTCGAAGCAATGGTCGCCCGGAGCCACGATCATAAAGTTATCCAGGGTTCCTCCCCATGACTGGTCTGTATCGATGGCATCATCTCCCGTATTCCACACCACCACATTCTTCACATTCACGGTTCCGCCGAACCATTCGATCCCGTCGTCCTGGTTGGCCACGATCTCAATGTTTTCAATCACGGTTCCCGAACCCACGCCTCCGAGGGTCAGTCCGTTGATTTCGTTCCCCGAACCGATGTTTGTACCACCATGACGAATGGACAGGTATTTCAGAACGCCTGAATTGTCCGTATCGTCGTTTCCTCCGTACAGGCCATTGGGATCGGATGTGGGAATGCCCTCGATCTGAATTTCATTCACGTCGCCGCTCTCATTCGAAGCGGAAATCCGGGCTTTCCCCAGGATCAATACACCTCCCCAGAGGCCGTTGATATCGGGATCGAGGTTCGGACTACCGAAATTCCCGGCCGCTACATCCTCGGGTGTGATCTCGTCAGCCACAGAAGTAAAAATGATGGGTGCAGAGGCCAACCCTTCGGCCATTAAGCGCCCTCCCCTGGCTACCAGCAAAGCGGTGGCATTGGGTCCGGTACCGGCTTCGCCCTTGATAATGGTACCCGGCTCAATGGTCAGGGTAGCGCCGCTCAGTACAGTGATCCTGCCTCCCAGCTGGTACACATGTTCGCTGGTCCAGGTAGTGTTTTCCGAAATGTTCTCTGAAACAATGATGTTTCCAGTGTTATTACTGTTATCATCATTGCCGTTGTTTTCCTTTTCGCATGAAGCCAGAGAAAGTGCCGCTGCAATGCTCAGAATGAATGCTGAATACGTTTTCATGTTACCGGGTTTTTGGTTTTACATTTTGTTGATGCAAATGTATCCCCGGCCCGGCAACATGGCTTTAAACCTGAATGAAGTTTGTATTAGGTTATTGTAACAACAACCCGGAAAGGCAGTGTGAATTACATATATTACTGAATATTAATTAATTGGGTATTAACATTCATTTAAACTTGCCACAGGAAATGTTTTGCGGCCGGAAATGGTCCGGTCACTTTCTTTCCGTTTTCTCCCCATGCCTTCTCTCCAGCTCTGCGATCACACCAGCCAGGCTTTCTCCTGTATCCACCAGCAATACCAGCAAGTGATACAGCAGGTCGGCCGCTTCACCCCTGAACAGGTCTTCACTTTTCTCCGCCCGCATAGCCTCTATCACCAGTTCCACGGCTTCCTCCCCCACTTTTTTTGCTATTTTCGGGGTTCCTTCGCTGAACAGCCGGGTGGTATATGAGTTTTCAGGCATTTTTTCGCGCCGCTCCCTGATCAGCTTTTCCAGGCGAATCAAAAAATCAAGCCCGTTGCTGTTTTTCTCGAAAAAGCAGGTATCGGCTCCGGTGTGACAAACCGGTCCGGCTGGTTCTGCCAGTACCAGAAGGGCATCGGCATCGCAGTCGAGTAACATTTCCTTCAGGAACAAAAAATTTCCGCTGGTTTCTCCCTTGGTCCACAGGCTTTGCCTGCTTCGGCTGTAGAAACATACTTTTCCTTCCTCCAGGGTTTTCTCCCAGGCTTCCCGGTTCATATACCCCAGCATCAATACTTTTCGGGTAGCAGCATCCTGCACAATGGCCGGCAGAAGGCCGTTTCCTTTATCAAAATTTGGTTCCATATTTTATTTATCATTATTCAACCTTACCGGTATATTTTCTCCGGCCAGGTAGGTTTTCAATTGGGAAATGCCAATTTCACCATAGTGGAAAATGCTGGCTGCCAGGGCAGCATCGGCTTTTCCCGTGGTAAATACTTCCCTGAAATGTTCCATGGCCCCCGCTCCCCCCGAGGCGATCACTGGAATATTCAGCCTGTCTGACAGCCGTGCCAGGGCGTCGCAGGCATAGCCATGCTTTACGCCGTCGTGGTTCATACTGGTGAACAGAATCTCGCCGGCTCCCCTTTCCTGCACCTCATACGCCCAGACGAACAGGTCCAGGCCTGTGGGTATCCTGCCCCCGTTGCGGTAAACCTGCCAGCGCCCGTTCTCTTCCCGGGCATCGATAGCCACCACCACAAACTGACTGCCAAAACCAGCGGACATACGGCTGACCAGTTCCGGCTGCATGATGGCCGCCGAATTGACCGATATTTTGTCGGCGCCGGCATCAAGCAACCGGCCGGCATCGGAAACATCGTTGATTCCTCCACCCACAGTAAAAGGAATGTTCAGATTTTCTGCAATACGCCTTACCAGCCCCGCAAACAATTTTCTTTTTTCATGACTGGAGGTAATATCAAGGTACACCAGTTCATCGGCGCCTTCCCGGGCATACCTGGCACCCAACTCCACAGGTTCTCCCACCTCGCGGATATTCAGAAATTCTATCCCTTTCACGGTTTTTCCGTCACGGATATCCAGACAGGGAATAATGCGTTTGGCTAACATGGTTAGTTCGTATCGTTTTCTTTCAGAAAAGGCGTTAACTCTTCATATCTGATCTTCCCTTCCAGCAAGGCTTTCCCCAGTACTACCCCGTACAGGCCGGAGTCCTTTAGCCGGATAACATCGTCAACCGATGATACACCACCGCTGGCGATCAGCCGGATGCCGGGAAAACGGACCAGAATTTTTTCGTACAATGCAGTGGAAGGCCCGGCCAGCATCCCGTCTTTTTCAATGTCGGTGCACAGCACCTGTTCCACACCCTGATCTACCCAGTAATCCAGAAAATCGAATACGCCGGTTCCTCCATCTCCCGCCCATCCCGAGATCATGATGCGGCGATCACGCACATCGGCACCCAGGATGAACCTGGAGGATCCGTACCGGCTCAACCACTGCTGCAGGAGGTTCCGGTTCGTCACAGCCAGGCTGCCTGCCGTCACCATGTCAGCCCCGGCACAAAACACGCGTTCCAGATCGGCATCCGACTGCACCCCGCCCCCGAAATCCACCACCAGGTGTGTGGCCGAGCAAATCTTTTTCAGTACTTTCAGGTTTTTCACCGTCCCTGTGCGGGCCCCGTCCAGATCCACCAGATGCAGTCGGGTAAATCCGGCCCGTTCATACTCAAGGGCCAGCTCCGCCGGATCAACGGTATATCGTGTCTGACGGCCGAAATCGCCCTTTTCCAGGCGCACACAACGGCCTTCTATGATGTCAATGGCTGGTATCATTTGTATCATAAGGCAATGAATTTTTTCAGAAGCCGGCTGCCGGCAGTTCCGCTTTTTTCAGGATGGAACTGGGTGGCAAAAAAGTTATCCCGTTCCGCTGCGGCGCTGAAGGGTGTTCCATACACAGCGATGGCCGTGGTGAAATCACCGGTTTCCACATAGTACGAATGCACAAAATACATGTATTCTCCCTCAAAGGAGGAATCGATCAGTCTTCCCTGGGTTCTTTCCAGGCGGTTCCATCCCATGTGGGGCACCTTGAGGCCGCCGGCTGCTTCAAACCGTTTCACCTTCTGTGGGATGATATTCAGGCAGGGCACATTCCCCTCTTCCGAAAACGAACACATGAGCTGCATGCCCAGGCAAATTCCCAGGAAATCCTGTTTCAGGGAAGGAATCAGCCGGGCCAGTCCCGTTTCCCGCAGGTGGGCCATGGTACCGGCGGCCTCTCCCACTCCGGGAAAAATCACTTTTTCTGCCGAAGCGATCACTCCCGGGTCGGCACTGATCACCGGTTTCACCCCCAGACGGCGGAGCGCAAAATCAACCGACCGGATATTGCCGGCATTGTACTGTATGATCACCACGTTCATGGAGCAATGGTATTTTTTGTACTTGGGATCTGACCGCCGGCAGGATCCTTCCTTACTGCCATACGGATTGCCCGGGCAAAAGCCTTGAAAACGGCCTCGATCTTATGGTGCTCGTTCGCGCCTGTGGCCCTGATCTGCAGGTTGCACCGGGCGGTATCGGTAAACGATTTGAAGAAATGGAAGAACATTTCCGTGGGCATTTCCCCGATCTTTTCCCGCCGGAAATCCGCTTCCCACACCAGCCAGTTCCGGCCACCGAAATCGATCAGCACTTCGGCCCGGCTGTCGTCCATGGGCAGTACGAACCCGTACCGCTCCATGCCCCTTTTGTCGGTCAACGCACGGCTGAAGGCTTCACCCAGGGCCAGGGCCGTATCCTCGATGGTGTGGTGCTCGTCCACCCGCAGATCGCCCTGCACCCTGACCCGCAGGTCGCAGCCTGCATGCCGGGGAATCTGTTCCAGTAAATGATCGAAGAAACCGATGCCCGTTGTTATATCCGATTCCCCCGATCCGTCGAGGGCAATTCTTACCCGAACATCCGTTTCCCCGGTCTTACGGTGCACCGAAGCTTCCATGTCCTGCATAGCCAGGTAGCGGTATATTTCGTCCCAGCTCTTTACCTTTTTTATAAGCACCTTATCGGGCACTTTGTCTTTTTCCGCATTATCAGGCGTCAGCCAGATTCCCCGGCAGCCCAGGCTGGCAGCCAGTTGCATGTCGGTTTGGCGGTCGCCTATCACAAACGAGCGGCCCAGGTCGTACCCTTCTTTCATATACCGTGTCAGCATTCCTGTTCCGGGCTTTCGCGTAGGCGCCCCGTCGTCTTCAAAATGCGGATCGATCAGCACTTCGTCGAACCGGATATCTTCATTTTCAAAAGCTTTGATCATTTTGTCCTGCACTTTCCGGAAATCATTTTCGGGGTAGGAAGGTGTTCCCAGTCCGTCCTGGTTCGACACGATCACCAGCTCGTAATCGAAATACCGCCTGATGCGGTATAAATTCCGGAACACCCCGGGCATGAACTCGAGCTTTTCCAGGGTATCTACCTGGAAATCCCCGGCTGGTTCCCGTATCAGGGTCCCGTCCCGGTCGATGAACATGGCTCTTTTATTCTTCATAACGCTGTATTTGTTTGATCAGTCTTTCGTTTTCCTCCCGGCTTCCCACTGTAATGCGCAGGCAGCCCTCGCACCCGGTTTCCCCGGAACGATCGCGCACAATGATACCCTGCCGCTCCAACCATCCCTTCATCTTTCCTGCGTTACGGAAACGCACCAGGATAAAGTTAGCATCAGACGGGAACACTTTCTCCACTTCCGGCTGTCCTGTAAGGAAATCCACGAGCCTCTTCCTTTCCTGCAGGATCGTCCGGATCCATATCTCTTTCTCCCGGCCCCTGGAGAGAATTTCCATTCCGACTTCCAGCGTCAGGGTGTTCAGGTTGTAGGGGGCTTTGATTCGGTCGAAAACCGCTATCAGGTCGGGCGAGGCCAGCGCCATTCCAAGACGGATACCGGCAGCCGCCCGGGCTTTGGAGAATGTTTGCATTATCACCAGATTGGGGTAGCGGTTCAGGAAAGGGATCATGCTTCCATGCGGTGCAAAATCGATGTAGGCCTCATCCACCACTACCAGCCCTTCGAAACGCTCTATCAGTTCCCGCATGGCATCGCGGCTCAGCAAATTGCCTGTGGGATTGTTGGGCGAGCACAGGAAAATGAGCCGGGTTTTCGGGTCGGTTTTTTCCAGCACCCTGCCGGGTTGCAATGAAAAATCATCATTCAGTGGAACTTCCCGGTATTCCGTCCCGTGAACAGCCGCAGCCACCCGGTACATGCCGTAGGTAGGGTCGATGCCCACTACATTATGGATTCCCGGATCGCAGGTAGCCCGGTACAACAGGTCGATGGCTTCGTCGCTCCCGTTTCCCGTGAAGATCATCTCCGACGCCACTTGCAGCTCTTCCGCAATCTTTCTCCGTAACTCGCGGTGCAGGGGGTCGGGATACCGGTTCAGGGGGGCATTAAACGGATTCTCATTCGCATCGAGAAATACCGCCCGTCCGGAGGGATGCTCCAACCTTGCCGAGCTGTATGGCTTCAGTTCCCGGATGTTTTTCCTGATCAAAGGGTTCAGATCGAAGTTCATGATCTTTTGATTTTGTTCAATCGAATGGTCACAGCATTCCGGTGGGCTTCCAACCTTTCGGCTTCAGCCATCACCTCGATCACGGGACCCAGTCCCAGCAATCCTTCCCGGCTGATCTTCTGGAAAGTGACCGATTTCATGAAGCTGAGCAGGTTCACCCCGCTCCAGGCCCGGGCAAAGCCGTTGGTAGGCAGGGTGTGGTTGGTGCCCGAAGCATAATCGCCCGCACTTTCGGGGGTATAGGGCCCCAGAAACACCGAGCCGGCGTTTTCCACCTTCTCTGCCAGCTCTTCAGGCCGGGTTGTTTGCAGGATCAGGTGTTCCGGAGCATACCGGTTTACCAGTTGCATCACCTCGTCCCAATCCCTCAACAGGAACACCCGGCTGTTTTCCAGGGCGGCAGAGGCTATTTCCTTACGGGGAAGATCCTTCAACTGCTTTTCAGTCTCTTTCAGCACCGGTTCAATGATCTGCTCTTCGGTAGTTACCAGCAACACCTGGCTGTCGGGTCCGTGCTCCGCCTGAGACAGCAGGTCGGCTGCCACGAACTCCGGATCGGCCGTTGCATCGGCCACCACCAGCACCTCGGACGGACCGGCCGGCATATCGATAGCCACTCCCTCGCGGTTCACCAGTTGCTTGGCCATGGTCACATACTGGTTGCCCGGGCCGAATATTTTATCCACCTTCGGTACCGTACCCGCTCCGTATGCCATGGCAGCTACGGCCTGAGCACCTCCGCACCGGAATATTCGCTGTACACCGGCATATAAAGCGGCATACAGGATAACCGGATGTACATGCCCGTTTTTATCAGGCGGGGTACACATGACAATCTCGCGGCAGCCCGCCACGCAGGCAGGAACAGCCAGCATCAGTACGGTGGAAAACAAAGGGGCAGTGCCGCCGGGAATGTACAGACCCACCTTCTCCATAGGCAAATACCTTATGGAACATTCTACCCCCGGGGCGGTCTCCATTACAGGTGATTCCGGCCACTGCGCCTCATGAAAATTCCGGATGTTCGTAGCGGCCCGTTGTATGGCCTGTTTCAGTTCACCGGGTATCTGTCTGGCAGCCCTTTCTATGTCCGGAGCGGAAACTTCCAGGTTTTCCGGGAAAAAGCCGTCGAACTGCAGGGTGTATTCTTTTACGGCCTCTTCGCCCTTTTCTTTTACCCTGAGCAGTACTTCCCCCACCGCAGACTCCAGGGTGGAAAAATCCATCAGCGGGCGCTGCAGCAGCCGGCCGAGGCTTTCCGGGTCGGGATATTTTACCATTTGCATGGACATGGTTATTAAAATTAGTTGGATCAGACAATCATTTTTTCTATGGGAATGACCAGTATCCCCTGGGCCCCGTTCGCTTTGAGCCGGTCGATCACTTCCCAGAACTCGTTTTCGTTCACCACCGAGTGCAGTGAACTCCAGCCCGGCTCTGCCAGAGGCATTACTGTGGGACTTTTGATACCCGGCAGGATACGCGAGATTTCCCCGATCTTTTCATTGGGAGCGTTCAGCAGGATGTATTTGTTTTTGTATGAATGCATTACTGCCCGCATTCGGAACAGAAGTTTTTCCAGTATATCCCGCTTCAAGGGCTCCAGACCGGGACGGGCAATCAGTACGGCTTCCGAATGCATCACCACCTCTGCCTCTTTCAACCCGTTGCTGATCAGGGTGCTGCCGGAACTCACAATATCAAAAATAGAATCGGCCAGACCAATGCCCGGCGATATTTCCACCGAACCGCTGATCTCATGGATTTCGGCGGTAAGGTTTTGTTCTCTCAGGTAATTCTGCAGAATACGGGGGTAAGATGTGGCAATCCGCTTGCCGGCAAACCAGGCCGGTCCGTTGTATTCCACTGACCGTGGCACCGCCAGCGACAGGCGGCAGCGGGCAAATCCCAGCTTTTCCACGGTTTCCACCCCACGGGCTTTCTCAGCCACCACATTTTCCCCTACGATCCCCACATCTGCCACCCCGTCGGACACATACTGAGGTATGTCGTCGTCACGCAGGTACAGGGCCTCAAGAGGGAAATCGGGCGAGCAGGATACCAGCTTACGGAAACCGTTGCTAAGGCCTATCCCCGCTTCTGCCAGAAGCTGCAACGATTTTTCACTGAGCCTTCCTGATTTCTGGATGGCTATGGTCAGCTTCGTGTCATTTTTCCATAAATCCTTTTTGCTCATTGGTTTTTGTTTTCTCTGTTATTACTATAAAAAAAGGGGTCTGCAGTATCTGCAAACCCCCCTGGGTATTTTATTTGCTTTTCCTGCATACTTTTTCCGCATCAACCGGTATGGTGATGATGATGCAGAACGGATGCAGTCAGCTGATTCATTTTTTCCTTTTTCCGGGGACAATAATACGAATATTTTTTGAAAAACAAACAAAGCGGAAAGCCTGATCTCATTTTTCCTGGCATTCTGTTACAAACAAAATATCCTGTCATGATGTTTTTTTTATATTTTCGCCTTTCCTGCGCGTCGGGAGAATTCAATGCAAACGGTTTTTCAGATGGACCATGATTCAACAGGTGCAAAGAATGTAACACAGGGTTTCGGAAAGAAAGGACCCCACAGGCTGAAACCGGAAGATCTGGGTTATACCGGTGAATTGGAAAAATACCGGGAAGAAAACCATCTCCTTGACCTTGAAACGGGCAGGGTGGTTGCAGAACACCGGGAACGGTATCTGGTCAGGACCACCGAAGGGGAATATGAAGCCGAAATAACGGGCAACATGCGGTACACTGCAGAAAGCCGGGAAGATTTCCCTGCTGTGGGCGACTGGGTGGCCCTGCAGATCTATGGGCCCGGTTCAGCCATTATTCATCATGTGTTTCCCAGGTTTTCGGTATTGAAAAGGCAGGCTGCCGGAAAACCCGGAGAGATTCAGGTCCTGGCTGCCAACGTCGATACGGCCTTTCTGGTGCAGTCAGTCGACCGGGATTTCAACCTCAATCGCCTAGAAAGGTACCTCACTCTCTGTCACGCTTCGGGAGTCAGCCCGGTTATTTTGCTCAGCAAGGTCGACCTGATCGACCGGTCACGCCTGGATGAGATGATCCGGATTTTACAGGCCCGGATCACACACGTTCCTGTCCTGCCGATAAGCAACGAAACACAGGAAGGATACTCCAGCCTGCAGAAAATGATCAAAAAAGGAAAAACCTACTGCATGCTGGGTTCTTCAGGAGTGGGAAAATCCACCCTGCTGAACCATCTTTCCGGAAAAAACCTCATGCGTACCGGGGGCATCAGCCGAAGTACCGGGAAAGGAAGGCATGTCACCAGCCACCGGGAGCTCATCCTGCTGGATCAGGGAGGCATCCTGATCGACAACCCCGGCATGCGGGAAGTAGGCATGGCAGATACCGGCAACGGACTCGAGGTCACCTTCGACCGGATTTATGCCCTGGCCCGGCACTGCCGGTACCGGGATTGCACCCATACCCGTGAGGCTGGTTGCGCTGTTCTCAGGGCGGTGGAAAACGGTGAAATAGACACCGCCACCTATGATAATTTCCTGAAGATGGAAAAAGAAAAGACACATTTCGAATCCACCATGGCCGAAAGGCGAAGGAAAGAGAAAATGTTAGGCAAAATAATCAGGGATTATCACAAAAAAGACATCAAAAGAAAAAAACACTGATATGAGGCAACCATTCAAAAAATCGCAGATCGATGTCTTCGAATCCCTGAATGTCACAGGGAAAGCTATCAAACAGGGAGTTTTGCTGACAACCCGGTGGAACAACCGGGTCAACAGCATGACCATTTCCTGGGGCCAGGTCGGCATCGAATGGAACCGGCCTGTCTTCACGGCTTTTGTCAGAGGAAGCCGGTACACATATGAAATGCTCCTGCATCACGGGGAATTTACCGTCAACATCCCTTCCGGAGGAAACGTGGAAAAGATCCTGAATTTCTGCGGAACCCGGAGCGGGAGGGACACGGATAAAATCCGGGAACTGGGCCTGACCCTGGTGGAAGGGGAAAAGGTTTCCGTGCCCGGCATTGCCGAACTGCCAATTACTCTGGAGTGCAAGGTGATTTACCGCCAGATGCAGGACCCAAAAGCCATTCCGCATCATATCCTGGAAGAATTTTATCCGCAGCACCGGAGCGGCGATCCTTCAATGACCGGCAGGGATATTCATACCATGTTTTATGGTGAGATGGTGAATAGCTACCTTATTGAGAATGGTAAGTGAAAAATGAACCCCGACCTGAGGCCTTCATCTTTATTTCATTGAAGTGCTTCATGTAACCTGCAGGAAGAATTCCTAATCATTCTTTCTTCTTGTGGTGTTAAGCCGGCAACATAAAAATCTTTCCGGAGCGCTGAGTAAAAATAATGAAGAAGGTAACCGGCAAGTGCCATGTTTTTTTTTAATTTACACATGAATCCTTTACGGGAAGATGTAACATCCTATCTTCACACCTGATGGAAATATACTATTTTTCAGGAACAGGAAACTCGCTGCATGTTGCCAGAGAACTAAAGAAAAGATTCCCGGAAGCCAAACTGATCCCGATCATCCGGGCTTTAAAGAAAAAGACAATCAGAACCGAAGCTGAAACGGTGGGGATCATATTTCCCATACATGCACTAACCCTTCCGTGGCCTGTGGAAGAATTTTTTGGAAAACTAAGAACTGGCCCCGCCACTTACCTGTTTGCAGTGGCTACCCGCGTGTGCTTCGCAAAGGTTTTTCTCAAAATAAACCGTCTGATGAAGAAACAGGGAATCACCCTCGACGCAACCTTTTCTTTCGAAATGCCGGAAACGTACATCCCTGTTTTCCAGGTATACTCAAACGAAAAAATACGGGAAGTTGAACGGGAGGTGCAGAAAAAACTGGATGTTATTAAAAAGACCATTGCCGCGAAGGAAAAACACCTGCCAAAAGATCCCGGAGGCTGGTTCTTGTTTTCCCACATCCTTTATCCGCTGATCACACAATACTTCCGGAAAATACGTTTCTCCGGCATGGAAAAGTCGTTTTATGCAGACCCGGCATGCACCGGCTGCGGAATTTGTGAAGAAATCTGCTTGTCTGGGAAAATTAAAATGAAAAATGGGAAACCCCACTGGCAATCAAATATACCCTGCACCTACTGTTTTGCCTGCATCCACTTTTGTCCGGCCCGGGCGATTCAAATTAAGAATCGAAACACCTGCCAGAGAGGGAGATATCATCATCCATCTATCAAGGCCACAGATATAATGGAACAAAAAGAATGCACAACCCCAAGCATTAAACTTCCAGTGGGATTTCTTTCAGTCTGGCAGGCAGATAATGATTTTTGCCTTTCCGGGTATATTGAATACGGTCATAAAATTGTAATTTTATCTGGCAAACTGTTTATTTCCAATACATCATGTTCAAAAAATTCAATCGCCTCCTTCTTTACTGTCTCTTTGGCCTTCTATTACTGAACCGGTGTGCAGGTGAACTTACTCTCCCGGTGCTGATCAGCGACGGAATGGTGCTGCAGAGAAATGCAGAAGTGAACATATGGGGTCACTCCCCTCCCCTTCAATCTGTGGAAATGCATTTTCTCGATTCCGTTTACCGCACACGCTCCGGCCTGTCGGGGAAATGGCAGTTTACCCTGTCAGGGCTGGAAGCCGGAGGCCCTCACAGGCTGCAGATCGTTTCGGGTGAGGATACGGCCACAGTTAATAATATCCTGATCGGCGAAGTGTGGGTATGCTCGGGCCAGTCGCAGATGGATATGGATATGAACAGGGTGCGGCCGCTGTATGAGGAAGAAATCGCCCGTGCCGGTAATCCCATGATCCGCTATTTTGAAGTCCCGCCGGCCTGGAATTTCAAAGGTCCGCAGAAGGATCTCCCCGGCGGAAAATGGGAAAGCATTTCTCAGGAAAATATCCTTCGTATTTCAGCCATTGCCTATTTTTTTGCCGATAAGTTGTATAAACAATACGGAGTGCCTGTAGGTATGATCCGGGCGAGCCTGGGGGGCTCTCCGGCCGAGGCCTGGATGAGCGCCGATGCATTGAAAGAATTCCCGGAACATCTGGAAGAAGCACGCAAATACCGGAGCGACAACCTGATCGAACAGATACGGCAGGCTGACAATCTACGGACACAGGCCTGGCACGATACCCTGAACAACAGGGACAAAGGCTATCAGGGAGAAGCATGGCAACGGCCGGAAACCGACGCATCCGCCTGGCCGGTTATGCATCTTCCCGGTTATTGGGCCGATCAGGAATTGGGCGAGGTCAACGGATCGATATGGTTCAGGAAGGACATCGACCTGCCAAAGGCAATGGATGGCAAGCCGGCCCGGCTGAACCTCGGAAGAATAGTGGATGCCGAATCGGTTTTTGTGAACGGAGTGTTTGTGGGCTCGGTAAGCTACCAGTACCCGCCACGCCGTTACCATGTTCCGGAAGGTTTGCTCAAAGCCGGGAAGAACAGCATTGTGGTGCGGGTGATCAGCCAGGCAGGAAAAGGTGGCTTCGTACCCGATAAGCCTTACGAACTCGTGGTGGAGCAGGATACAATCGACCTGACAGGAAACTGGAAATACCAAATCGGAACCGTCATGCCTCCCCTGGCACCCCAGACCTTTATCCGGTGGAAACCCACAGGGCTGTTCAATGCCATGATCGCTCCCCTTACCCGTTTTACCATCCGGGGAGTGATGTGGTACCAGGGGGAATCGAATGCCGAAAGACCACAGGAATACGCCCGATTGTTTCCGGCACTGATCAACAACTGGCGTGAAAAATGGGGACAGGGTGATTTTCCTTTTCTGTTTGTACAACTCCATAATTTTATGGAAAGTCATGAACATCCCACCGAAAGCAACTGGGCGCTTACCCGGGAAGCCCAGATGAAAGCCCTCTTGCTTCCCAATACCGCCATGGCTGTAGCCATCGACCTGGGCGAATGGAACGACATTCATCCGCTGAACAAGAAAGATGTGTCAGAAAGGCTGGTCCTGGCCGCCCGGAAAACAGCATACGGAGAAGAAAACGTACTGGCTTCAGGCCCCATGTACCAATCGATGGAAATCCGGGGCGACAGTATTGTACTCTGTTTTTCGGAAACCGGTTCGGGATTGGCCGTTCAGGACGGAGGCGAGTTGAAGCATTTTGCCATTGCGGGCAATGACAGAAGATTTGTATGGGCCAGAGCACGTATCGACGGTAACCATGTAGTGGTTTGGAACGAAAATGTGAAAAACCCGGTGGCCGTGCGCTATGCATGGGCCGATAACCCGGAAGGAGCCAACCTCTGCAACCGGGAAGGACTTCCGGCAGCACCGTTCAGAACAGACAACTGGTAGGATACTTTTCTGAAAAGAACAACCGCCCTTCTTCCTATACATACAACATCCTGAACAAAGGAATATTGTATGCCCCCATCCTATAGGTCTTCCTGTTAGGTTTCTCTGCCTGTAACCCTTTTTTGTTATGGACGTAGAGGTAGATTATGTATCAAATTAACATTTATTTACATTAGTGTCCGACTAAAAAAAAGAGAAGGGTACTCCCCAGAGGTTTCCCCTTCATGTTGTAGATTTGTTTTTTGCGGAAACAAACAACAACATGAGTAAAAATACGGAAATTAAATTTGTCGGACA
>Ga0209614_1000976_pt1 | contig 23196 bp, 24 predicted proteins | sample BlaSprsedimmetaG_FD_185484 | JGI IMG/M metagenome (GOLD analysis project Ga0209614, IMG submission 185484) | Hot spring sediment bacterial and archeal communities from California, USA to study Microbial Dark Matter (Phase II) - Blank Spring... ... | reverse complement strand
GGCCCTACCTCAGGTCCGCCAAGAACGATGCGGATGCCCGGCAGCGCCTGCCTGACGATGCGGCAGACGTCGTGAACCGCGCTCGCGTTCCAGCAGAACACCGAGACGGCGAGCACTTGGGGCTCGAGCGCGATCACGCGATACGCGATCCACCAGGGGTCGTCCGAGGTGGTGAGGTCGAGCGTCTGGAAGCCCACGCGGCCCTGCAACCTGGAGTCAGCCTGAGCGTAGGCTCGCAGGTAGCCGAGGGCGAGCGACTGATAGCCGGGCGAGTTGATCGCCAGCAACACGACCTTGAGAGGCGCGGTCACGACGACTCACCCGCTTCAGGGCGGGAGGAGGCACCGGGGCCGCCGTCGACCTCGCCGTGAAGACGATGGGAGGGCGGAAGCGGCAGAGACTCATCCACGGCGACCCACAGATGGTTCACCATGCCCGTGTCACATGCGGCTGCCACGATCGTCTCCGCGGACGAAGGGAGCGCCCCGGCCGCCACGAGCCGCGCTGCATGGAAGCCCTGCGCGGCGCAGTGCGCCATGATCGCCGGCAACTCGGCCAGATCGTGCTCGCACACCGGGACAACCGCGGTCACCGCCACCTGGAGGCGCTCCGTCTCCGCATTCGCGAGGTAGCCCGCGACGCCGGCCCGCATCGCTTGAGCGATGCCGCGTTTCCCCGCGAGGGTATCGTGCATCTCATCCGAGGAGCCCAGCACACGCACCCACAGATGCCGCACGCCCGAGAGCAGGACACCGTGAGCGTTGCCCGGGACCGACAGCGCACCGCCATCCGTCTCGATGGCGATCCGGGAGACGCCGGCATCCCGGCACGCAGCAACCACGCGGGGCAAGTCAGGATGGGCGAACGGTTCCGGCCCGGTCAGCACCACGCCATCGGCCGGCACGGTCTGTGCGATCGCTGCGGCTATCGTCTCCACGGGCAAGTACGTGGAAGCGCCGGCCGCCCCACACCGGACACACCCGGCAGGAGCGCCGTCACCCACGAATATGGGAACGAGATCGATCACCAAACTCCTTCAGGGAGCCTCGTCAGACAACCGTAGCACGATGCGGGCCTGACGGCCTCACCCCATCGCGAACCGCCCCACAGGCTCGGGTCCGCCGATCACACGACGCTCGACCTTGAGATGTCCATCGGCGTCGGAGACCACGTGCCACAGGACCAACCGCAGTTCACCACGCGAGAGCTCGATGGCGGTCAGCATCGTGGGGTAGACGCAGCAGCCCGCGTTGAAGTAGGGCACCTCTCCGTCACGCGGATACTTGAAACGGTGCGTGTGACCGCAGATGAGCGCCTTCTTGTGCGCCTTGATCCACTTGGTGTAGTGCCGCTCGATCTTGTGCCGCTTCAGCGCGTTCTTCGCGGGACTGGCGGGGTTTCTGGCGCCGAGCGCGTGTACGTACCGCCAGAAGTGGCGCAGCGCGAACATGGTGGGCCACCAGAACTGGTCGTTGGCGAAGTCCCCCTGGTGCCCGTGGAGCACCACGATCTCCTGTCCGCTCAGGTCGTGCTGGAACACTACCGACTCGATCGGCTCGATGCCCGGCATGAACTCGTACACCTCGCCGGTGTACTCGTTGTGGTGGACGTGCAGGTTCTCCTCCACGTACGACCCATCTCGCAGGAAATTGTTGTGATTGCCCCAGATGAGGACATACCGCCCGTCGTCGAAGAAGCGCTCGATTGCGCGGAACGTGTCGTGGTGCGCGCCGCGGATGTGCTTGAAGCGAGGGTGCTCCCACAGCTCGTCACCATCGCCCACCTCGACGTAGACGAAGCCGTTGCGGTAGTAGTAGTTGAGCGCATGCAGATATGAGTTCTCGTTGCGCATGAACTCGTCAGAGAGGCTGCCGTCACCGCGATGACAGTCGCTGATGAAGACGAATCTCGACTCATCATCGAACGAGATCACGCGTGCGTTCTGGTAGGCCTCGGTGAGTCGCTGCTGTGTGCGCATGGTCACCCCCTCCCGAAAGGGTACACCACGTGCGCCGCGCACCGTAGCGGCGGCTACCGGCTTTGCTCCAGCTCCGCGTAGAACGGGCACTCCATCCACTCGTCGAACACCGCGAAGGTGCCGTCAGCATATCCCTCGTAGTACGCCGAGCGCCACGTGCCCTCCATGCGTGAGCCGTCGGGCGTGATCGTGCCCTCGAAGACGTTGGGCTGCCGCTCCTGCGTGCCCGGATCGGGAACCTTGCGCTCCATGTCGATGCGGATCGAACCGCCGTCTATCTCGAACGTCCCGGCCCCGGTCTCATCTTCCAGCACGCGTATGGTTCCCGAATCGCCCTCGCCGGCGAACTCGAACGTGTAGACGTGGTTCGCACCGCTCTCCGCGACGCCGTAGATCCTGTAGCGGCACAGATCGTTCGACTCGGCGCCAGGCGCGAGCACCAGGAAGTAGACGGCGGCAACGAGCGCGGCTATCCCGATCAAGCCCCAGAGCAACGTCATAGTGCAGCCGAGCGGCAGCGTCCGCCAATCTTTCTTGGCCCCTTCGGGCATCATCCCCACCCCCGTTGCGCGCCTGTCTCCCTGCGGTCACTGTACCCATACGTGGCCGGCAGGGGCGCCGGGATACTCCGAACAGCTACAGGGCCCCTCCCCGTCTCCGGGAAGAGGCCCTGGTCATCTCTGGTGTCCGAGGCGAGAGTTGAACTCGCACGTCCCTAAGGACACTAGGCCCTCAACCTAGCGCGTCTGCCATTCCGCCACTCGGACAGAGCTGCTGCCGTGGGGGCAGCGAACGAGAGTATAACAAGACGTTCCGAGACTGCCTAGACCGATTCCCATCGTGAGCCGGTCACGCGCCGCTCGTGGTAGATGGCGCCTCAGCGGTATCCGCAGTGGCATAGCCGCTCGACACACCCAGGCTCTCCGGGATCGGGAACGGCTTGGCGAAGTGGCACGCCACCTGGTGGTCGGAGCCAACGTCGCGCAACTCGGGCTCCTCGATCGGGCACCGCTCCTGCGCGATGGGACACCGGGTATGGAAGCGGCACCCGCTGGGCGGGTCTATCGGGCTCGGTACGTCGCCCTCCAGGATGATGCGCTGGCGAGCTCGCTGCTTGTCGGGATCCGGCACCGGCACCGCCGACAACAACGACTGCGTGTAGGGATGGTGCGGCTGGTCGTAGAGCCCGCGCCAGTCGCCGGTCTCGACGATCTTACCCAGGTACATCACGGCCACGCGATCGGAGATGTGCCGCACGACCGACAGGTCGTGAGCGATGAAGACATACGTGAGGCCGAAGCGGTCCTGGAGGTCGTCGAGCAGGTTGATGACCTGCGCCTGGATCGACACATCGAGCGCCGAGACGGGCTCGTCACAGATCACCAGGCGCGGCTGGAGGGCGAGCGAGCGAGCGATGCCGATCCTCTGTCGCTGACCGCCGCTGAACTCGTGCGGATAACGGTTGATGTGCTCGGGGTTCAGCCCGACGACGTCGAGCAGCTCCTTGGCGCGGTTCCGGCGCTCGAGCGGAGTGCCGATCCGGTGTACCACCAGCGGCTCCGTGACAATCTCGCCGATCGTCATCCTCGGGTTCAGCGAGGCGTACGGGTCCTGGAAGATGAACTGCACCTCGCGACGGAACTGCTGCAGGTCTTTGCCCTTGAGGGCGAGCACGTCGCGTCCGTCGAACTCGACCCGCCCGTCGGTCGGCTCGGTCAAACGGATGATGCATCTCCCGGTAGTGGACTTGCCGCAACCGGACTCCCCTACGAGACCCAGCGTTTCGCCGGAACGCACATCGAACGACACGCCGTCGACAGCGTGGACCTTCTTGCTCAATCGCGACGCGATGATCCCCTGGTCTACCGCGAAGTGCTTGACGAGGTTCTCGACACGAAGAAGCTCGGCCATCACGCCACCCCCTCGCCTTTGCCCGCGGCACCCTGGCCGAAACCGGCCTGCCCGGCGAAGTGACACGCGGTCAGATGCGCCGGCGCCGCCTCGCGCAGCTCCGGTATCTCGCGCTTGCAGCGTTCCTGTGCGTACGGACACCGGGGGTGGAACGCGCAGCCCGGCGGAACGTCGATCAAGCTCGGGGGCTGGCCCTCGATGGGAAGCAGCGTCCCTTTCTCGTCGACGTCGTGCCGCGGGAGGCTCGCCAGCAACCCCCAGGTGTACGGATGCAGGGGTCGATAGAAGACCTCGTCGGCCTTGCCGTACTCCACCTGCTTGCCCGCATACATCACCATCACGTCGTTGGCCATGTCGGCCACGACGCCAAGGTCGTGGGTGATCATGATGATCGCGGTGCCCTGGCGCTGCTGGAGCTCGATCATGAGCTCCAGGATCTGCGCCTGGATCGTGACGTCGAGCGCCGTGGTGGGCTCGTCGGCGATGAGGATGTCCGGGTCGCACGCGAGCGCCATCGCGATCATGGCGCGCTGGCGCATGCCGCCCGAGAACTGATGGGGATAGTCCCGCGCGCGCTGCGCCGGATTGGGGATACCCACGAGGTCGAGCATCTCCACGGCGCGCGCATGGGCTTCCTTGCGCGTCATACCCTTGTGGATGCGGAGTGCCTCGCCGATCTGGTAGCCGACTCTGAACACGGGGTTGAGCGAGGTCATCGAATCCTGGAAGATCATCGCGATCCGGTCCCCGCGCATGGAGCGCACCGCACTGTCGTTCATGCCCAGCACGCTCTCACCACGGAATGTGATCCGCCCGTCGACGATCTTGCCGGGCGGATCGGGGATCAACCGCATCAGCGAGAGCGCGGTTACCGACTTCCCTGAACCGGACTCGCCCACGATCGCAAGGGTGTGCCCCTCTTTCACTTCGAACGTGACCCCGTCGACCGCCCGCACCACGCCGTCCCGCGTGGTGAAGTGTGTCTTGAGGTTCGTGACTTCGAGCAGGGCCATGTCGTCAGTCCTTCATCTTCACATCGAGCGCATCGCGCAGCCCGTCGCCCATGAGCACGAACGCGAGCACGGTGGTCAGGATGGCGAAGCCCGGCCAGATGGTGAGCCACGGTGCGGCCACCATCAGCGCCTTGGCCTCAGATAGCATGGCGCCCCACGACGGTGTGGGGGGCTGCACGCCCATGCCGAGGAACGACAGCGCCGCCTCGGCGATGATGGCGCCGCCGATACTCATGGTCCCGTAGACGATGATCGGGGCGACGGCGTTGGGCATGATGTGGCGGAAGATAATCCGCTGGTCGGAGGCGCCCATGGCACGCGCGGCGTCCACATACTCGTTCTCCTTCACGGAGAGGATCGAACTGCGGAAGACGCGGGCGACCGATGGCCAGCCGAGGATACCTATGGCGATGAACACGTTGTGGTAGCTCGGCCCCAGGACCGCCAGCAACGCGATCGCGAAGAGCGTGTACGGGAACGCGAAGAAGATGTCAGCAGTACGCATCACGAGCGTGTCCACAAGGCCGCCGTAGTAGCCTGAGAGCGCGCCCATCAGCAGACCGATCACGAGCGAGATGCCCACGGCCAGCACGCCCACGGCGAGCGAGACGCGAGCACCGTAGACCACCCGGGAGAAGACGTCGCGACCGATGCGGTCGGTACCGAACGGGTGGACCGCCGACGGGGCCTCAAGGCTCCCGGCGTCGGTGGACGTGGGCGACGCGAAGTTCTGTGGCACCCAGAAGTCGGCCGAGAGCGTCAGCGTCACGACGATCAGGATCCAAACGAGACCGATGATCGCCAGCTTGTTCTTGCGAAGGCGGATCCAGGCGTCACCCCACAGGGTACGCTCCGGACGGTTCGCCAGGTCGTCGCCGACATAGTCGGACGATCCCCCCGTCTGCTCGCCGTCCGGTCCACCGCGGTATGCAGCCTTGGGGGAATCGGGATCCGCGTCTGGGGGGAAGCCGGGCTTGCGTCGTCTGGCGCTCATTCGGCCGCACCTCCATATCGGATCCGCGGGTCGAGCAGGGCGTAGCTGATGTCCACCAACAGGTTGATGAACATCACGATCAGCACGATCACGATGACGCCACCCATCACCACGGGCCAGTCGCGCTGCATGACCGCAAGGTAGATCTCACGGCCGACGCCCGGCCACGAGAACACGGTCTCGGTGAGGATGGCGCCGCTCATCAGGACACCGAGATCGATGCCGATGTAGGTGACGACCGGGATGAGCGCGTTCTTGAGCGCGTGCTTGAAGACGACTGCACGCTCGGTGAGGCCCTTGGCCATCGCGGTACGTATATAGTCTTGGCCCATCGCCTCAAGCATCTGCGAACGCATGATGCGCGCCACGTATGCGGTGGAGACGGAAGCCAGTGTTATCGCGGGGAGGACGAGGTGGACGAAATCGGGCGGGTTACCCATGCCTGAGATCGGCAGGAACACCGCCCCTCCGGTCCACTCCTTCAGCCGGATGCCGAAGAACATCTGCAGCAAGAGTCCGAGCCAGAAGACCGGTACGGACACCAGTATGGACGTCGATAAGGTGACCAGGACGTCCCAGAACGAGTATTGGCGTATCGCTGAGATGATACCGGCGCTGATGCCGATCACGATCTCCACGATGATGCCGGCAAGCGCGAGACGGAACGTGTTGGGGAACTTGTCGAACAGGATATCGGTGACCGGACGGCCCTTCTGGTAGGACTCGCCGAGGTCACCCTGCGCGATGCCGCTCACGTAGTAGGCGTACTGGATGTGCACCGGTTCGTTGAGATGGTTCTTCTCTTCGATCTGGGCCCTGAGCGCCGGCGTCAGCGGCTTCTCGCCGACGATCAGCTGGATCGGATCACCCGGAAGCAGGCCGGGGATGCGGAGTACGAAGAGGATGAGGGTGACGCCGAGAAACACCGGGATCATCTGGAATATGCGTCGTACCACGTACTTCAACATGAGATGGGACCGTCTTCCACGTGTACATCAAAACGGTGTGACAGGTGGTGTGCCGGGGCGCCCCGGCACACTCGTCAGAGCCTGTCATCAGTACCGGTCGAGACCCTCGATCACTCGGAGAGCCAGACCGTGTCGAACGTGAACAGACCGTTGGCGCTGTACACACCGTCGTTCACGCGATCGGATGCGACACGCGTGTGACGGTAGTAGAACATCGGGATCACCACGGCGTCCTCACCGATGATGCTCTCGGCTTCCTGATACAGGGCGACACGGGCGTCGTCATCGACGGTCGTGCGGGCCTCGTCGAGCATGGCGTCGACATCAGCGTTCGAGTAGAACGAGTAGTTGTCGGCGCTGCCGCTCTTGAACAGCGGATACAGGAAGTTGTCCATGATCGGGTAGTCGGCGATCCAGCCGAGGCGACCGACCTGGTAGTCCTTGGCACCCAGCTTGTCGAGGTACTGCGCCCACTCGGAGCCGACGAGCTCGCTGTCGACGCCGATGGCCTTCAGGTCCTCCTGGACCAGCTGCAGGATGTCCTCGTGGCCGGAGCCGGTGTTGTACTCGAGGCTGATGGTCGGGAAGCCCTCGCCATCGGGGAAGCCGGCGTCAGCCAGCATCTGCTTGGCGGCTTCGACATCATACTTGGAGTACGGGAATGCGTTGGCGCTCTGGCCTACGATGCCCGGAGGCACGATGCCCGTTGCGGGCTCGCGGGTACCCTCGAAGACCTTGTCGCAGATGTCCTGGCGATCGATCGCCAGCGACAGGGCGGCGCGGACCTTGGGATCCTGCAGCGCCGGATCGGTGTTGTTGATGAGCAGGTAGTAGATCGCCTGCTCGGCACCGAGGCTGACCTGCTCTCCGGGGTTCAGCGTGTAGCCGTCGGGGCTCTCGCCGTACGTACCCACGGCAGTCTGGATCTGACCGACGGGGATCGGCACGAAGTCCAGGTTGCCGGCCTCGAACTCGAGGAACGCGGTGTCCTGGTCGGCGAGGATCTTGAAGTCGACGCCATCGATGTTCGGCTCGTCGCCGTAGTAGTCGTCGAACTTCACGATCTTGATGTACTGGTCATGCGCCCACGGCTCGGCCATCTTGAACGGACCGTTGCCGATCGGCATGTCGCCGAAGCCTTCGAACGAAGCATCGCTCGGCACCGGCGCGAGGGCCGGGTGACCGACGACATACTCGAAGTCGGCGAAGCCGTAGTTCAGCGTGACTTCCAGGGTGTAGTCATCCACGACCTTGACGCCGGAAAGCTCGGTAGCCGTGCCTTCCTGCATCTCGTCGTAGCCCTGCACCACTCCGAGGTGATACGAGATCTCCGACTCGTTCTCCGGGTTGCAGATGCGATCCCAGGCGAACTTGAAGTCCTCGGCGGTCACGTCGCTGCCATCGTGGAACTTGGCGCCTTCAACGAGATTGAAGGTCCACACGGTGGCGTCCTCGTTGGACTCCCAGCTCTCAGCGGCTGCCGGCAGCACCTCGGACGTGATCGGGTCGAACTTCACGAGGCTGTCGAAGACGGCCTGGCCGACCTGGGTTCCTTCAGACTCCTGAAGGTTGATGGGATCGATGAACGCCGGCTCGCTGATGTAGAAGTTGAACGTGCCACCCTTCGTCACATCAGACTCGGCCGGTTCTTCGCCTTCGACCGGCTCCTCGGCGGGTTCCTCCTCGGCCGCACAACCACCCATCGAGAACAGGGCAGCGACGAGAGTAAGCGCCAGGATGATCGAAAGTCCCTTGCGGAATCGCTCAGACAAGATAGAGCCTCCCTCCAGTAACTAGGACCGTTGTCGTCCTATCCGTTGCGGTCTTGGCAGCTCTCGCCTCGCACATCCCTCCTTACGCCGACTCACGCGGCTTCCGGGCACGGTGGTCGCCACCATGCCACTAGAGCGGATTTGCGTTTACTTGAAGTAATAGTCTGGCCTTCTCTACCGCGAAGTGCAAGCGTCCACGCATAATCAGGACACTCGGGTGAATCACGAAGGGCGGCCCGGAGGGCCGCCCTTGCGTCAGTGACGATGCTGCGGATACCCGCTACATGCCCGGCCGGTAGATCAGCATCAGAAGCAGCGCCGTAAGCCCGTAACCAGCGGCGAACGCGATGGTGATGCGGTCGAGGTTCTTCTCGATGGTGCCCGTGCCGGTGGCCGAAGCGGGCATGCCCGCGCCAAACATCGATGACACTCCGGTGCCTTTCCCGGAGTGAAGCAACACGAATATAATCATCCCGATTCCGCATACCACATGGATGGCAAGGGCGATATATGCGACTACATCCACAGCGATCTCCTCACGTGCGCCGCAGGGCGGCGATAGGGCGACTCAGACGAACCGTGTCAGTATAGCCGCGCCCGCCCACACCCTCAAGTGATATCCAACAGCGAACGGGCCGTCCAGGCGTCGGGCGCCGCTACTCCCAGCAGGTCGCATACCGACGGCGCCACGTCCGCGAGGACTCCCCCGCTCCGGACCTCGGACACACTGTCGGCCACGCAGATGAATGGCACCGGATTCAGCGTGTGAGCGGTGAACGCACCGTCGTCGGCAGGATCGCGCATCTGCTCCGCGTTGCCATGGTCCGCAGTGATGATCGCCGAGCCGCCACGCTGACGGATGGCCTCCACCACCGCGCCCACACCGGCATCGACGGCCTCCACAGCCGCCACGGCCGCCTCAAGGATGCCGGTGTGACCGACCATGTCGCAGTTCGCGTAGTTGACCACGTAGAGATCGGCCTGCTCTGCCAGGATGGCGTCCACGAGCCGTCGCGTGACCTCGGGAGCGCTCATCTCCGGCTGGAGGTCGTAGGTGGCCACCTTGGGACTGGGCACGAGGATCCGCTCCTCCCCCGCCTTGGGCGCCTCCGCACCTCCGTTGAAGAAGAACGTCACGTGCGCGTACTTCTCCGTCTCCGCGATGTGCAGCTGCCGCAGTCCGGCGCCAGCCACGACGTCTGCGAGCACGCAGCACGGCAGATCCTTGGGGAACGCCACCGGTGCGGGGATCGTGGGATCGTATTCCGTGAGGCAGACGAACCGCACATCCGGCGTCACGGTGCGGGCGAATCCCGTGAAGCCGGGGTCGGTGAAGGCGCGCGTGATCTCGCGGGCGCGGTCGGGGCGGAAGTTGAAGAACACGAGCGCGTCACCGTCTTCGACATGCGCCACCGGCTCGTCGCCGTCGTACACCACCGCCGGAACGACGAACTCGTCGGTCACGCCCTCCTCGTAGGAGGCCGCGATCGCCCCGGTCGCCGAGTCTGCTCTCGCGCCATCGGAGAGCGTCATCGCACGCCACGCCTGCTCCACCCGCTCCCAGCGATTGTCGCGGTCCATCGCGTAGTAGCGCCCCGAGACCGTGGCCACGCGACCCACGCCGATCTCGGCCAGCACGCGTTCGAGCTGCTTCACGTAGCCGAGTCCGCTCGTGGGCGGCACATCGCGACCGTCGAGGAACGCGTGCACGAAGACGCGTTCGGCGCCCAGGGACGCAGCCATCCGCACGAGCGCGTAGAGGTGCTCCTGATGACTGTGCACGCCGCCATCCGACACCAGACCCATGAAGTGGACGGCCCGTCCCTCGGCCGCCGCCGCGGAGATCGCCTCACGGAGCACATCGTTCTCCCGCAGCGAGCCGTCCGCGATGGCCGCATCGATCCGCGTGAGCTCCTGGTACACGATGCGGCCCGCTCCTATGTTGAGATGCCCCACCTCCGAGTTGCCCATCTGGCCCTCGGGAAGACCCACAGCACGCCCGCTTGCCGATAGCGTGGTCCAGGGGTGCGTCTCGAAGAGGAGGTCGAGCGCTGGTGTCCGCGCAAGGGAGATGGCATTGCCGGGGCCGGGCGCGGCCATGCCGAACCCGTCCATGATGATCAGCGCAACCGGTCGGCGCGGCGCCACCTAGCGGGCCGCCTTCACGATATCGGCGAAGGGGTCGGCCTTGAGAGCTGCGCCGCCCACGAGAGCACCATCGATGTCGGGCTCGGCGAAGAACATCGCTGCGTTCTCCGGCTTGACAGAGCCACCATACAGGACGCGCACGGCCATGGCCGCAGGCGGGCCATACATGGCGCCGATGGTGGCCCTGATCGAGCGGCATACGTCGTTGGCGGCCTCCGGGGTGGGTGTGCGCCCGGTGCCGATCGCCCAGATGGGCTCGTAGGCGATCACAAGACGCTGCGCCTCGGTTGATGTGAGGCCCGCGGCGCCGGCGGTCACCTGGGCGCGCACGAACGATTCCGTCTCGAGGGCCTCCCTGACCGTCAGCGCCTCGCCACAACACATGATCGGCGTCATGCCCGCGTCGAAGACCGCACGCACCTTCTTGTTCACGCTTTGGTCCGTGTCGCCGAAGAACTCCCGGCGCTCGGAGTGGCCCACGATGACGTAATCACACCGGAGTTCGGTGAGCATCCGCGCCGAGATGGCGCCGGTGTACGCTCCCTCGGCCTCCCAGTGCACATCCTGCGCCCCGAGGGAGATCCGCAGTCCGTCGAGCTCGATGACGGTCGATGCCGCCTTGAGGCCGGTGAACGGCGGGCAGACCGCCACCTCCACCTCGTTCCACTCCTCCTCGACTCGCTGTGCGATGTCCTGTATGAGTACGGCACCCTCACCGGAGGTGGTGTGCATCTTCCAGTTCCCCGCGACGAGCATGCGTCGGGTCGTCATGGCAGCCTCCTACCTGTCCTGGAGCGCGTCCACGCCGGGAAGCGCAGCGCCCTCGAGCAGTTTCATCGAAGCGCCGCCGCCCGTGGAAACGAACGTGACGCGGTCGTCCAGGCCGAACTTCCTGAGCGCGGCAGCCGAGTCGCCACCGCCGATTATCGACTGGGCCCGGTTGTTGCGGCCAACCGCCACCGCGATCTCACGGGTGCCGGTCTCGAACGGCTTCTTCTCGAACACGCCCATCGGCCCGTTCCAGAAGATTGTCCTTGCCGAAGCGATGTCGCCCTTGTAGAGCTCGATCGTGCTGGGTCCGATATCGAGGCCCATCATCCCTACGGGGATCTCCTCCCGGCCGACGATCCTGGTGTCGGCGTCGTCCACGATCTCCGTGGCCACCACGAAGTCGGTGGGGAGCACCAGATCCACGCCCGCCGTCCGCGCCTTCTCCAGCATCTGCTTCGCCGGCTCCACCCAGTCGGCCTCGACGATCGAGTCTCCCACCTCGAGGCCTTTCGCGACGAGGAACGTGAACGCCATCCCGCCACCGATCAGCAAGGTGTCGCAGCACTCGATGAGCTTGTCGATCACGCCGAACTTGTCGCTCACCTTGCTGCCCCCGAGTATCGCCACGAACGGGCGGTCTGGGTCGATGAGGATACCGTTCAAGGTGTCCACCTCGCGGGTGAGGAGCATGCCTGCGTACGCGGGCAGATACTCGGCCACCCCCGCAGTGGACGCGTGGGCGCGATGCGCAGCGCCAAAGGCATCGTTCACATAGATGTCGCCGAGCGATGCGAGCTGCTGCGCGAACCCGGGATCGTTCTTCTTCTCGCCGGGATGGAACCGCACGTTCTCGAGCATCAGGATCTCGCCGTCGATCATCCGCCCCACGGCCTCCTCGGCCTCAGGCCCCACGATCTCCGGCGAGAACGCCACGTTGCGTCCGATGAGCCGTTGCAGCGTGCGCCTTGCCGGCTTGAGGGTGTACTGCGGATCGGGCGCGCCGCTCGGGCGGCCGAGATGGCTCATGAGCACCACCCGCGCCCCGTGGTCGATCAGATAGCGGATCGTGGGCAATGCGGCGCGGATCCGCGTGTCGTCGGTCACCTCGCCCTCGGCGATCGGCACGTTGAAGTCGACGCGCACGAGCACGCGTTTGCCGCGCACGTCGACGTCCTTGACGGTCTTCTTGGCGAACATCGGGCCTCCTGGAACGGACGGGTCTCCTGCCGTGCGAGAAGCGGGGCGCCCATAACGCTATGGACGCCCCGCCGGGATGCCGGCTCAGCCGACTATCTTGATGAGGTCTTTCACGCGGTTGGAGTAACCCCACTCGTTGTCGTACCAGGACACGCACTTCACGAACGTGCCCTCGCCGTCCATCACCATCGTCTGGAGCGAGTCGAAGATCGAGGAGTGGTCGTTGCCCACCACGTCCACCGAGACGATCGGGTCCTCGCAGTACTGCAGGATGCCCTTCATCGGGCCCTCCGCGGCGGTCCTCATCGCGTCGTTGATCTGCTCCCTGGTAGCCGGCTTCTCCAACTCGGCCACCAGATCCACCACCGAGCCGTCGGGCGTGGGAACGCGCATCGACATACCGTCGAGCCTGCCCTTCATGTCGGGGAGCACCAGCCCGATCGCCTTGGCGGCGCCCGTGGATGTGGGAATGATCGACATCGCGGCCGCGCGTGCCCGACGGAGGTCCTTGTGCGGCAGGTCGAGAATGTTCTGGTCGTTGGTGTAGCTGTGGATCGTGTTCATGAACCCGGCTTTGATGCCGAACGAATCACGCAACACCTTGGCGAACGGCGCGAGGCAGTTCGTGGTGCACGAGGCGTTCGAGATGATGTGGTGGTTCGCCGGATCGTAGTCGCCGTCGTTCACGCCGATAACGATCGTGATGTCCTCGTTCTTCGCTGGCGCTGAGATGATGACCTTCTTGGCGCCTGCGTCGCGGTGCGCCGCGGCTTTGGTGGCGTCGGTGAAGAAGCCGGTGGATTCCACCACGACCTCCACGCCGAGATCACCCCACGGCAGCTGTGCGGGATCGCGCTGGGCCATCACCTTCACGACACGACCATCCACCGTGAACGAGTCGTCCCCTGCCTTCACTTCGTGAGGGAACACCTTGTGGACCGAGTCGTACTTCAAAAGGTGCGCAAGCGTCTTGGCGTCGGTGAGGTCGTTGACCGCAACGACCTCGATATTCGGGTCGCTCTCGCACGCGCGGAACACGAGGCGGCCGATGCGCCCGAAGCCGTTGATACCTACCCGAATCGTCACGTGGTACCCCTCCTTGGAACGGTGTGCCGTCACTGACCGGACCTGAAAGGCCCGTACCGCATGGTAACCCGCAAACGTAACCACCGGAGCGCCCGGCCGGGCGGCCCCGACTAGTACCTACCCCTCTTCCGCCAGCTCCTCGAGCCTCCGAATGCGATGATAGACCGCCGACTTCGAGAGCGGCGGGTCGGCCAGCTCGCCGAGTTCGCGCAGGCTGACCTCCGGATACTCAAGCCTCAACGACGCGATCTCGCGCAATGCCGGCGGCAACGACTCCAACCCTCGCGCCCGCTCGATCGCCCTGACCGCGGCGACCTGCCCCGCTGCCGCGGCGGCGGTCTTCTGGAGGTTCGCCGTCTCGGCGTTCACGAGACGGTTCACGTCGTTACGCATCTCCTTCAGGATACGCACGTCCTCGGTTCGGAGCAGTGCCCTATGCGCACCCACCAGGGCCAGGAACGTGACGATCGGCTCGGCGCCTTTGAGATACACGGTGTATGCTCCCCGCCGCTGGGTGACCCGGGCGTGGATGTCGAAGCGCGCCATCAGGTGTACCAGATCGTGGGCGATCGGCTCAGACTCGGCGGTGAGCTCGAAATGGAAGTCGCCATGGGGATCGGCAACGAATCCTCCGCCGAGGAACACGCCCCGCAGGTATGCGATGGCGCAGCAGTCCTTCTTCACCAGACTCGAGGGCAGTTCGTACAGCGGGGCGTACGAGTGGTCGATGATACCCATCTCCGTGAGCGCCGACTGCAACGCCGGCTGGTCGATCACGGTGATCAGATAGTTGTTCGACCGATGCAGCACAGAGCGCCTGACGGTCAACTCGGTCTCAAGGTCGTACGTGCCGTGCAGGAGCTTGATCACCTTGCGCGCCACGGGCGCCGTCTCGGTGGCGATCTCGAGTCGTACCCGCCCCTGGCCCGTGAAATGGAGCGCCCCCTCGACGCGGATGAGCGCCGAGAGCTCCGCACGAGCGCAACAGGCCTTGGCCGCCTCGATGCGGGCGAGCTCCTCCTTCACCTCGGCAGTGAACGACATTCACCACACCTCCGTGAGCGCCGCGAGCAGTCTGTCCTGATCGTGACGCGCGGGGTCACCGGCGTCGGTGAGGTCGGCGGTCACGACACGCACGCCGTGAGCCCGGATCCGCGAAAGCTGATCGTCGCCCGCCAGGACGTGCCTACGACCCGCCGGTTCGGAGGGGATGTCCACGAGCGCCACGTCGATGAGGCCCTCCAGGCCATGGGCGATCAGAGCGTCCACGTGGTCGGCGGCATCCATTCCCTGGGTCTCGCCACGCATGTTCGCCACGTTGCACACATACACGACACGCGCGTCGCTCTCGCGAAGCGCGTCGGTAACGCCGCTCACGAGGAAGTTGGGGATGATGCTGGTGAAGAGGCTGCCCGGGCCGATCACCACCACATCGGCATCGCGGATGGCGTCGAGAGCCGGGCCATAGGCAGGCGCATCGCACGGCTCGAGACGGACCTGCGATATCGGGCCTTCCGTCTCGGCCACCCTGGCCTGTCCGATCACACGTTGGCCCGCACTGTCCCATCCGGAGAGGACCACGTCTGCGAGGGTCGACGGTACCACGCTCCCACGAACCCCGAGCATCCGGCCAGCAGCCTCCACCGCCTCGCCGAAGCCGCCTTCCAGGTCCGCGAGCGCGGCGATGATGAGATTGCCGATGGCATGACCCGCCAGGCCTTCCCCCGAGGCGAACCGATATTGGAAGACCGGTGCGAGCTCGCTTCCGGGATCGGCCAACGCCACAAGACAGTTGCGGATGTCACCGGGCGGGAGCATCCCGAGTTCCCGGCGGAGGTGCCCGGAGGAGCCGCCGTCGTCGGCCATGGTCACCACGGCCGTGGGCTCGAGACCGGCCCGGAGCATGCATCGCAGCACCAGCGGGAGCCCTGTCCCGCCGCCGATCGCCACCGCTGAGCCGCCCGTCGTCATCGCGTCCTGTCTTTCGAGATGTCGCGATGCGTGACCGTCACCGTATAGCCGAGTTGCTGGACATGCGCGGCCGTCTCTTCCGCGAGCGCCACGCTCCGGTGCATGCCGCCCGTGCAGCCAAGCGCGATATGCAGCGCGGTCTTGCCCTCCGAGAGGTAGTTGGGCAGCAGGAACTCGATCAGCGGATACCACCGGTCCAGGAAGATCTCCGCTTCCGGCTTGCTGAAAACGAACTCCCTGACCTCGTCCTGGAGGCCGGTCTTGGAGCGGAGCCTGTCAAAGTAGTACGGATTGGGCAAAAAGCGTACGTCCATCACGACGTCGGCGTCGATGGGCACGCCGTACTTGAACCCGAACGAGGAGACAGTGACCATCAACTGGGCCTCACGACCCGCGGTGATGAACTCCTCGCGGATGAGTGCGCGCAGCCGTCTGGGCGGCAGGTCCGTGGTATCGATGAGCAGGTCGGCACGCTGCTCCACCGCCTGGAGGAGCTCGCGCTCTCGGGATATCCCCTCTGTGACCGACCCGATGTCGGCAAGAGGATGCCGTCGACGGGTCTCCTTGAAGCGGTTCACGAGTGTGCGGTCATCGGCCGTGAGGAACAGTATGCGTGGCCGCTCACCGCGGGCCTCAAGACGGTCGATCTCGCTGATGAGCTCCTCGAAGAACGCGCCTCCGCGCACGTCGCACACCACCGCGACCTTGCGCACGCGGCTGCCCGGCAGCGCGGCGAGCGAGACCAACTGTCCGAGAAGCGCGGGCGGCAGGTTGTCTATGCAGAAGTAGCCCAAGTCCTCGAACGTGTGGATCGCCTGCGTACGGCCCGCGCCCGACATCCCGGTGATGAGCACCAGATCGCGCTCGGCAACCGGCGCGGGCGATGAGTCGCCGATGTCGATGTCTCCGGCCATGTCAGCCTCCTCGACTACTTGCCCGAATCAGCCAGCGATGTGCCTACCGACGTGACGATGGCGATGATGACCGCTGAGACAAGTGTCTGCCAGAAGCCGGTGGTGGAGACCCCGTCGACCACCCACGCCACGAGATAGAGCATGCCTGCGCTGATCACGAGCGAGAACAGACCGAGCGTGAGGACTGTGACCGGGAGTGAAAGGACGTGCACGATCGGCTTGACCACCGCGTTCACGACCGCGAGCACGAGCGCCGCGATCACCGCCGAAGGCCAGAAGGCGTCGACCTTGAGTAGTGCGCCGTCGGAAAGGTAGGCCACACCGAAGATGGCTGCGGCGCTGAACAGCATACGAATGAGGAACTTCACGGCACTGCTCCCTTCACCGCTGATGCGGGTCTTTGCTGCCAGTCCTGAGAGTATAGCAGCGGGGTATGACCCTCAATGGTGCAGAACGTGTGCGACGGACGTTAGCCCGCGTCAGCCAGTCATCCGAAGCGCTCAGGAGCCTTCGTTGCCCGCCGGCTCCGTTCGGAACTGCGTGTGATAGAGCTCGGCGTACAGGCCACCGGCAGCCAACAGGCTCTCGTGAGCCCCGTATTCCACGATCCGTCCGCCCTCCACTACCAGGATAAGATCGGCGTCGCGGATGGTGGACAAGCGGTGGGCGATGACGATCGAGGTCCGTCCGGCCAGCGCCGTCTTCAGCGCGCGCTGCACCGCCGCCTCCGATTCGGAGTCGAGATGGGCGGTCGCCTCGTCAAGCACGACGACGTCGGGCGCCTTCAGGAGCAGTCGCGCGATCGCGATCCGCTGCTTCTCTCCGCCCGAGAGCCGGTAGCCGCGGTCACCCACGAGCGTGTCGAGCCCCTCGGGCAGTGAGTCCACGAGCGTGCGGATCTGCGCGCCTTCGAGCGCAGCTATGAGCTCGTCCGGGGTGGCATCGGGATCCGCATAGAGCAGGTTCGCTCGAAGTGTGTCGTGGAAGAGATGGGGGTCCTGCGTGACCATGCTCACGACATCATGCAGCGATTCGAGAGTGGCGTCGCGGACATCCACTCCATTGATTCGCACGGCCCCGCTGTCGGTGTCGTACAGACGCGGGATCAGGTAGCTGATGGTCGACTTCCCGGCGCCCGAGGGGCCGACCAGCGCGACGAGCCGCCCGGGCTCTGCGACGAAGCTGATGTCCCGGAGCACGGCTTGCCCCTCGGCCAGGTCGGTGACGGCTACCGACTCGAGCGAAGCAAGCGAGACGTCCTTAGACGACGGATACGAGAACGCCACGTTCTCGAACTCCACACGCGCAGGACCGCGGTCGAGAGCCACCGCGTCGGGCTTGTCCGTCACCAGGAGCGGCAGATCCAATACCTCGAAGACACGCTCGAAGGAGACGAGCGCGGTCATGACGTCGACGTTGATGTTGGAGAGCGCCGTGAGGGGCCCATACAAACGGTTGAGGTATGCCGTGAGGGCGACGACCGTACCCACGTCGACGAGACCACGGGCAGCCATCGCGCCGCCCCATCCGTACACAAGCGCCGTGCCCAGGGCGGCGGTGAGTGTGAGCGACACGAAGAACATGCGGCCGTATACTCCCCGGGTCACCGCGATATCGCGAACCCGGGCCGCCTTCCCGGCGAACTCGGCCTCCTCGTCTGCGCTTCGACCGAAGAGCTTCACCAGGAGCGCGCCAGCCACGTTGAAACGCTCCACCATCATCGTGTTCATCTCGGCGCTCAGGTCGTAGCCCTCGCGTGTGATGCGGCGCATCCGCTGCCCCACCCAACGCGCCGGTAAGGCGAACACGGGAAGCAGGATGAGCGCGATCAGCGTGAGCTTCCACGACAAGGCGAACATCGCGATCAGCACGAGCGTCACGCGCATCAGGTTGCCGATGACCGTTGAAAGCACGTTGGTGAGCGCCGTCTGGGCGCCCTGGACGTCGTTGTCGAGCCGGCTCACCAGTGCGCCGGTCTGGGTTCGCACGAAGAAACCGAGCCCCATCCGCTGCACGTGCGCATAGACCCTCGTACGCATGTCGTAGATGAGACCCTCGCCGATGCGGAGTCCGAGATACCGTTGGACCAGCAGGACGCCGCCGTCGAGCACGGCCAGGCCCGCGATCAGGAGCGCCAGCGAGATGACGAGGCCCGCGTCGCCTCCCAGGATGCCCCGGTTGATGATCTCCCGGTAGATGAGCGGGTCCACGGCGCCGATGACGGCATCGATCGCCACCAGTACGAGGAACCCGGCGACCATGGCGCGGTACGGTCGCAGCAGTTCGAAGATGCGCCTGGACGTGCCCGGCGCCACCTTGGCGTCTTTGACCGAGGGATCCAGCTTGAACGAACTGACTCCCGATCGGCTGTTCCACCCCGGGACCACTAACACCTGCGGCCTCCTGTCTTGAGGGGCGCTCCCTCACTCTCCGGGTGACGCGTCGAACGCTGGATGATGACGGATCTCGCCCGATGGCGTCTCATCACCGAGTGCCAGGCATAGAACGTTGTCTGCCGGCACACCGGGATACGTGGCGTCTCCGCACGGCTGGAAACCGAATCGCGTGTAGAACGACGGGTCGCCCACGAGCACACAACCGGAAGCCCTCCGCGAGCGCAGCACCTCCAGTCCCGCCTCCACCAGCGCACGTCCCACGCCCGACCCCTGATGGTCAGGGCGCACCGATAGCGGGCCGAGAAGGGCCAACCGGTGAGCGCGTCGCCCACCACTGCGGGCGAGAATGCGATGTGGCCCACGACATCGCCGCCCGTCTCGGCGACCAGCGACACCTGCAAAGCGCCCGCTTCTCGTAACGCATCGACGATGAGGTGCTCCGTCTGCCTGCTGAACGGGTGGTCCTTGAACGCAGCGATGGTGATATCGCGTATCGAGTCTACGTCGCGCGGGGTCTCGAGGCGGATGATTACAAGCCTGCTCCCTTCTGACGCTGTCCGTGCACCGGTTCGACCGGCCTCCAGCAGGGTAGCGCATCGAGGCGACACTCGCAGGACTGTCGCCAACACTTCGCTCCATCTGCGAGACGCCGTGAGATCGCGCTGGTACCCTTAGGGTCACACACACATGATGGCCGCGCCACGACGCAAGGAGTCTGCCATGGCCCGAACGATCGCCTGCCCGGACTGCGGCGAGTCGGACGACATACGCGGTTCTGAGACACCCGACGGTATCCGTATCACCTGTGGGGTGTGCGGACGTTCATGGCTTCGGGACGAAGAGCCCGAGCGGTGCGTCACCTGTGGCGGGACCGACCTCGTCAAGCGCCCGCATGCACTCACGCAGTTCTCGCGCGGCACGCAGCTGTCCATCGTGGCCATGGGCGAGACCGTGCTCTGTGCCGTGTGCGATGCCGCGATGGTGGAATGGTCGAACGCCCGGGCCGTACCAGCGAACTACCGGCCCCGCGCCACCGAGAAGCGCGACGACGACGATGCCGACGGTCCGGTGATGATCACGCCCTGAGCCGAGCAGCCTACCAGTCGCCGAGTTTCTCTCCCTCGGCTGGCATGATGAGCAGGATCTCCGAGCCGCCTGAGCGTGGGTAGACAGAGATCTTCAAGGGGTAGACCCGATCGGCCTTTTCGAACGCAAGGTCGGTGTTGGGCCAGTCGACGTCCAGCGCCGTCCACCCGTTCGCCTCCGCCCATGCGCCGAAATCGGCGAGCGCCTGCTCGGGGTCCGCGTCGCCCTCGAACGTCACGTACAACTCGGTGCCCATCTCGGTCTCATCGACCATGTCATAGTCCGACAGGTCGGGGATGTCATCGAAGTCCGTCGGCGCAGCCTGGGATCCCGCGTCGGCGACGGTACCGCTGGTGTCACCGGATTGCAAGGACTCGCCCCATGATGACGACGAGTCAGCCTCGTCGCTGCCGCAACCGAAGAGCGCGAATGAGAGCACGAGCGCGAGCGCGAGGAAGAGTGCCCGGGTGAGGCCCTTCTTGTTCATCGTCGATCCCCTTCTGGTCAACAGCGTTCTGCGTGGAGCGGGAACGCCGCGATGCGGCCCTTCACAGCCGACTACGCTACCACATCCTGCGTGGATCCGGCGGCGTGCGTGGCGCACATCTGGTTGCCCCCGGGCGCACGGCTCAGGAGCAGGAGAGCGCTCTGCGCTCCTCACGGGTGAACGTGCGCCGCAACTCGGCAAGACGTGCCACGTGCTCTTCGAACTGCAATCTCACCAGCTCGCTCCGCATATCCGGGTCGAGCTTGTCCAGCACGAGCATCTGGAAGACGCTGTTGATCTCCGAGCTCTCGAGTCTGTTGGCGAGCTCGTACGCATCATCGAGCGTGGTGATCTTCTCGCTCCGGATCTCCGCAAGCTCGCGCTCGATCGACTCAGCGACATCGAACTGATGCGACGTCAGCGCCTGTACCCTCTCGTCGTCGGCAAGGTTGGCCAGTCCCGTCTCCAGCAGGGTCACGTGAAGCGCCTCGTCGGCCGCCATCTTGAGCCAGATATCGCGTGCAGCAAGATCGGCGACGAACATCTCCGCGAGCGCTGAGTAGAAGACCTCGGCTGCTCGCTCCCAGGAGATCGCCCGATCGAAGAACTGCGCCACGGTCATGCCGATCACGGTCCCTCCGCTGCACGTGCGCGGCGCGCACGATAACCATTCGCCGGGGTGACAGGTGGCCCACATCCAGCCGACGTGCGAGGTCGCAGGGACGAGCCACTGCATACGATAACGTCTGAGAGGCCTCTTGGATGCGGCAAGACGACGAAAGGCGCCTCCGTCTGACGTACGGCCGCCGCCCCGTGTAGCTCAGCGTGGAGTCGTGTGCATCTCGGCACGCACGTAGGCGATGGAAGCTGAGACGAGCTCCTCAAGGACCTGCAGGTCGATGTCGGCGAGGCTCTTCACGTACAGACATGACACCCCGGTGCGGAACGTCCCGAGTTACGCGAGCAGATCCTGGTACCCCTCGAAGCCGGACATGATGTACAGCGTGAGGTCACGCTTGCGGGGCGAGAACCCCACTTCGAACCAGTCGCCCTCACGCCCGCTGGCGTACCGGTAGTGATAGCTCCCGAAGCCGACGATGCTCGACCCCCACATGACCGGCTGCGCTCCCGAGAGGCGGGCCATCATCTCCACGAGCGCACGGCAGTCGTCGCTCCTGCCTTCACCGCACGCCTCCGCTATGAAGTCATCGACGCTCGCGTTGGTGGGCTGGGTCTTCAACTCGGCCATGGGTGCCCTCTCTCAGCGGATCGCCGGTGATATCGATGCTCGCGCCCCGTCTCCTATATCAGGTTCCGCCTGCGCAGCCACCATCCGATCGCCATGCCCAGGAGGATCGAGATCGCCACCACTATCCAGAACGCGCCGGGCGTCTCGGCGAGCGGGATGTCGATCACGTTCATGCCGTACCAGCTCGCGATCACGGTGGGGACGGCCATCACGATCGCTGCCGAGGTGAGCACCTTCATCACCACGTTGAGGTTGTTGGAGATCACCGACGCCAGCGCGTCCATCGTGGAGTTGAGGATGTTGGTGTAAATCTCGGCCATCTCCATGGCCTGCTCGGTCTCGAGCACCGCATCTTCGAGCAGCTCGGTGTCTTCCTCGTACTCGGTGAAGAGCGCGTTGCGGGCCATGCGCCGGAGGACTCCCTGGTTGGCCTTGAGCGACGTTGAGAAGTACACAAGCGACTTGCCGAGTGAGAGCATCTGGATGAGCTCCGAGTTCTGCATCGACTTGCGCAGACTCATCTCGAGACGGGTGCTTGCCGTGTCGATGCTGCGTAGTGCGTTCACGTAGGCTGCCGCGACCTCTCGCACGATCTGCACGGTGAAGCGACTCCGCTTGTGCGTGGAGAACGCACGGTACCCGCCGGTCACGAACCGGTCGAGCACGTGGCTTTCGTAGAGCCGCACGGTCACGAAGGCCCGGGGCGTGTGGATGATGCCCAGAGGATAGGTCTGGTAGACGATGAAGTCCTCCATGTCGCGCTCCACCTGAGGCACGTCGAGGATGACCATCACGTAGTCTTCCTCGACCTCGAGCCGGGGCAGCTCCTCATCATCCAGCGCGGCCCGCAACACATCCCGGTCGACCGCCACCATCTCCGCGAGCTTGTCGAGCTCCGCATCGGACGGCTTGACCACATCGACCCACGCGCTTCCGTCCTCGGGAAGGCTGCGCAACTCCTGGATCTCCGTGCTGCTGAAGGTCTTACGCCTGATCCGGATCACGTTCGCCTCCGCTCGTCGTGCTGCCGCCAGGGCGGGCACTGCCAGTTCACGGAGAGCTTCTCCTCCGCGCCGCTCACGAGCATACCGCACCGGGTGTGCTCTTGGACCCCATGAGTGTGCGGCGGGAAGCATCCCAAACTCGGGCATTGACTGAATAGGTGGACTCCTTCTTCAGTGAGATCGGTTAATCCACGGAGGAGAGGAGTCCAAGACCATGATAGTCCGAGTAGAGCTTGGTGTGGTGGAGTTCG
>Ga0209614_1000974_pt1 | contig 23216 bp, 21 predicted proteins | sample BlaSprsedimmetaG_FD_185484 | JGI IMG/M metagenome (GOLD analysis project Ga0209614, IMG submission 185484) | Hot spring sediment bacterial and archeal communities from California, USA to study Microbial Dark Matter (Phase II) - Blank Spring... ... | reverse complement strand
GAATGAGGAGAAGAACATGTATGCGCGGCTGGCTGTGCAGGGAAATATTCGTAGGTCGGGGTGAGATTGCGAACCCCGACACAAAGCCGTGGGAATTGTTGGAGTTCGCGAGCTCACTCCAACCTACGAAACTGACAAGAAAGGCCGCTTGATTTTTTTGCAAGGGAAGGAAGTCCCGTACAACAGGAAGGTACCAATACCGTCATAACCCCAAAAAAAAACGTCCCGTCTGGAAGACTGCGTTCTGTCCTCTGATCCAGTCTCCTTTGCCAGGAGCGCTACAAAAGATCGTGACAGAGGTTGCAGCTTCCCCGGCGGACCCTAACATGCACCAGGCCAACGGCAAGGCCTACAGACGAGTGCGGATGGAAGCGTGACGTGAACGGGTTTTGCGGGGAAAAGTGGTCCGCCACGTCGGACACTGCTTGACAAGCCTTCGCATGGAAGGACAGAAACCAGACGGAGTTTGCAGCTCCGCTGATGGTTGTATAACCCCTCACCCGGCCTTCAGCCACCCTCTAGACCACTGGAGAGGGGATTTAAAACACCCTTCTCCTGGGGGAGAAGGTGCCCCGAAGGGGCGGATGAGGGGGCTGTAAACCGAAAAGCCGGCAGGCTTCAAGCCTCAGACTGCAGACTGCCGACTGCTGACTGCCATCTTCCCCGGCCCAGGGGCCGTTGGCCGTGACTCACGAAATTCACACTTCGACAAGCTCCGTCCGGCTGTGCCGCATCACTCCACCGGTCCGCTCAGGGAAAAAGCAGACCACTCCGCGCTCACCCCGGGGGGCAAAACCGATTTGTCGCAGCGCCGGGGCGGTCATCTCCAGGAACACGCACCGCTTCAGGAACTCGCTGCGATCCCGCGCGCTATAATGACCATCCAGGCTCGGAGGCAGGTCCCGCCGCAGGACCGCCCGCAGTTCGGCAAGCGGCTCCGCTTCCAGAAAATCCGGCAGAAAGCGGTGCCCGCAGCAGAGCCAGTCATAGCGCAGGATTTCCAGGAGCAACCTTTGGTCCGGGCGGCCGGCCGCCAGTTCCGCGAGCAGGCGGGCCATCAGTTCCTGGGTCGGGGAGTGATCAAAAAAATGACGGCGCCGGCAAACGGCGAGCAGTGCCTGGAAAAACTGAAACGGCTCTTCCCCCGTGTCGAGCAGGTAGCGCCAGAGGGTGCGAAAGAAGCGGTTGTTGTGGAAGGTTTCGACGCATTCGCCGAAAACATGCAGATCAGCCAGGGCGGCATGATTCAGCCAGCGATTGGCCAGGATTTCGTAGGGCGGCTGGCGGCAGCTTTGTATCCCGTGCAGCTCTGTTTCCCGGCTGATCCGCGTGCCCGGCAGTATTTTCAGCAGGCCCATTTGCAGGTAATGGGGCCGCAGGACGAAAACCCGGTTGAAGGAACACCGGTAACCGGCTTGATCATCATAGGGCAGGCCGAGGATCAGGTCCACGTGCAGGTGAATGTTGTCCCCGGCGGCCAGCCGGCGGATGTTGGCCTCGGCCTGCTCGACGTTCATGCGCCGGCTGACCGCTTCGAGTGTTTCCGGATTGGTTGACTGAACGCCGATTTCAAACTGGAAGCGCCCCGCCGGCACGGCTGCCAGAAAGGCCAGCATCTCCTCGGTGAACCGGTCCGGCGCCACCTCGAAATGGAAGCGGGTTTTCTCCGGCCGGCCGGCCAGGAAGCGCCAGATGGCCAGGGCGCGTTCGGGACGGTCGTTGAAGGTGCGGTCAACGAACCGGATGATCTTCGGTTCATGGGCCAGAATCCGTTCCAGCTCCTTTTCGACCTGGCCGACATCCTTGCGCCGCACCCCGTTATCCGCCGAGGAGAGGCAATAGGAGCAGCGGTATGGACAGCCCCGGGACGATTCATAATACACCTGCCGGTTCCGCAGCTCGCCGACGAAATCCTCATCCCTGTAGGGAAAGGAAAAGGGCCGGCCGGGAACCGCAAAATAGCGGGATTGCAGACAGCCGTTCACCAGGTCCTGGTAAAACCGGTCGGTAACGCCCTCGATTTCCCCCTCGACCACGGTGCACCGCCGGGGCAGATCAGCCAGCATCGGGGCCTGGGGACCGCCGAGGATCAGCGGCCGATCAGGGGCGATTGCCGCCAGGTCCCGCACCAGCCTCTCCACATACATGGCGTTCCAGATGTAGACCGAAAAAAAAAGGGCGTCAGCCGGGGAGGAGGAAAGACGGAGCAGGGTGTCGTAATAGGGATCGTTGATTGTGAACTGGCGGATCCTGAGGGCCGGCCCGGGCAGGTGGTGTTCAAGGGCGCCGCGCACATAGAACAGCGCCGGGCAGGAGTGGCTGTAGCGACAGTTCAGGCTGACAAGATCGGCGCGCAAAACGGAAGTCTCCTCGGTTGCCGTACATCCCATGACACATATCCTTTCCCACCTTATTCCATTTCTTGCCTGAGGGGAAGGAAAGGGGTAAAATTATAGCAACAATGCAAGGAATACCCGCGGGCTGACCGGGCCGGCGGCGATTCCGATCCTGACGCACTCACCAACTTTTATCCCCACGGAGGGTTCCATGGCGATCAAGGTCAGCGACTATATGACCCGGCAGGTCATTTCCATACTTCCTGACATGGGCATCAGGGAAGCCTTTTTTCTCATGAAGGAGCATTCCATCAGGCACCTCCCCATAGTGGACGAAAACCGGCGCCTGATCGGCATCATCAGCGACCGTGAACTGCGCCGGCCCAACTGGGTGGATGAAGCGCACGATATCTCCCATGTCTACTACCTGGACAACTCAATGCACGTCAGCGACGTGATGATCAGAAAGGTGCATGTCCTTCACACCTATGACACGCTGCGCAAAGGGGTCGCACTATTGCTGAAAAAAGGCATCGGAGCCGCCCCGGTGCTCGACAAAACCGGCGACCTGGTGGGGATGATTTCCGCCATCGACCTGCTGCGGGCGCTGTCCGACATGATCTCAGAACAGAAAAGCAAAAAAGGAAAAGCGGCGGGGTAACGTCGGCAAACAGGCCGCCTTCCATCCTTCCGCGGGATGAATCAGCTCCGGGCCCGGCCGGCGGCCCCGATTCCCTGCGGCATGCCTCCAGGAGTGAACGGTTATATTTTTGACATGGAGTAAAATGATGTTATGGTATCAAGCCAAGGATCATCTCCTTTGTTTTCGCTGACATGGCATCCGAACGGGACGGCGGAGGATCGACGCAATGATGAACATCATAGTTGAGGAACTGCGGCAGACCCCCGTTGAACACTTAAGGGTGGAGATGGTGGAACGCAAGGGAACCGGCCATCCCGACACCATCTGCGATGCGATAATGGAAGAGGTCTCAGTGGCCCTGTGCCGGGCCTACCTGGACGCCTTCGGCCGTATCCTGCATCACAATGCCGACAAGGCCATGCTGGTCGCCGGCCGCACCCGGCCCCGTCCGGGGGGCGGGACCGTGGTCGAACCCATGCGGTTCATCTTCGGCGACCGCGCCACCACCGAATACCGCGGCAAACGCATTGATGTGGCCGCCATCGCCGAGTCCGCCGCCCGAAAATGGGTACGTGAAAACCTCCGCCACGTGGATCCGGACCGGCACCTGATATTCCAGAACGAAATCAAAAGCGGGTCGGCCGAACTGGCCGGCATATTTGAACGGCAGATCATCTGCGCCAACGACACCTCCGCCGCGGTCGGCTACGCGCCCTATACCGACACGGAGCGTCTCGTCATCGCCACGGAACGGCTCCTGAATTCCCCCGAATTCAAACACCGGTTCCCCGAGGTGGGAGAAGATGTCAAAGTGATGGGGTACCGCTGCGACCGGCTCTTGTCCATGACCATCGCCATGGCATTTGTCGACCGCCATGTTCCCGACCTCTCTGCCTATTTCACCCGCAAGGAGGAAATCCGGCAGGCCGTGCTCGAGTACCTTGCCGGCCGGCAGCATTCACTTTCCGACATCAACGTTGAGATCAATACCCTGGATGACCGGCAGCGGGGGGAGGAAGGCGTGTATCTCACCGTGCTCGGCACTTCCGCCGAAAGCGGGGACTGCGGCCAGGTCGGCAGGGGAAACAAGGTCAACGGGGTCATTGCCCTGAACCGGCCCATGAGCATGGAGGCCGCGGCGGGCAAAAACCCGGTGAGCCATGTGGGAAAGATATATTCCCTGCTTGCCGTGCGGATTGCCGACGACATTTACCGGCAGGTGCCGGGAATCGCCGAGGTCAACATCCGCCTCGGCAGCCGGATCGGCCAGCCCGTCGACCAGCCCGCCGTGGTTTCGGCCCAGCTCACGCTGCAGGACTCCATGTCGCTGGCGGAAGTGGAACCCGCGGTTGAACAGATCATCAGGACCGGACTGCAGGCAACCGCTGATTTTTCCGCCCGGCTGGCCAGGGGGGATTTCCCTGTCTGGTAGTTGCGCCACCTACTGCTCCACGGGGAGGAACCGCCCCATTTACTTTTTTGCTTGCGCGTTCACCGGGAGTAGAGTAAACGGCCGGTTCGACATCGGTGGAGGCACGGAAAGGAGAAATTGTCCGCCAAACCGTCCGGAGAGGGGGACCGGCGGAATGCTCCCGTCATGCATTCCCGTTTTGAGCAGCCCAGATGGAGGAGGAACCATGAAAAAGAGAGAGTGTATGCTCGGGGCAAAAATCAGGCCCGGGGCAATCAACAGCCGGACAACCATCCGGGAGCTGGTGGATGACGCCTTCTGCTCGTTCAATTCGGCCCGGCTGCGGGAGGCCTGCCGGCTGCTCACCCAAAAAATGCTGGAACCTGACGTGACCGTCGGCCTCAGCATGACGGGCGCCCTCACCCCCGCCGGACTGGGCATGTCCGCCGTCATTCCGTTGATCGAAAATGGATTTGTCGACTGGATCATCAGCACCGGTGCCAATCTGTACCACGACATCCACTACGCCATCGGCTTTGACCTGCACACCGGCTCCCCCTTCATGGATGACCGCAAGCTCCGGGAGGAAAAAATCATCAGGATCTATGACATCCTGTTCGATTACGATGTCCTGCTTTCCACCGATGACTTTGTCTACCAGGTGATCAAGGCTGAAGAATTTCAGGCTCCGATGTCCACCGCCGAATTTCATTACCGCCTGGGCAAGTATGTCCGGGAGCGGGAGAAGCTTCTGGGACTGAGCCGCGTCAGCCTTCTCTCAGCGGCCTATAGCGCCGGAGTGCCGATCTACACATCGTCCCCCGGCGACAGCTCAATCGGCATGAACGTGGCCCGGGCGGCGCTGTCCGGCAGCGGACCGAGGCTGGATGTGGTGCTGGATGTCAATGAAACGGCCGCAATTGTCCTCGATGCCAAGAAAAACGGAAAAAGCGCGGTCTGGATCCTCGGCGGCGGATCGCCCAAGAATTTCCTCCTGCAGACCGAACCGTACATTCAGGAGATCCTCGGCATCGAGGAGGAAGGGCATGACTATTTTCTCCAGATAACCGATGCCCGTCCGGATACAGGCGGATTGTCCGGCGCCACCCCGTCCGAGGCGGTGAGCTGGGGAAAAATCGACCCCCAGCGTCTGCCCGACGCGGTTGTCTGCTATGCCGATGTCACCATAGCCCTGCCGATCATAACGGCCTACGCCTTTGCGTCGCATCCGCCAAGGGAGCAGAGACGGCTCTACGAACGACGGGAGGAGCTTGTCCGGCAGCTTGCCGAACATAACCCTTCCTAACCCTTTGACTATGACCGCAACCGTTCGTATAATTACCCTGATCACTCGGAAGTCCGGCTGGCCGGATCGGCTCCGCCCGCGATCGTCTTCGGACCGGCCGGTCCTGTCCATGAAATGAATCCGGCCGGCTGCGTCCGGGAAAGCGATCCAGTGCTTTCCGGTCGGACGATATACTGTTGAATATCTGTTGTATGCTGCATAAACCTATTTCCAAGAAGAGGTGTGCTGATGGCAATCAAAAAACGATATCTGAAGTCCAAACCTGTCTGCAAGGTTACCTTCTCCCTGCCGAAAGAAGCCGCCGGCTCGGCCAGGACAGTCTGCATAGTCGGCGATTTCAACAATTGGAAAAAAAAGACCAACCCGTTGCGGAAATTGAAAAACGGCTCCTTTAAAATCGATCTGGATCTTCCCAGCGGCAGGGAATACCAGTTCCGCTACCTGATCGACAATACCCGCTGGGAAAATGACTGGGCCGCCGATAAATATGTATGCGGCCCCTACGGCGATAATTCCGTGGTTGATGTCTCCGGAGGGGTCGCGGCCGAATTGTAGGCTCTTCCGGCTCCACCGGGCGTTCGGGGTCGCCTGGGGCGGGAACGGCGGCCCCGGATCGCCCCGCCACCTTGACAACCACACCGTGGCACCATATTGTTTAACAGCAGACAGGACTACCCAATATTCGCACGGCCGATGCTGTTGAAGAGCCGGAAAATTACCGCTGCCGGAAAAAGAACCGGGCTGCCGGACAGAGACGGCGGCCCGGTTCTCTGTTTCAGCCGGGAGCACGACCGCTCCCGGAATGATCGACCGGCACGGAACGGCGCGAAACCGGACATCCATACGCCCCGGGTGCGGAAGGGAATGTTCCATGAAAAATGAGAAGCTCAATTGCTGGGAGGTAAAACAGTGCGGCCGCGGCCCCGGCTCGGAAGGAGACGGCCACGCCCTCTGCCCGGCGGCTGCGGAAACGAGGCTCGACTCCGTTCATGGCGGCAGGAATTCGGGGAGGGCCTGCTGGGTCGTGGCCGGCACCTATTGCGGCGGCAAGGTGCAGGGAACGCATGCGGCGAAATACGACGTATGCAAAAAATGCGATTTTTTCCAGCAGGTGGCGAAGGAGGAAGGAAAGGAATTCCAGCGCCCCCTCTTTCTTCTGTCAAAGCTGAAAAGCCCCTCGGCCCGGATCGACGTGGCCACCCGCAGATTCGGGGTGTTGATCGGCGGCTCCGGATTGATCGGCGGCGCCCTGACCCATTATTTCAAGACCGGGACCGCGGATGAAATTGAAATACTGTCCCCCAACAGCAAAAAGCTCAGTATCCGGGTGCCGGATGATCTGCAGCACTATTTTCAGAAGTACCGGCCCGATTTCATCATCAACGCCGCCATTGCCTCTCTCGACAGCGACGCCCAGCTGGCCTATGAAACCAACTATCTGGGATGCGTCAACCTGGCAAAAGTGGCCATGGCCCTGAAAATTCCCTTTATTCATTTCAGCTCCGCCGCCACCCTGCCCGAAGGCGAAAATCTCAGCGAAGACCGGCTGCTGCCGCTCACGGCAGACCTCTCCAATTATGCCAAATCAAAACTGATGGCCGAGAGGACCCTCCATCATCTGCACGAAACCAGGGGGCTTGATTTCACCATCGTCAAGCTGGCGGTGGTGTACGGCAAACACGATCACAAGATACAGGGATTCCACCGGCTGCTGTTCTCCATCGCCAAACAGGCGATGCCGGTCATGCTCACCTGCCGGGATGCCATGCACTCCTATACCAGCTGCAGGAAAATTCCTCCTTTTGTTCATTATCTCCTTGAAAACAGGGAGGAGTTTTCCGGGCAGGCTTATCATTTCGTCGACCACAACCCGGTCAGGCTCAGCCAGCTCATCCTGACGATCAAGTCCTACCTGGACGTCGGCATCCCCAAGGAATTGTACGTCTCCTATCCCCTGGCCAAATTCGGGTCCGCTGCCTGAAATACGTCCTCAACGGGTTGAACAGAATAGGCATCGAGGCCAGGATGCCCGCCGAGATGATGTTCATGGAAAGTTTCTACAGGACCCAGACGTTATCGGTGGAAAAGCTGAAAAAGACGAGCTATGGCGTTCCCGATCCCGAAGAAACCGTATTTACGGAATTGCCCGCCCTCATTGAATATTATATTACCAGGTGGGAGCACCTCAACCTTGTTTCCTCGTACAACTCCTGCTTCTTTGATCCGCTCCGGCAGGCCGACAGGTTCTGCGATGATCCGCAGCACCTGATCGATGCCATTCACGGCGGCCGAATACAACCCCTCGCCGATTTTGAACAGCTCCGCCAGGCGGATCGGAAGGAGAGGGACTGACGCGGCGCACCCGCGCACCCCTGCGAAAAAAGATTCCCTTTTCCTCCCGGAAAAGAAATATTTCAGTCGGATTCACCCCGCCGGGCCGGGCGCAATGGCCGCCGCGGCCGCGGCCCGCTCTCTTCCGGACCAACTGGCAGCCCTATTTTTTTCTTGCGGGCCGCTCTTGTCAAAATCCAATGAGCATGCTAATTATTCGTACTTAATGCCTCGCGCATCAAATGAACAAGTCCTGATTTTTGATATCCGTCACCTTCTACCTTGAACTGAAAATGAAAAGGTTCCCGGAAGGACCGGTTTGAGAGGAACCGTGCAGATAGAACCTGCACCCTCCCCGATCCCGGTCTTTCCTCTGGAAACGTGCGGACCACTGTCTGCGGTTAGGGCGACCACCAAGAAAGGGAAAAACATTGAGCACGAAAATTTTAGTAGCCAACAGGGGGGAGATTGCCATCCGGATCATGCGGGCAATCCAGGAACTGGGCATGGAGGCGGTCGGCATCTACGAATCGCCTGACTCCGAATCGAGACACATCCGCATCGCCAATGAGGCGGTCTGGATCGGGGACGGTCCCCGCAGGGACTATCTCAACATCGAGAAGGTCATCCGGGCCGCCAGGCGTTCCGGCGCCATCGCCATTCATCCGGGATACGGCTTCCTCGCCGAAAATCCGCAACTGGCCAAAGCCTGCGAGGAGGCGGGGTTGATTTTCATCGGACCGAACTCCGACGTCATCGAAAAACTCGGCAACAAAGTGACAGCGCGGAAAATCATGGCGGAGGCGGGAATCCCCATGGTCCCCGGCACGGAAAACCTGCCGCCGGGTGATGAGGGACTGCGCGCAGCGGCAGCCTTTGCCGGACAATACGGCTACCCGTTGATGCTCAAGGCCACCGCCGGGGGCGGCGGCAGGGGAATCCGCCGCATCGAGAACGAAAAGGAACTGCGGGAACAGTATGCCGTGGCCCGCCAGGAGGCCAAAGCCGCCTTCAATGACGACTCGGTCTATCTGGAAAAGGTGGTCATCGATCCCAAGCACGTTGAAGTCCAGATCATCGCCGACAATTACGGCAAAACCGTTCATCTCGGCACCCGGGACTGCTCGATTCAGCGCCGCAACCAGAAGCTGGTGGAGATCGCCCCCGCCTTTCACCTGAGCCCCGAACTGGCGGACGAAATCTGCCGGACGGCGGTCAAGGCCGCCGAGGCAGCCGGCTACACCAACGCCGGCACCGTTGAGTTCCTGCTCGACAAGGACAACAAGTATTACTTCATGGAGATCAATACCCGGCTGCAGGTTGAGCATACGGTGACGGAAATGATCACCGGCATCGACATTGTCCGCACCCAGATAAAAGTGGCTCTGGGCAAGGAACTGCTCTTCGACCAGGACGACGTGTATCTCCGCGGTCACGCCATTGAAATGCGGATCAACGCCGAGGACCCGAAAAACAATTTCATGCCCGAGGGCGGCAAAACCATCACCGTCTACCAGTCACCCGGCGGGTACGGCGTCCGCCTGGACGGCTTCTGCTACCAGGGATTCACCATCCCCGAGGAATATGACTCCCTGCTGGTCAAGCTGACCGTGTTCGGCTGGACATGGAACGAAACGGTCGACCGTCTCAGGAGATGCCTGAACAACTTTGTCATTACCGGCCCCAAGACCACCATTCCGTTTTACCTGAACCTGGTCAACGATCCTGATTTCAGGGCCGGCAACTTCAACACCTCCTACCTCGATACCCATCAGCACCTGTTCGATTACGAGGAATACACCAGCGAGGTGAACAAACTGGCCAGGCTGATCGCCGAAATCCACAACAAGGGAAAAAACATATATGCGGCCTGATGCCGGATCCCCCGGCAATGAACCGGAAGACTTCAGCGCATCCTGAACCGATCGAGGATTGAATATCATGACACGAATCACGACAGCCATGAGTACTGCCGAGGTGCTGGCCACCCTGCGGCAGGCTGACGGGTATTACATTACCAACACCACCAGGGACATGTCCCAGTCGGACTACAAAAACCGGATCCTCCTGCACACTGATCTGCTGGCGGCGCAGGCCAGGGAGGAGGCCGGCTATTTTTCCCTGGAAATCACCGGCGGCGCCTCCATCCATGTCGACATTCTCCGCAAGCAGGTCGACCCGTTCCTCAAGCTGAAACTGCTGCGGGAAAAAATGCCCGGAACCATGTTCCAGACCCTGTGCCGCGGAGTCAACCTGTTCGGCTACCGCCCCTACCCCCAGAATGTCATCCGGCTGGCGGTCCGCGAATTCGCCAAGTATGTGGACGTGTGGCGGACCTTCGACTTCATGAATTACATCCCCAACATGACCGCCGTTTTCGAGGAGGTGGCCAAGGCCGGCAAGATCAACGAGCCGTGCATCTGCTTCTCCACGGGCCCGGAGCACACCAACGAATTCTACATCTCCAAGGTGCGGGAAATTTTAGATGTGACCGGCGAGGAGATCATCCTCTGCATCAAGAACCACGGCGGCCTCGGCACGCCGAAGCGGATCGGCGACCTTGTTGACGCCGTCAAGCAGGCCTTCCCGGACCTGATCATCCATTACCACGGCCACAACACCGACGGCAACGACATCGGCCGGATAACCGCCGCTGTCCTGAACGGGGCGACCATCGTCGACGCTTCCGACCACTCCTTTACCGGCTTCTATGGTCCGCCCCCCTCGCTGACCGTCATCCAGACCCTGAAGGACTACGACAGGAAGGCGATCGGCATCGACGAGGACGCCATCATCGCCACCTCGGACGCGATCCGGGACGAGCGGCCCTATTACGCCGCCTTTGAATCCCAGATCAAGGGCTTCATGCCCACGGTGCAGATCCACAAGCTGCCCGGCGGCGCCATGGGCAGCAGCCTGGAGCAGGCTGACAAGGGCGGCTTCCTCAAGCAGATGCCCGACATCCTGCACAAGGAACTTCCCAGGGTCCAGGTCGAGCTCGGCAACTGGTGGAGCGTAACCCCCGGCTCCCAGATCCTGTGGACCACCGCGGTCAGCAACGTGGTTGACGGCGAGCGCTACGGCAATCCCTCCGGCGACCTGAAAAATCTCCTGCTTGGCAAATACGGCCCCTTTCCCTTCTACCGGCCGGCCGACTGGATCTATGAAAAAGTATTCGGTCCGAACTGGAAACAGCTGCTCGAGGAGGAAGGCGGCGTGGAAGAAATCGACGACATGGACATCGAGCAGGAGCGCGCCACCCTCCGGGAGCGCATCGGCCGGGAGCCGACCGAGGAGCAGCTGGTATCCTACCTGCAGCATCCCAACGATGCGGTGGAGTTCTTCAAATTCGAGGAAAAATTCGGTCGCTCCTATGTGCTGCCGCCCTCCATCTTCCTGCGTCAGGGCGGTTTCGCCCTCGGCGAAACCCTTGAATTCCGCGACCACGCCGGCAAGGCGCATATCATCGAAATAGGCCCCTCACAGTCAAACAAGGCGGGGGAGAAGAATATTTTCCTCAATATCGACCATCATCAGCGACTGTTTGTCTTTGAGCCGGAAGTCCAGGCCGGAGCTGCGGCGACCGCCGTCCTGTCCAAGGAGGAAATCGAGGAACTGGCTGTTTCCGGTGATATCCGGGCGCCCTTCAAGGGCAACGTCTGCGAAATAACGGTAAAGGAAGGCCAGGAAGTCGCAAAGGGCGACCGGGTGGCCATTCTTGAAGCAATGAAAATGCAGACCCCTCTGCCGAGCGAAGTCACGGGTACCGTGGTTTCAATTCACGCCAAGATCGGCCAGGCCCTGCAGCCCGGCGATAAAATCCTCAAGATCGAGCCGACCGAATAGGGCACACGGACAACCCTCATCAACCGGCCGTTTCCGGGCCTTCCGGGGCCCCGAACTCCGGCCGGTTGAACCCTCTTTTCGCCGACCAGGGGCGGGTGACGTCAATCCCGGTTACCTCCATGAGCAGTACCTCGTCAACCAGATAGACCGTGCTGTCCCTGCGGACGCAGCCTGTCAGGGTGTCACCGTGATGGCCCATGGCCGCGTGCAGGTGAATAAGCGGGTTCTCCCCATCCCGGAAGACGCTGCCGATCCCCAGGATTTCCCGGGCGTCCGTGACCGTGGTCCACACCGGGTCGGGAGGCATGACCGGCTCCCTGGGTCCGGTCACCACCCCGGCGTTCTTCAACCCGCCGAACACCTGGAACCAGGCGGCGCGAACCTGCTCCCTGACAACCAGTTCCCGGATGCACTGATGCAGATCGTCCCCGTCATCGAGCCGGATATAAAAAACCCTGCCCATTGAACCTGCCCTGTATTCCATGTCTCACCTCTCCGTTTCGCCGCCGCCGGATACCGGGTTTCGTTTCTTCAGTTCATGGGCCGCCCGCAGGAGGCGGAAAAGCTCGCGGCTGTATCTGCGGTTGCGGGTCCTGGCATAGAGCGAGGCCAGGCGGGCCGCCGCCTTTCCGTCGATACCCGGCAGAACGTCCCGGACCTCTTCGATAACCGGCCCGGCCCACTCTTCCCCCACCGCCTCGGGACTTTCTCCGGCGTCCCTGTACGCTGCAATGGCTTCATTGAGGATGGCGTCCCGGTAGCGCTCCATCTCGTGGAATTCCTTTTTCTCCCGCAAAGCGGCCCCCTTCTTGCCGCTCACAAAGGCATAGATCGGATCAAGGGGCTCCTCCCCGAGCAGCCTGGTGATATATTTGAGCTGTCTCTTTCTGGCTCCGCCCTTCATGGCCGCCGCTTCGCGCAGCAACTTCCGGACCTCGGCGCTGCAGGGAATTCTGCCGATCTCGGCGGCCGACAGCCCGGCCAGTTCGGCGGCCAGTTCTTCCAGCCGCTTCAGCCGCCGCTTCTGCTCGGATCTGCTTATCTCCATGGAGTCACTCCGATTATCCTTCTCTCCCGGCGGGGTGCATGTTGACCATTTCCTTTGCGGTCAAAGAATGCTATATAATCCTTGAGAACGTTGGCCGGCCGCGCCGGTCGGCGAATACGATTTTTCATCATGCGCCAATACTATTTCCAGGAGAATTTCCCATGACACTGCCGGCAGCCTACACCATAACCCAGCCCACCCGGATTCACTTCGGTCTCCACAGCATCCAGGACCTCAGCCGGATCGTAACCGGCCTGGGCGGCACCAAGCCCCTGGTGGTGATTGACCCCGGCCTGCAGAAGGCGGGCCTGGACGCCGACATCACCGCCTCCCTGGAGGATGAGGGAATCAAGTACGTTGTCTACACCAAGGTCGACCCCGAACCGAGTCTTCGGCTGGCCGACAAGGCCGCCGAAACCGCCAGGAAAAACAAGTGCGACTGCGTGGTAGGGGCCGGCGGCGGTTCCGCCATGGATATTGCCAAGGCGGCGGCGATCCTGCTGACCAACGGCGGCAAGGCCGTCGATTATCTGGGGCTGGGCAAGATCAAAAAACCGGGGGTGCCGAAGATCATGGTGCCTACCTCGGCGGGAACCGGGGCCGAGGTCACCTTCACCGCCGTCTTCATCAACGAAAAAACCGGCTCCAAGGGCGGGATGAACGGCGACCCCCTTTATCCCGATGCGGCCATCCTCGATCCCATGCTCACCCTCAGCCTGCCGGCCGCTGTAACGGCAACCACCGGCATTGACGCCCTGACCCACGCCGTCGAGTCATATACCTCCGTCCAGGCGCATCCGATCTCGGAGATGTATTCCCTCGAAGCGATTGAATTGATCCTCACCCATATCAGGACCGCCTATGCGGACGGAAGGAACGTCGAGGCCCGCTCCGCCATGCTGCTGGCAAGCCTCCTGGCCGGCAAGGCCCTGGCCATGGCCGGGGTGGGACTGGTTCACGCCATGTCCTATCCGCTGGGCGGCATGTTCGGCATTCCGCATGGCCTGGCCAACGCCGTGCTCCTGCCCTATGTGACCGATTACAACCTGATCGGCGACCTGCGCAAACACACGGTCCTGGCCTCCCTGTTCGGCCATGAAGTCGACACCATGCCCCTGCGCGAGGCGGCCGCTCTGGCGGTGGACGGCCTGTTCCAGTTGAACATGGACCTCGACATCCCCGCCACCCTCTCGGACCTGGAGATTCCCGAGGACAGGATAGCGGAGATGGCCGATATCGCCCTGACCGTCGCCCGGCCCATTGAAAACAATCCCCGGCGGCCGTCCAGTGAGGATATCATCGCCGTCTATGAATATGCCATGAAGGGATGACAGCCGCCCCGGGAAGCGCTACATCTCAGGGATCATCGTTCCGACATGGTCCCAGATCCGGTCCGCCGTCTGTTCTTTGGAGAGGAGCGGCAGGGTCAGGCTGCCTGTCCGGTCCACGAGGATGGCCTGGTTGGTGTCGACGTCGAACCCGGCATCGGACCTGCCGATGTCATTGACCACCACCAGGTCGAGATTTTTGGCCTGCAGCTTGCGCCGTCCTTCTTCCTCTAAATTGTCGCTTTCCGCGGCAAAGCCGACAAGCACCTGACCGGCCTTGCGGTTTCTCCCCAGCTCGGCCAGGATGTCCACGTTTTCAACCAGTTCAATGGCGGCCGGCGCGTCCCGTTTCTTCATCTTGGCCGCCGACGGCCGCGCCGGGCGAAAGTCGGCGACCGCCGCGGCCTTGACGATGACCGTGGCCCGGTCCCGCTGCTCCATGACGGCCGCACGCATTTCCGCGGCCGTGGTCACCCGGATGACCTCAACGCCGGGAGGATCCTCAAGGGCGACCGGGCCGGCAATCAGGGTTACCGCGGCGCCCCTTCTCCGGGCGGTGCGCGCCAGGGCAAAGCCCATTTTACCCGAGGAACGGTTGCTGAGAAACCGGGCGGGATCGAGCGGCTCCCTTGTCGGGCCGGCGGTAATCAGGACATGCTGTCCTTGCAGATCGTTCCTGGAGCAGCGACGGAGCAGCTCTTCCCGCACCACGTCCCATTCAGACAGGCGTCCGGGCCCTTCGTCGCCGCAGGCCAGCCTGCCGCAGGCCGGCTCCACCAGGGTGTACCCCAGCTCCCGCAGGCGGTGCGCCGCATCACGGGTGGCCTGATGGGCGTACATGGCGGAATTCATGGCCGGACAGACAAGAACGGGCTTGCCGGCGGCGGCCAGAACAACTGTTGTCAGGAGGTTGTCGGCCAGACCGTGGGCCAGCTTGGCCATGGTATTGGCCGTGGCCGGGGCGATCAGCACCAGGTCGGCCTCATGGGCGAGGGTGATATGGGCCATGGCCTGGTCGGGATCATCGGCGAACATGTCCACATGCACCCGGTTTCCCGACAGGGCAGAAAACGTCAACGGGGCAACGAAACGGACGGCGGCGCCGGTCATGACAACCGTCACCCTTGCCTCTTCCTTGACCAGGGCGTGCACCCAGCCCGCCGCCTTGAAGGCCGCGATGCTGCCGGTGACGCCGAAGAGAATCTTCCTGCCCTGCAGACCGGTCATGGTATGCCCTGCTCAGGATGCCCGTTGCCGGCGGAAGCCGGATGGATCACCATGAAAATTGTGTCCGGTGCCGCCGGCGGAACCGGTCCGCCGCCTACCGGTCCGTTGCTTCGCCGAACGGGTTCAGGCTCGCGGCCGCAGTCCTGTCAATGGTGACGTAGAGCGTCAGGCCGGTTTTCCCGAACCTGCTTTCCGAAATCACCATCATGCAGGTCTTGCTGGGCTTGGCAAAGGCAAGAAGGGTTTCCCCGGACGTCGCCTCGCCGACCAGCTTCCACCTGTTGTTCTGCATGGAGTTGATGAGGAAGTCCTTCAGGGACAACGGTTCAACCCTGCCCGAGTATTTCCAGATGCCGCCGTTGAAGGATTCCGTCTTGATGGTCATGGACTTTTCGCGCAGCCATTCCATCTGGGTGGGCAGCTCAATATCCTGCAGATCACCGGCGAAGCCGGAAACCGGGGGCAGACCGGGATCAATCGGCCCGACTGTCTTGTCCGTGCAACCGGCGAGCGGCAACAGCATGGTCAGGGAAAAAAAGGTGCCGATGCATATATTCCGTAGCCATGTTTTCATTCCTCGTCTCCTTCGATTTCTTGAATGATAAAATCCGCGAGCGGCTTGCGCCGTGATTTCTGGTTTCGATGACTGGGCCGGCCGACGGCCAGCACGGCCATGAGTTCGTAATTGTCGTCCAGGTTGAGGATGGCGTTGACCTTGCCCGCGTTCTGCAGTATCTGGCCAAGCCACACCGCCCCCAGGCCGAGCTCCTCCGCCGCCAGGAGCATGTTCTGGATGCAGGCGCCGGCGGACTGGTAGTCCTTCACCGCGTTATACATCGCCGACCGGTCAAGATAGACAACGATGAGGGCCGCGGCGCCCAGAATAATGTGGGAATAGCTGGTCTGCCCGGAGAGCATTCGCATGGCGGATCGGTCCCGGACCAGGACGAACCGCCATGGCTGATTGTTGAGCCCGGACGGCGCCCAGATACCGGCTGTGACGATCCTGTGCAGCAGTTCCCGTCCCACCGGTTCATCGGTGAAGTCACGGATGCTGCGCCGTCTGAAAATCGCTTCCTGTACTGGTTGATTCATATTCTCCGCCCGATGAGACCATCCGATACCGTCTTGTAAAAAAATCCACTTATTTTGTCAACTTCCATTCACGAATGGGACGGGAGAGAGCCGGATCGATATTGCGGTCGGCGGATGATTCTGGTATGAGAGAGGCCGAGGCACATCCATGGAGAACAATACATCGTCATTGCCTCGGCCGGAGCCGGGGATCAGTCTCGTCGACACCCACTGCCATCTCGACATGGACGCCTATGCCGAAGACCTGGAAGGAGTCATCGACGCGGCGGCTGTCGGCGGGGTCCGCCGCATCATAACCGTCGGTATCGATGTCGACAGCTCCTTTGCGGCGTCGGCCATTGCCGGCCGGTTTGCCAATGTCTGGGCCACGGTCGGGATTCACCCGCATCACGCGGGGGAGGCCGGCGCGGAGGAAATCCGCCGCATCGCCCGCCTGGCGGAAAACCGGGATGCCAAGGTGGTCGCCTATGGAGAAATAGGTCTCGACTTTGCCAGAAATTACGCCCCCAGGGAGGTCCAGCTGAAGGCATTCGGAACACAGCTCCAGGCCGCCCGGGAGCTCGGACTGCCGGTCATTATCCATGACCGGGACGCCCACTCGGAAACCCTGGAGGTCCTGAAGAAGAACGCTCCGTACCCGGCCGGCGGCGTCATGCACTGTTTTTCGGGCGACATCCGGCTGGCCCGCGGGGTAATTGACGAACTGGGGTTTTTCATCTCCATCCCCGGCATCGTGACCTTCAACAAAAGCGACACCCTGCAGCAGGTCGCGCGCGACATTCCCCTGGATCATATGCTTCTGGAAACGGACGGCCCGTTCCTGGCCCCGGTCCCGTACCGGGGAAAAATCAACCAGCCCGGATACCTCATCCATACGGCCCGGAAAATCGCCGAACTGCGAGGAATCCCCCTTGACGAGGTTGCCCGGGCCACCACCCGCAACGCCGAAAAACTGTTCGGCCTGAACCAGGAGAGCGCATCGCCGTGATTTGCGCCAACCTTGCCGCAGTCAGGAAAAACATCGCCGCGGCGGCCGAGAGATGCGGCCGCGACCCTGGTGAAATCGAGCTGCTGGCCGTATCCAAACACATGGATGTTGATGCGGTCAGGGAAGCCTGGCAGTGCGGACAGCACCTCTTCGGCGAAAATTTCGTCCAGGAGGCCGGGGATAAAATAGCGCGGCTCGACCCCGGCATAACCTGGCATTTCATCGGCCACCTGCAGAGCAACAAAGCGGCGGCGGCCGCCCGGCTCTTTCATATGATTGAAACCGTGGACCGCCTGAAGGTCGCCGCGGCGCTGGACCGGCACGCCCTCCGGCTGGGCCGGGTCCTGGACATCCTGGTCCAGGTCAATACCGGCCTGGAAAAGCAGAAATCAGGCGTGGCCCCCGAACATGCCGGGCAGTTCCTGAAGGAGCTTGCCACCTTGACCTGCCTGCGCGTCCGGGGCCTGATGACCATGCCGCCCTACTCTCCCGATCCCGAGCATTCACGGCCCTTTTTCAAACTGCTGAAGGAACTTGCCGAGGATCTGCGTGCGCAAAAACTGTTCGCCGACAATGTTCATGTCATCCTGTCCATGGGCATGTCCAACGATTTTGCCGTGGCCGTCGAGGAGGGATCGACGCTGGTCAGGATCGGGACGGCAATTTTCGGCGAACGGACCTGAAAACGAGGAATGTGAATGAATATAACCATGATTGGAACGGGGTATGTCGGCCTGGTGACCGGCACCTGTCTTGCCGAGTTCGGCCACCATGTCGCCTGCGTCGACAAGATCACCGAAAAGATCGAACGCCTGCAAAAGGGCCGCGTCCCCATTTACGAACCCGGCCTCGAGGCCCTGGTCAACAAGAACGTTGCCGAAGGCAGGCTGCGGTTTACCACCAGCCTGGCGGACTCCGTCCCGGAAGCCGACGCCGTCTTCCTTGCCGTCGGCACCCCGACAAGCAGGAGGGGGGACGGCTACGCCGACCTGACGTACATCTTCGAGGCGTCAAGGGAGATCGCCCGGCACCTCTCGGGCTATACGGTCATCATTGACAAGAGCACGGTCCCGGTCGGCACCGCCGCCCAGGTGGAACGGATCGTCAGGCAGGAAAATCCCGAGGCTGACTTTGATGTGGCGTCCAACCCGGAATTCCTGAGAGAGGGGGCGGCCATCAACGATTTCATGCGTCCCGACCGGGTGGTGATCGGAGTGAAAACGGAGAGGGCCGCCGATGTGCTGCATGAAATATACAAACCCCTGTACCTGCTTGACACCCCCATTGTCCGCACGACCATCGAGACCGCCGAACTGATCAAATATGCCGCCAACGCCTTTCTGGCGGTGAAGATCAGCTTCATCAACGAGATCGCCAATGTCTGCGAGGCGGTCGGCGCCGACATCTCGGCTCTGGCCAGGGCCATTGGGATGGACGGCAGAATCGGCGGCAAATTTCTCCATCCCGGACCGGGGTACGGCGGCTCCTGCTTTCCCAAGGATACCTTGGCGCTCATGCGCATTGTCCAGGAATACGGGGAGTCCCTGCGGATCGTCTCCGCGGCGGTCGAGGTCAACGCCGCCCAGAAGGCGCGGATGATCAAAAAAATCCGCGATATGCTGGGCGGTTCCGAATCGGGCAAAACCCTGGCCGTGCTCGGTCTGACCTTTAAACCGGAAACGGACGATATGCGGGAATCGCCCGCGGTCACCATCCTGCCGGCCCTGCTGGAAAAAGGCGCCCGCATCAGGGCCCACGACCCCAAGGGCATGGAGGAAGCGAGGAATTTTCTCCCCCTGGAGGTGGAGTACGCGACCAATGCCTACGATGCCTGTGAAAACGCCGATGCCGTCATCCTCCTGACGGAGTGGAACCAGTACCGGGCCCTGGACCTGGAGAGAATCGGCAGCCTCCTCAGAAAGCGGATATTTATCGATCTGCGGAACGTCTATGAACCGGAAAAACTGAGATCCCTGGGATTTCAGTATACTGGGGTGGGAAGGAAATAACCCGGCAAAGGACCCATGTCCTGAGCGGCATGCGGCCCCTTGCCCGAAAATGAACGGCTGCGCGGACTACTTTCTGCGCGAAGCGCGCTTGGATGCTTTCAGCGGATTGACCCGCACCTTGACGAGCTTCAGTTCCGGTTTGGCATGGGTGGCAAAATTGCACATTCCCTGCCGCCATTTGGCCGCCGGTTTCAGATATGTCCTGCAGTACCTGGCGCCCTCCTCCTCGACTATTCTCTCACAGCCTTCACACTGTTCGGCAATGGGCTGGAACGACTGTCCTGCATACTTTGATGTCGCACTGGCCTGCATAATGCCAACCTCCTGAAAAAATATCACTTTTTCCTTGAATCAGAAAAAAAACTTCCATACAATACATTAAATTGTTTTCCGGCATGTATTCCATGGAAAGAAAACAGTTTTTATAAATAGAAATTGGTCATCTGTCAACTAATATCCCTCGAGCAGTGGACAGCACCGCGCAAAATCATCAGGAGACCCTTTAATGCCCGTTTATAACTGGAAAGGTATCAATTCCTACGGAGAAAAGCGAAAGGGAAAGATTGAGGCCGTTGATGAAGCGGGAGCCCGGGCCCAGCTCAAACGCATGCGCATTGACGTGCAGTCCTGCAAGGAAGCGCCCAAAGACCTGCTTGAGAATATCGACCTGTTCAAACCCAAGGTAACGGGCAAGGACCTGGTCATCTTCACCCGCCAGCTCTCCACCATGATCGACGCCGGTCTCCCCCTGGTCCAGTGCCTGCAGATCCTCGGCAAGCAGCAGGCCAACCCGACCTTCAAAAAAGTCATCCTGAACCTGCAGAGCGACGTCGAAACCGGCAACACCCTGGCCGATGCCATGCGCAAGCATCCCAAGGTGTTCGACAACCTGTATTCAAACATGATCGAGGCCGGCGAGGTTGGCGGCATCCTGGACACCATCCTTTCCCGGCTGGCGGCCTTTAAAGAAAAAGCCATGGCCCTGCAGAAAAAAATCAAGGGGGCCATGACCTATCCCGCCATCTGCCTCGGTATTTCCCTTGTCATCCTTGTTGTCATCCTGGTCTTTGTCGTTCCGGTGTTCAAGGAAATGTTCGAGGGCTTCGGCTCGGCCCTGCCGACTCCGACCCAGATAGTCGTGAACATGAGCGAGGGGTTGAAAAACTACTTCATCTACCTGGTTATCCTGCTCGGCCTGCTGGTGTTTGCCGTCAAGAAGATCTACTCCACGGAAAAAGGCCGCCTGAAGATGGACGCCATGTTCCTCAGGGCCCCTGTTGTCGGCGACCTGATCCGCAAGGTGTCGGTGGCCAAATTCACCCGGACCCTGGGCACCATGCTGCAGAGCGGCGTTCCCATCCTTGATTCCCTGCATGTTACGGCAAAGACCGCCGGCAACAAGGTTATCGAACGGGCCGTCTTCCGGGTGGCGGATGCCGTTGCAGAAGGCCGGGCCATCGTCGAGCCCCTGGAGGAGACCGGTGTTTTTCCCAACATGGTTGTCCAGATGATCAACGTCGGCGAATCGGTCGGCGCCCTGGATACCATGCTGGAAAAAATCGCCGATTTCTATGACGAGGAAGTGGACCAGGCGGTGGAAAACCTCACCGCCATGATCGAACCGTTCATGATGGTCTTTCTCGGGGGCATGATCGGCGGGCTGGTCGTGGCCATGTACCTGCCGATTTTCAAAATCGCCACTCTCGTGTAACGGGAATATTCAGACAATCCATTCTATAGAGGACAATCTTCATGGGCGAAATCATTGATGTCATTGCCCGGGAAATAATCGATTCCCGCGGCAACCCGACGGTTGAGGTCGAAGTGTTTCTTGAAACCGGCGCCATCGGAAGGGCCGCGGTACCCTCCGGTGCCTCGACCGGCACGCGGGAAGCCCTGGAGCTGCGCGACACCCGCCGGAAAAGATACGGCGGCAAAGGCGTGCTCCAGGCAGTGAAAAATGTCAACGAAGTCATTGCTCCCAAGCTCCTGGGCCTTGAATCATCCCAGCAGGTGCTCATCGACCTGATCATGCTCCAACTTGACGGCGCCGCCAATAAAAAGAAACTCGGCGCCAATGCCATCCTGGGGATTTCCATGGCGGTTGCCGCGGCGACGGCCAGGGAGCTGGAGCTGCCGCTGTACAACTATATCGGCGGTGTCAATGCCAAAACCCTGCCGGTGCCCATGATGAACATCCTCAACGGCGGCGCCCACGCGGACAACAATGTCGATATCCAGGAATTCATGATTCTCCCCGCCGGCGCGCAGTCCTTCTCCGAAGCTCTGCGCATGGGGATTGAGACCTATCATGCATTGAAAAGCGTCCTCAAGAAAAAGGGGCAGCAGACCGCGGTTGGGGACGAAGGCGGTTTTGCCCCCAATCTTCGCTCCAACGAAGAAGCCATGGAGTCCATTCTCGAAGGTATCACCGCGGCCGGATTCAAACCGGGCAAGGACATCTTCATCGCCATCGATGCCGCCGCCAGCGAGTTCTATTCGGCCAAGGAAAAGAAATATGTGTTGAGCGCCGAGAAAAAACCCGCCAAGTCGGCCGGGGAATTGATCGAGTTCTACTCCTCCTGGGTCAAAAAATATCCGCTCATCTCCATCGAGGACGGCCTCGATGAATCCGACTGGGAAGGATGGAAAATGCTGACCGAAAAACTGGGCTCCTCGATTCAGCTGGTGGGGGATGATATATTTGTCACCAACACCTCCATCCTGCAAAAGGGCATCAAGGCGGGAATCGCCAATTCCATCCTGGTCAAGCTGAACCAGATAGGATCGTTCACCGAAACCGTTGATGCCGTGGATATGGCCCACCGGGCAGGGTATACGGCTGTTATCTCGCACCGGTCGGGAGAAACGGAGGATGTCACCATCGCCGACCTTGCCGTCGCCCTGAACACGGGACAGATCAAGACCGGCGCTCCCTGCCGGACCGACCGGGTTGCGAAATACAACCAGCTCCTGCGCATCGAGGAGGAACTGGGAGCCGGCGCCCGTTACGCGGGAAAAGCGGCTTTCCGTTTTCTTTAAGCCTAAGTATTGACAAATACTGAAAAAATATAATATATTTATAGTAACTTCAGCAAAGAACGGCACAAATTCATCAAATGGAGGTTCATGGGCCATGACCTTGACCAAAGCCGACCTTGTGCAGCAAGTGTATAAAACTCATCCGTCGATGACCAAAGCGCAGGCCACCAATGCGGTTGAAGCGTTCCTCTCCATTTCAAAGTCCGCCCTGATCAGCGGCAACGATCTCCTGCTCAGCGGTTTCGGCAAATTCAATGTCAAGAACAAGAAATCGCGGCGGGGGAGGAACCCGCAAACCGGGGATGAACTCACCCTCGAATCGAGAAGGGTGGTAACCTTCAAACCCTCCGGAATACTGCGCGCCAAGATCAACAAGCACTGATTTTTCCCCCGGAGAATTTTTTCCCTGGGCGTCACTTCCGTGACGCCCGTTTTTTTTGTATTCTTCCGTCTTCTCCATTTGAATAAAATAAGCATGGCTCATCTTCTACAGTTGCTAAAAAATAATTTAATTATTTCGGCATAATAAAGCATATAAAAAAAGTGTTGGCACTACGGACCATATTGCATCGCAAGGGAGCCTGTTCACGCTTCGCTTATCGTCGG
>Ga0209614_1000972_pt1 | contig 23228 bp, 24 predicted proteins | sample BlaSprsedimmetaG_FD_185484 | JGI IMG/M metagenome (GOLD analysis project Ga0209614, IMG submission 185484) | Hot spring sediment bacterial and archeal communities from California, USA to study Microbial Dark Matter (Phase II) - Blank Spring... ... | reverse complement strand
GGCCCCCGCTGGCCCCGCACACGAACCCGGCGCGGTCGATGAGCGCCTTGGTCTCGGGGGTGATGTCGGCATAGTACGTGGGCGAGCCGATCAGGATCCCGTCGGCGGCGGCCATCTTTTCGATGCAGTCGTTGACGATGTCGTCGTCGAGAACGCACCGGCCGTCCCGGTTCTCCTTGCACTGCAGACAGGCGGTGCAGCCCCGGATCGCCCGCCCCCCGACCTGCACGGTCTCCGTCTCGATGCCCTCCTTCTCCAGCGCCCCGCAGACTTCCGCCAGCAGGCGGGCGGTGTTGCCCTCCCTGCGGGGGCTGCCGTTGAATGCCACGACCTTCATGCGAGTGCTCGTCCGTCATTCCGGCATATAATGCTGCCCGTCGCCGGGGATGCTACGTCGCGGTTTCGTCCTCCTCCCAGAGCCCGAAGGGGTTGCCCTCGGTGTCCATGCAGATGGCCAGGGAGCCGAAGCCGGGCACCGCAGTTTTTGGCATGGTGATGGTGCCGCCGAGCGACTCCACCCGGGCGATGCTGGCATCGAGGTCGGCAACCCCGAAATAGTTCATGATCCGCTGGTCGGGAGCACCCCGCCTGCCGAGCCCGCCGCCGGTACCCGGCGAGCCGTCCAGCGCCGTGGTCTCGACCAGGTAGAACTCCTCCATCCCCTCGAATCGGGTGAATTTCCAGCCGAAGAGGTTCTGGTAGAACTCCTTCGCCCTCTGCGGGTCGTCCGCGGGGACGTCGAAATGGACAACAGTTGCCATTCCTTTTCTCACCGTACGGAGAGTGGCGCCGGGGCCTGATGAGGGTTTGCCCGCCGGAGCGGACACACCTTTTTTATCCAGAGCCGCACAAGATCCACATCGATGAGCGAAAAGGAAGGTCATTTTGAGAAAGGGCGCTGGGTCGAGGGGGAGCCCCCGCAACCCGACGAACCGGAGCCCGCTGCTGAAGGGCCGGAAGCCGCCGCCGAAGCGCCCGAGACGGAGCGCCTCATCGGCGAAGCATCCCACTCGGTGCACCGGGCCATCGAGGACGTCATCCGCGCCGGCCGCCACCTCTTCGGCACCCAGGAAGGGCGCGATCACATCGAAAAGAAGGTCCGCAAGGCCGGCGACGACCTGGAGAAGGCCATCGAGGACGTGGCCGAGGCAGCACGGCAGACGCTGGAAAAGCGCAAGACGTGACGCCGCCCCCGGCGGCGAGGACCTCTTTTTTCATCCGAGGGCCACGTCGAGCACCATCATGACCGTAAACCCGGCGATCACTCCCATCGTGGCCAGCTCGGGATTGCCCTGCGCCTCGGGGATGACCTCCTCGGCAACCACGAAGATCATGGCCCCGGCGGCGAAGGCGAGGGCGAAAGGAAGGACCGGTTCGGCGAGGATGACCGCCGCCGCCCCGACGACCGCCGCCATCGGTTCGACCAGCCCCGAGAGCTGGCCGTACCAGAAGCTCCTTGCACGCGAGAACCCCTCCCGCCGCAGGGGCATGGCGACCGCCATCCCTTCGGGGAGGTTCTGGATGCCGATGCCCACCGCGAGCCCGATGGCCCCGGCGAGGGTCGCGGTGGGGTGGGCGGCGGCGAGGGCCCCGAAGGCCACTCCCACGGCGAGCCCCTCGGGAATGTTGTGGGTGGTGATGGCCAGGATCAGCATGATGCTGCTCTTCCCGGGAAGCCCCGCTCCCGGCGGATGGTTGCCGCCCACCTCGCCCACGTGGAGGTAGGGCAGCAGCCACTCGATGACGCGCATCCCGGCGCCCCCGGCGAGAAAACCCACCGCCGCCGGCAGCCACGCCGGCATCCCGCTCCCGGCGGCCATCTCGATCGAGGGGGCGAGCAGCGACCAGTAGCTGGCGGCAATCATCACCCCAGCGGCGAACCCGAGCATCACGTCCAGCACCCGCCGGTCCACCCCCCGCGAGAGAAAGACCGTCGCCGCCCCGGCGGCGGTGAGGCTCCACGTGAAGCAGCCGGCCAGGAGCGCCTGCGGGAGAGGGCCCAGCGCGGCAAAGAGGGTCATCAGGGACATGGCGTCGGCATCCTTCTATAGAACCCTGATTGGTCGGTTCACCTTAAAAAAGAGAGAGACCTGCAGCACCCCGCCCGGGGAGGAGGGGGCATACACCCATCCCGTTGTTAGCGCAGGAACTTGGAGACGAACGGCGACGTCTCGCCTCTCCGCAGGAAATGCCCGGAGGGGCCTTCGCCGAGGAACTCCGAGAACCAGGACTCGTGCTCGATCTCCTCGTTGAGGATGGACGCCGCGAGCTCGTAGGTGCGGGGGTCCTTGCCGGCGGTCATCGCGCAGATCTCCGAATAGCCGCGGACGGCGCAGCGCTCCGCATCCACCAGCACCTGGAGAATCGCGGTGACATCGCGCGGGTCGGCGGGGAGTTTGGCGGGGGGGCAGGCGGATATATTGTGGAACTCCACCATGTCGTCCGGGAGCTTGCCGCCGAGTTCATAGATCCGGGGCACCAGCGCTTCGAAGTGGTTGCGATCCTCGATGCGGGCGGTCTCCGCGATCTCCTTGACGGTCTCCCCATCGAGGCCGATGAGGTTGAACCGCAGGGTGGTGTAGTAATAGTAGGTCGTCAGTTCGGCCGATGCATTTTTTACGAGCAGATCAAGCAATTTATCGACATCGACACCTGCTTTTTCCACCATTTCACGTGCTACTTTTGCCATGTGATCATCTCCCTGTCACTGCAGTGACATATGATGAGGAATATAATTCATTCGCAATAAGCGTTCCCGCAGGCCTGCCGGGGACCCCCTGCAGGAGCCGGCCGGCCCCTGCGGGTAGATTTTTCAGGTTTTACGCTGAAACTGCGTTTCAAGGGGAACGAGTGCAGGAATGTGGGTGATCGTTGTTATCACGGTCGCGCTGGCGCTGGGGTTCACCTTTACCAACGGGTTTCAGGACGCGGCTTCCATCGCCGCCACGTTCATCGCCTCCCGCTCGGCCACGCCCCGGCGCGGCATCCTCCTGGTGGCGGGGATGTGCCTGCTGGGGGCACTGCTGGGGGGCAGCGCCGTCGCCTTCACCCTCTCGGGGCTGCTCACCATCCAGTCCGGTGCGCAGGTGCTCGTGGTGCTGCTGGCCGCCCTTGCCGGTGCAACCATCTGGAACACCGTGACCTGGAAGTACGGGCTGCCCTCGTCGTCCACCCACGCCCTCATCGGGGGCCTGGTCGGGGCGGGCCTCGCCGCCGCGGGGCCGGACGGCATCTACTGGGGCGTGGAGGAGCTGCTGGCGCCGCCCCACGCGCTGGGGGGGTTGACGAAGGTGCTTGCGTTCCTGGTCATCTCGGTGGCCATCGGCTTTGCGGGCAGCTTTCTGCTGCAGAAGGCGGGCGACCTTGCGCTCCGCAACGCCCGCCGCAGCATCAACACCTCCATCGTACGCCTCAACTGGGCGGCAGCGGCCCTGATGGCCTTTTACAACGGGGCCAACGATGCACAGAAGCAGCTCGGGATCATCGCCCTCGTGCTCTTCTCCGCCGGGGAGATCGCCGCCGTCGAGGTGCCCCTGTGGGCGCGGGCGGCCGCCGCTCTGCTGCTGGCGCTGGGGACGGTCTGCGGCGGCTGGCGCATCATGAACACCCTGGGAAACCGGATCTTCAAGATCGAACCCATCCACTCGTTCAATTCGCAGGTCTTTTCCGGGGTGTCGCTGGCGGTCTCCACCCTCGCCGGCGCCCCGGTCTCATCGACCCACATCATCTGCACCTCGGTGCTCGGCGTGGGATCCGCGGCGAACCCCAAAAAGGTGCGCTGGTCGGTGGGCAGGGACATCGTCCTCGCCATGGCGGGCACGATCCCCGCAACAATGCTCATCGCCGGCGCCATCTACTGCACCATCGCACCATGTACAGGAGTGTGATCGAGCCATGGACAGGGAGACAGGACACCAGGATACGCGGAGGCGGGGAGTATTCGACTTGATCTTCCCCCGCGAGTACGATTTCGAGCAGATGCTGGAAACGCAGGCCGAAAGGACGCTTGAAGGCGTGGAAACGTTTGTCCGCTGGCTGCACAGCACACCGCTCGAGGAACCGTCGGCGCTGGAGGATATCGAGAACGAAGTGGACACCATGCGCCATGACATGGAGGACAAGCTGATCAGTTCGTTCTCCACCCCCTTTGACCGGCAGGACATCTACAGCCTGTCGCGGCAGATGGACTACATCCTCAACTTCTCCGAAGAGACCGCCCGGGAGATGTACGCCTTCGGGGTGAGCCCGGACCGCCCCATACTGGACATGGCGGAGGCCCTGCTGCGGGGGACACGGTGCATGAGCCGGGGCGTGGCAATCATGCATAACGACCGGAAAAAGATGGAAAAAACGATCCGGGAGGCACGGCGGGCCATGCGGGAGATCGAGGAGATCTACATCACCAGCATGGCCGAACTGCTCCATACCGACGATGCCATGAACGCCCTGCGCAAACGGGAGGTCTACCACCACCTGCGGGACGCGGGCAGGGCGCTGCGTAATTCGCTGGACAGCCTCCACACGGCCGTGGTGGGGCGGGTGTGAAACCGGGCGGCGGTCCGCCGGGACGCAGGGCACCGAGCAGTTCGCGTCCATCGGCACCGCCGGCCCCCTCGTCCGCCACCGCTCCCGGAGCATCCTCGAGCACCAGAAAGGGTGACCGGCCCGGGAAAACGGGGGTTATTCCCCGGCGGCGGGCCGCGGGGATGCAGTCCCGCCCGCCCGGTACATGAGCGAGATCACCGCCGGCATGATGCAGATGGCCCCGGTCAGGGAGAAGGCCACCGTGATCACCGTGACCAGGCCGAAATTGGAGACGATATTGAAGGTCGAGAGGAGGAGTGCCGAGAACCCGAAGACCGTGGTCATCCCGGAGACGGTGATGGCCGTGCCGATCTTCTGCACGCTCACCCGGATCGCCTCGTAGAGGTCCAGCCCCTGTGCCAGCTCCTCCTCGCAGCGCTCCATGATCAGGATGGTATACTCCGAGGCCACGCCGATGCTCATCGAGCCCAGCACGGCGGTGAGGGGGCTGTAGTCGAGCCCGAAGAGGTACATGATCGCCCCGTTCCACCCCACGATGAAGACGATGGGGATGAGCGGCGAGACGGCCCGGAATTTGCGGTAGACCAGCAGCAGGAAGCCCAGGATGAAGGCGAAGCCGGTGAGGGTCATCGTGGTCTTGGACGCCCTGATATCGTCCATGACGGCGGCGAACATCTCCATCTGCCCGGTGACGTGGGCGGTGACCCCTACCGGCGGCTTGTTCCACGCAAGGTCCCGTCCCATGTCCTCGACAAAGGAGCGGGAGGCCTCCATATTCATGTTCACCGTGGAGAACTCCATCACCGCCTCGGTGTTGCCGTTGAGGTAGCGGTCACGGGTCTCCTGCGGGATGCGCTCCATGACCGCGGCGACCTCGGCACTGGTTGCGGGCACTGTTCCGCCGTTGTACTGGACGAGGAGGGTGGCGATGCTCGCCACACCGGTGACCCGTTCATCCCGCATCTCGTACTCCCCGAAGTCGTGGAGCCATGCCAGGGTTGCGGGGTCAAGGACATTCTCCGCGGCGACGATCACGGGAATGGACGAGGTGGACCCCATGGTCCGGGTGACCTTCTTCATGTCCAGCATTGCCGGCATATCCGAGGGGACGAAGGTCTCCTCGTCGGCATTGACCGGCACCCGGGCATCGAGCTGCAACCCGGTGAGGGCAATGAGGCCGCAGACCAGGATCACGGGCAGGGGGTGCTTTGCGATGACGTAGGCGATCCTGCCCAGCATGGTATCGTATTTGTCGATGAGCGAACTGCTGCTCCGGCCGGCGCGGCGCTGCTTCGGGCGGTAGCGGGTGAGGAGGGCAAATGTCGGCACGATGACCAGCGCGGCGAGATAGCAGCAGACCACCCCGATGGTGCAGGTGATCCCGAAATCGGCCACCATGGGGATGGGAGCGAAGAGCATGGCGATAAAGCCCATCGAGGTCGCTCCCATGGCGATGAGGACCGAGGGGCCCGTCTGCGCCACGGCGGTGGTGACCGCCTGCCCGAGGTCGGCATCCCGGATCGCCTCGTCGAGGCGGGAGTGGAACTGGATGGCGTAATCGATCCCGATACCGATCAGCACGGGAAAGGCGCCGATCACCGTCATGCTGATGGGTATCCCGAATATGCCCATGAACCCGAATGTCAGGACCAGGCCGACCGCCACCACCGCCACCGGCAGGAGCGGAGAGCGGACGTGGGAGAAGAGCAGCAGCACCGCCAGCACCATGAGCAGCATGGCGGCGCCGATGAGCGTGCCCATCGATGCCTGCATCTCCTCCATCATCTCCATCTGGAATGCGGGCGATCCCGAGAGGGTCACGCTGAGGCCGGGCGGGGGATCGGTGATGCGGAGCAGCGATCGGAGGTTGGTGAGCACCTGGTTCTGGACGTCCGTGGAGACACCGGGCTCGAGCGTGATGGCGGAGATGGTCATCATCTGCGAGGGGAGGTAGCGTTCCAGCATCTCCGGCGGGGTGCTTGCCCGGATCCGGTAGATGTCGGCCTTCGAGGCCGGGAGCACGCCACCGTTGGCCTGCTTCATCAGGGTGGCGATCCCGTTCACGCTCCCGATGTACCGCTCGGTGCGGATATCCTCTTCGAGCATGTCGATGTAGGCCAGCACCGCCGGGTTGGTGACGTCATCCGCCTCGAAGATGATCATGACGGCGTCGGAGCCGTAGGTGTTCGTGTAGTGGGCGAGGAGCGCCCCCCGGGTGGTGGTCTTGTCGAGGTAGGTATCGGTGCCGGTCTCCATGGAGAGCATCGTCGTGCCGAAGAGGGCGAGGACGAAGACGGCGGCGAACACGCCGGCGACGGTGTACGGGTGGCGGTTGATGGTGCGGGCGATCTGTTCGAATACTGGTTTCATGCGGGTGATCACTCCTCTGGGACCATGGCACGGTGCGGTCCGTCGTACCAGCCGGGGACGGCGGCCGCTCCTGAACAGGCAATGGCCCCGTTTGTTCTCCCGTCGGTGGCGATGCCGGATTCCTTCCCTGGCCTGCCGGTCTGCCACCGGATTGCCGGGGATGCATCGCCGAACGGGGCACCGGGCGGGTGCAGGCGGCCGGTGCGGTATGGCAACGCAATGCAGCAGGGGTCTGAACAGGGTGGATTCATGACGGGTTCCCCGGGAGTTTGCAGGAAAGGTGGATGCTGCCCGCACATAATACTGATGCACCGTTCCCGGGGACCGGCCAGACCCGGAACAGTTTCTCCCCGCAGGCAGAGCTCCTTTCCCCACCGGCGATCCAGAGTATAGCCAATGATCGCCGGGAAGGGATCGTACCTGGAGCAGCTCACCGCGGGGGTGACGATGCAGTCGGCGCCGGTGGGAAGAGAGCTGGAGGGGAGCTCCCCGCCGTCGGTCTTCATCGGGCGGTGGAACTACCCAAAGGTGCTTGCCGGGCCCATGGTGGCGCCGGTGAAGGGGGATACGCGGGTCATGGATACGCCCGAGGCCTGGATCCCCGCACGGACCACCCAGGAGGAGATCATCGGCTACCGCCTGCAGCTGGTGCGGGGGACGAGGGCCGTAGGGGTGCGTGACGTGGAGGACCGGTTCGTGGCCCAGCTGCAGGAGATCGCCCTTTCCTCGTCATCACGGGACGCCGAAGCCTCCTTTGCCCGCACCCCGCAGGGGATGGTGTTTTCCGAAGATTCGGTGCCCCACGGGCCCAGCGCCGCCATCGAGCGGTTCGACGTCGCCGGGGGGGCATGGGACCGCCGCCTCGAGCGGGTCTTCCATGACACCGATCTTTCCGCATCCGAGGCCGTGACGGCCCTCCACCGGGCGGGCCTGCCCTTCTCGCAGATCCAGAAGGCGCTTTCGGTGGGGGCGATGGGCACGGGCAGGGCGAGACGGCTCGTCCCCACCCGCTGGTCCATCACCGCCTGCGACACCACCATCGGCGACCGCCTGCAGGCGGAAGTGCGCCACAACCCGGTCATCGATTGTATCCGCGTCCACGAGTTCGACAGCCTGCACAACCACTATGCGGTGCTGCTGCTGCCCACCGGGTGGCAGTACGAGTGGCTGGAGGCGTTCCTCCATATCCTTGGCCGGGAGGAGCTGGTCTTTGCCGACCACGAGGGGTTCCGGGGCAAGAAGGAGTACTCGCAGGTGGGCGGCTGCTTCTACTCCTGCCGGATGGCGGTGCTGGAGGCCCTCGCCCGGGAGGGGGTGCAGGCGGGGGCCATCGTCCTGCGGGAGGCGTCCCGCGGCTATGTGCCCCTCGGCGTCTTCAACGTGCGGGAGAACGTGCGCAGCGCCATGTGCCAGCCGGCAGCAGAGTTCGAGGATGTGCCCTCGGCCCTCGCGTCCGTTGCGGAGCGCCTGCAGCTGCCCCTCTGCCGCTTCGAGGGGGAGAGCGCCCTGCTGCGGGACATCGCCCGGGGCAGGGGGCAGACCACGCTCGGTGCGTTCTGCCGGTAAGTCCGCACAAACCTTTATGCCCTCCCTCCCGCAGGAGTGACCCATGGCACCGGCAACGCAGACTCCACCCCACCGTCCCGAGAACGTGGATATCTCCGTGCAACACGTGGTCCTCGTCCTCTCCGGCAAGGGCGGCGTGGGGAAGAGCACGGTGGCGGCAAACCTGGCGCTCGCCTTCTCCAACCACGGCTACCAGACAGGGCTCCTCGACCTGGACATCCACGGCCCCGACATCCCCAAGATGCTGGGCATCGAAGAGGCGCACCTGGGCTCCTACGACCAGAAGCACATCGACCCGGTGCAGGTGACCGGCACCCTCGGCGTGGTCTCGATGGCCTTTCTGCTGCCGGAGAAGTCCACCCCGGTGATCTGGCGGGGCCCGATGAAGATGGGGGCCATCCGCCAGTTCCTCGAGGACGTGAACTGGGGCGACCTCGACTACCTGGTCGTGGATCTGCCCCCCGGCACCGGCGACGAGGCGCTCTCCATCGCCCAGCTCGCCCCCAACATCGCCGGGGTGGTGGTGGTGACCACCCCGCAGGAGGTGGCCATCCTGGACATCTCCAAGGCGGTGCGCTTCGTCCAGGAGATCGGGCTGCCCGTGATCGGGATCGTGGAGAACATGAGCGGCCTGACCTGCCCCCACTGCGGCAAAGACATCGACCTCTTCGGCGCCGGCGGGGGCGAGCGGGCGGCACAGGACCTTGGCGTGCCCTTTCTGGGGTCCATCCCCCTCGACCCGGAGATGCGGAAAGCCGCCGACGAAGGACGGCCCTTCATCCTCCGGTCCGGCGCCGCGGAAAACCCCACCTGGAAAAAGTTTGACGAGGTGATGGAGAACCTGATCCGGGTCATCGAGGGAAGGTGAACGTCGCTCCCGAACCGAGCCGCCGCCATTCCCGGTGCAGGTAGACGAACGCGGGGACGGCGAAGAGGGCGAGGACCGCCTCGGCGGCCAGGACGCCCGTCATATGCCCGACGTACACCACCGCGGCGTCCACGGCGGCATGCCAGAGGATTGCCGCGACCAGCAGCACGTGGCGCCGGGCGACGGCCGCGGCGAGCACCAGCACCGACCAGGCGATGTGCAGGGCGATGGTCATCAGCCGCTCGAACAGGCCGGGGAGGATATCGAGGGGCGAAAGAGCGAGGAGCGCCTCGACCTGCGCCAGTGCCGCGGGGTCGTCGGGGATGCCCGCCAGTTCGGGGGGCAGCGCGGAGAGGACGATATAGCTGACCATGCTGGAGAAGACGAGCAGGGCGACGATGATGCTCTCCACCCCGCCCCACCCGGCCCCGAAGAGGAACCCGTGCTCCCGGGAGAGGGCGTACCCCTTCCGGGGGAACCAGTACCGGTAGAGGAGATAGCGCCCCACCTCCTCGAAGATCCCGGCGAGCAGGCCCAGGTAGACGGCCAGGACGGCGATAACCGCCGCGTGGCTGCCGACGGTTTCCTGCAGCCACAGGACGAGGGGGCCCTGGGTGAGCAGCACCAGCGGCGTGTGCAGGAGCTGCACGGCGACGAAGCCCGCGGCGCCGAGCAGGAAGATACGCCAGGAGGCGCCGAAGCGCCGGATGAGCCAGTAGCCCAGCCCCAGGGGGACGAGGATCTCGCCGAGGACCACGACGGCGAAGGCGGCGACCACGAGGAGGTCCATGGCGAAATTCTCGCGCCCGAAGGGGAAATAGGTATGCACCGGGCAGGCGGAGACGCCAATGAATACCTTTTTGGTGCCGGTGCCGCAACCACCCTTTATGTATACACCCGAGGAATCCGCACGCTTTTTCTCGGCCGACGCCTTCGCCCGGGAGATGGGAGTGGAGCTGGTCATGGTCGCCCCGGGCCGGGCGCGGGTAAAAATGGAGGTTGCAGACCGGCACCGCAACAGTCACGGGACGGTCCACGGGGGGGCACTCTTCACCCTCGCCGACACCGCCTTCGCTCTCGCCTCCAACTCCCACGGCGTCCCGGCGGCGGCCATCAACGCCCATATCTCCTACATGAAAGCCGCACTGCGGGGGACGCTCACCGCCGATGCCGAGGAGTTTGCCTTAAACCCGAAACTGGCCTCCTACACCGTCCAGGTCACCGACGAGAACGGCGAGCGGATCGCCATCTTCCAGGGGATGGTCTACCGCAAGACCCCGCGGCAGCGCTGAAGGGATGCGGGAACCAGACGAGGCGAACTGGAGCAGGGCCGCCCCCACCTACCACCAGGACACCTTCACCGTGGTCGGGAAAACCGCGGTGCACGAGGCACTTGTCCGCCGTCTCAAAGCCGAAGCACCCTTCGGCGAGGTACTCGAGTGCGGCTGCGGGACCGGGGTGTACTCGGCGGTGCTGGCCCCGCTCGGCAACCGCGTGACCGCCGCCGACTGCACTGAAGCGATGCTCGATGCCGCCGCGACCACCCTCCGTGGAGTGCCCAATGTGGGATTCGAGCAGGCATCCTGCGAGGCCCTCCCCCACCGGGAGGGGGTGTTCGACACGGTGGTCATGATCAACCTCATCCACCTCCTCGAGAACCCGGAAACGGCGCTCGCCGGGGCGCACCGGGTGCTGAAAACGGGCGGGCGGATCATTCTCGCCTCCTATACGGCCTGCGGCATGCGCATCATCGAGCAGCTGCAGCTGGGCCTGCGCTACCTGCGGGCGTTCGGCCTGCCACCCCGCTAGATGCGGCGCTCGTTCTCGCCTGACGACCTGCGCAGCCTCGCCGAAACCCGGGGATTTACTGTGGACGAGGCCGTGCTCATCCGCAACCGGGTGAACGCCGTCTACCTGAAAGCGACGAAATAAACGGGCAACCCGCAGGGTGCCAAAAAAAAGTGAGTGGGTACCCCGTGCACGGGGATTTCGGGGCTCAGGCGTTGCCCAGCCAGACATCGACCTTGTCGCGGTTGTTCTCGATCCAGTCCGCCGCCGCCTCTTCATCACTGAGACCTTCCTGGTCGACCTTGTACATCACGTATTCCATGTCTGCAGGTTCCCAGTGGAACCGCTCCAGGATGCCATACGCCCCCGGATTGTCCTCTTCGAGGCCGAAGCGGGCGATGGTGGCGATGTACTCCTCCGGGCCGTAGAGCAGCTCGGGGTCGTCGAGGTACGTGATATCCCAGCGGGTGAACGCCCAGTGCGGCGTCCACAGGGTGACCACGATCCACTCTTCGTTCTGGACGGCGCCCTTCAGCTCGGCGAGCATGCCCACCTCGCTGCCGGTGACCACTTCATACCCCTCGAGGTCGTAGACGTCCAGGCCCTCTTCGCTCATGCGGACGGTGCCGGAGCCCGGCTCGATGGAGATGATCTTGCCGTCGAACTCGTCGACATACTCGGGGAGGTCTGCGATGGAGTCCACCGGCACGTAACTCGGTACCACCATACCAATCCGCGTGCCCTCCATGTTGTAGCCGAGGGTCTCGAACCGGTCACCGTACTTTGCCATGTACTGCTCGTGGCAGCTGGGCACCCAGGCGTCGAGGTAACAGTCCAGGCTGCCGTCGGCAACGCCCTGGAAGACCACGCCGATATCGACGAACTTCATTTCCACGGTATACCCTGCCTCTTCCAGCACATCTTTCACGACGTACCCTGATGCATAGGCGGTTCCCCACGGCCCGATCCCGATCACCACCGTCTCGGCGGAGGGCGCGGCCTCCTGTCCGGTACAGCCCGCGGCAAGCAGGCATCCCGAAAGAACCACACACACCACGAGTAATGTCTTCATTCCCTGAAAATTCATACATTCACAACCAAATAAAATCCTTTTTGCAAAAACGGCAGCCACATCGTGAAGATATCTGCCAGATATACACTTCAACAGGTATTGATGAAAAGCATATATAGATTACCAATCATCATACCTCCCCCAAAATCAAATTGTGTGTGTGTTTTGACCATAAATCCAAATTATATGCAGATTGTGTACAGCAAATACAGATTAAACTTAGAATAAGTTATGAAAATGTAATAAACGCACACATTCGCAATTTATGTTAAATTTGCATGGATTTTGCCAGTATATCTGGCATTCATCCGATTATTCAAAATTAATACAGGATAGGTCCGGTAATCCGGCACAGAATTGCAAACGATCGCCCATAAGCACACAATACGGCAAATAAACGATATCGTGGGCATATAATCACCCCAATTTCGGGGGTGCAGGGGGAAAATCCGGGCCGTGGGGGCGGATGGCGGGGGATACCGGGGGCGGCTCCCCGCGCTCCTGCCGCAAACCTACATCATCATCATCCTGCACACACTGAGATGAGGGACACCCAATGACCACCCCCCACCAGGCCGGCTGCCTCATCTGCGGCCGGGATCTCGTTTACATGGATTCACCCGAGGAGGTGACATGCAGCCTCTGCGGCGAGCGCACCCTCGCGGATGTGCGCTGCGCCGCCGGCACCGGCATTTTTATCGCCCTCATCACCGGGTCAACGCCGCTCGCCACAGAGGCGTGGCGGCTCTCCAACGAAATGACCGCCCGGGCTCTTTCGGTCATCGCCCGCCACGGCGGGCCGCGGTGCTGCAAACGAGACTCATGGCTCGCCATCCGGGATGCGGCGGGCTTCTGCCGGGAGAAGCTCGGGATCACCCTGCCCTTCAACGAGGAGCACGTCTGCCCCTTCTCCGCGATCAAGCGGGAATGTCGCCGGCAGGCCTGCCTCTTCTACGGCGGGGAGGAGTGAGGGGGAAGAGGACGAGAGGGTGCCCGCCCGAATTTGCCGGCGGGGATGCTTGCAGGGTAGAGGACGGGATACTGTTCCGCCACCCCCGGACCGTACTTCTTCTCGATCCACCGCAGGACGGCGTCACGCTGCGGCCCGGCGTGCTGGAGGCGAAGCCAGGTAAAGGCCAGCCCCAGCCGGTGCTCCGCGGCGAACCGCCGGATCCCGGCAAGGTCCTCCTCCCCGTCGTTGATGAACGGGAAGAGGAGGACGTGCAGCACTACCGAAATCCCTGCGTCCGCCAGGGCGAGGACCATCTCCCGTGGGAAAGCGAGGTCGTCGGCGATGGACACCCAGACGCAGAGCCGGGCCCGGAGGGGCTCAAGCAGGGGCAGGTACTCGACCAGCAGGTCCAGCCGGTGCGTCTGGATATGCACCCGGTTCGGGGAGTGTGCCAGCACCGCCAGGCACTCCCGCAGGATCCCGGTCTCCCGCTCGGTGCGGAGGTTGTCGAACCCGTCCACCAGGATGGGGCCGTGCGCCGCGCCGGAGCCGAGCGTCTCCCGTAGCAGGGCCACGGTGTTGGTCTTCACCCTGATCTCGCCCCGCGTCCACCAGGGGTTGTAGTGCTCAAAACAGCAGGGATTTTTCTCCGGATCGCACTGCTCACATCCCATGAACGGGCTCAGGCGGTAGTCAAAGGAAAGGCCCGGGGGCGTGAGCGCCCCCGCACGCCGGAACGCCGAGGGGCTCCGGTAATAGCGGATGCGCGGGGCAGGAGGCGGGTTGGAGGCGGCGAGCGCTGCCAGCTCGACCCACGCCTGCATCTCCTTCCATGCCGCCTCCATCACGATGGCATCACTCCTTTCCTGTTGATCAGTCGGTTTTCGAGCATAAGAGTTCGCCGGGAATGGAGGTGATAGGGGAAAAAGGAGGAGCCCTACAGGGGCAGCCCCAGCAGCGCGAAGACCCCCATCATCTTCAGGCCCATGTAGACCATGACGGCGATGAAGACCAGCTTGAGCTGCTTCGCCGGGAGGCGGTGGGCCGCCCGCACCCCCGCCTGGGCCATGATGATGCTGGTGCTGGCGAGGAGGGCCCACTGGAGCACGTTGACGTAGCCCAGCGAGAAGGGGGGGAGACCGGGGACGCTCCACCCGTTGATGATATAGGCGATGGTCCCCCCGAGGGCGGTGAAGACCATCAGCCCGGTCGACGTGCCCACGGCATGGTGCATCCGGAAGTGCAGGGCGAGCACCATCACCGGGATGAGGAGCACCCCGCCCCCGATGCCGATGATGCCGGAGATGATGCCCAGCGGGATGCCCCAGAGGAGGAAGGTGAGCGTATCATCGACCGGCTCCTGCCCGACGGCGGGCGGCTTTGCGGTGAGCATGCGGATGGCGCCGAGGGAGATGGCAAGGCCGAAGAGGGTGGTGAGGTAGGCGCCGGGGATGAGGGTGGCGATGTAGCCGCCCAGCACCGCCCCGACAAGCCCGGCGGCGCCCATGGTGAGCGCGGCCTTCCAGACCACGGCGCCCTTACGGTGATGGCCGAAGGCGCCGGAGATCGCCGTGGGCAGTACCACGGCGAGGTTGGTCCCGAACGCCACCAGGACGGCGGTCCCGGTATCATAGCCCATCGAGGATAGCACCCAGAACTGGACCGGGACCATGATGAAGCAGCCGCCGACGCCGAGCAGCCCGCCGGCAAAGCCCACAACGATGCCGGTGGCCAGCAGGACGAGAATATAGATGAGTTCTAGGGTCATTGCACAAAAACACCCTATTGCAATTCCATTCGAATTATTCGACGCAGGCCGCCGATAAACGTTGGCTTTCCGGCACACAGGACTTCCGTCCGCCGCCTGGCCCGTGCCCGGGGAGTGCCGGATCGGAACGCTCCCGCCACCGCTCCGTGGCGAGCCACGCACAGTTCAGGGCTGCCCCGGCGGCGGTGCGGTGCCGCCGATCCCCTTATATGGATGCAGGGTAAGGGGGACGATCGGTGTCTGTGCAATGGCGCTGAAAGAGAAGATCCTTGAGGTGATGGGAGGGGTGCACGTCGGGGCGGTGGCCACCGTCGATGCGGGCATGCCCGCGGTGCGGTTCATGGCCCTGCGGGGCCAGGACGACCTCACGCTCGTGGGAGCGACGATGAAGGGCTCCCGCAAGGTGCAGCAGATCAGCAAAAGCCCCGACGTGGCCATCTCCATCTGGTCGTGCGGCGAGTACACCGACCCTTACGTGGTGATCCGGGCAACGGGGGAGGTGCACGAGGACCGGGCGACCAGGCAGCAGTTCTGGAACGAGCAGTGGGCGCAGTACTTCGGGTCGGTGGACAACCCCGAGTTCGTGGTGCTCACCTTCGTGCCCACGACCATCGAGTACACCGACCCGGCCGCCGGCACCACGGAGGTCTGGGAGAGGGAGGCGATGGCGGCGGCCCGCTGACACCACCGGTCACCATACTGTGTTCGAACAGCACCCATTTTTCCCCCCCCGGAGGGCGGGGCGGTCCTGCCCGAGACGTGCGCACCTGCACACCCGCCGATTGCATCGTCGCTCAAAAACGCGGTGAGCACCGGGATCCCTGCCCGCATTGATTAACAGTAATGGTAATCACCAGAAGGCTATTTTATATACCAGTATTTCCGATATGCAGACAAAGGACGGTGATCGAATGGCATGGGACGACGTAGTATTTGGCACCCTCACCGGGGGGCTGTACAATCTCGGGAAAACCGCGTACAAAGCGGGGAAAGCGGCAGACCAGGCAGGGGACGCGGTCGAGGAGATCGCGGACAGCGTGGGCGAGGCGCTCAGCATCATGGGCGAGACCTTCACCGAGCTGGCAGACGATCTGGGCTCCTTTATCAATGAACTGGAGGATCTCCTCACCACCGAGCGGGTGGTCCCCCGGAGCGACGACGAACTCTGGGACGAGGAACTCACCCGCCTGAACCTCCTCCGGCAGATGCAGGCGGAGCTGACCGAAGAGCTGGCATCGTTCGGCGAGATCCAGGCCCCCGCCACGTGGTGGGACTGGCTCTCCTTCGACTGGGGGGAATACAAGGAGTACATGAAGGTGCTCGGCAGGCTCAACGTGGTCAACACCGCCATCAGGGAGATCCTCTACCAGGAACCGGGCGTGATCCCGGCGGCGATCTATGACTTCAAGGAGGTCCTCGCGCGGTTCAATACGATGGAACAGCCCCGCATCGAGGCCATCATGGATGCCACCGAGGATTCCATGGAGACGGCCGGGGACATCCTTGCCGAGGTGCACAAGCTCTTCGTGGTCACCCGGTGGAAACCGGCCGGCGATCTCTCCCCCGCACAGCAGGGCGAGCTGGACCGGCTGGAGGCTGCGAAATCCGTCTACGACGTGCTGATCGACAGAAATCTGCATATTGCCGAGCAGCTGCGCGGCCCCCTCGTCAGGGTGCACCCGGAGGAGTTCATGCTTCCCGCCGCAGCGCCGCGGGCCTGGAAAGCGGATATCATCGCATCGACGGCGGCGGGAACGGCCAGGGACACCGGGGCGGTGCACAAGCCCGTGGCACCAGGCATCCCCGCGGCGGAGGCATCTGCCGGAGCGGTGGAGAGGGGGCTTGCCGCGAAGGCGGGCATCAGCACAAACAAACCCGCACCAGTTCTGCACGCGCCACTGCTGGCCGGAATCGTGAAGGAAAAAGCCCTCGTCACGCGGCCCGTGGCCGAGACCCTGGGGTTCTTGACCAGGAACGCGGAGATCAGCGCCTACCTCGGCAGCCACACCACGGTCACCGGAAGGATCCGCTACCTCGAGCGGGAGCGGCACAAGATCGAGAGGGCCATCGCCCGGATCCGGTGGGTGAAGGTCGAGGAGCCCGGCGTGATCCCCCTGGCGCTGGACGAGGTGCACAGGACGATCGCCCGGTTCCGGGCCGAGGAGCAGCCCCGCCTCGAAACAACGATGGACTCCGTCAATGCCGCCCTTGCGAGGTTCACTGCCGAAGAGCAGCCGCGGATCGAGATGATCCTCGACAGCGTGAACGAAACGGTGTCCGAGTCACAGAAACTCCTCGAAAATGTCAACGAATCGCTGGATAAATCCCAGGGGTGGCTCGATTTCCTCGCCGCCTACCGCACGCCCATCCTGGTGATCTGCGGCATCGGCGGCGTGCTGGCCTTCGCCATCATGGCAGCGCTCCTCGTGGTGCTGGTGAAACTGGCGATCACCTTATAAGAGGGCTATCTGCACCGGCCCTCCCCGTTCCGGGGTGCAGAAAGGCTGCGGGTGAATGCTGCGCACGGCGAAAAAAAGCGCACCAGGACGACGTGGTTTCGTTCGTGATGCCCCGCACGGCGCTGCGCGCTGCCGTCGAGAGGTCCTCAGCAAACCGGTAAGGGCAGGCCATTGGCGAAGGTTAACCTTATCACCGACGAGCGCCACCGGGAAGCATACGGAGGAATGGATGCGATGAACGAGTTTATCGATGTCGGCGCCGCGGATCTGCTGGCGGACGGCGCCATGGCGACGGTCCAGGCAGGGGAGCGCGAGGTCCTCCTCGCCAGGGTGGGCGACCGCTACTATGCCGCCGAACCGCGCTGCCCCCACATGCGGGGGGAGCTCTCGAAGGGTACCCTGGAGGGGACCATCGTCACCTGCCCCGTCCACCATAGCCGCTTCGACCTCGCAGACGGCCGCGTGGTCCGCTGGACGGACTGGCCGGGGATCCTCGTCTCCATGGCAACGGTCATCCAGCCCCCCCGCCCGCTCGCCGTCTACGAGGTGAAGGTGGAGGAGGGCAGGGTCCTCGTCGGCGGGGCGCTGCCACGGCCCGCGGAGCCGGTGGCGGCACAGTGAGCGGGGCAGGACGAACGGCCGGCGGGAGCCTGCTGGTGAACACTGTGGATAATCACTAATAGATATCTATAAATACAAGTATGGAGATATCCCTGCGTTGCCGCACGCACACACACATCCATCACAGCATGCCGCCGGAAGAGCGCCCCCTATCCACCTGCGCACACATGAAGGGCACACACTCATACCGGGACGCTCCCGCGGCGCGGGGCACGGACGGCAGCCCCGCCCCCCATGTGCACGCCATCTGCTTGCGGGTCACCGCACCTCCCCCGCAGGGAGATGGCGTGCCGGGCGGAGCGGGGTGGGGCGGCCATTTTCCCGCATACGAGGGGGGACAGGGCGGCACTCCCCCACCATCCACCTCTCTTCTCCGGCGGCCCCGGGCCGCCGTGCAGCACCTGTACTAGCGTCCCCGGGTGTGCCCGGTATTGCACGACGAGCAGCGGCCCGTATGCACGCAGACGGTCCCCCCGCACCGCGTGCACCGCCACCGCCGCTCCTGCTCCTCGAGAAACCACGCCATCCCGTTCGCCCGGATCCTGCGCAGGTTGTTGATCATGCTCATCCCGTACTGCTCGCGGGAGCGCCGGTCGAGCCGCTCCAGGCGGTCGCAGGGAAAGTCCGCGCACTCGAAGCAGAACTCGACTTCGTGGTTTCGCAGCCGCCGGCAGGCCGTCTTCAGGGCCGAGCACCGTTTATCCTTCGCCCGGCACCCCTCGCAGACGGCGGGGCGGCCGGGATGGGCGAGCCATGCCAGATATTTGCTGCAGAGGGCGCAGTTCATGCCGCAGGGGGCGATAAGGCGGGGGTTCATGGCAGCGATAGGAGCATACCTCCGGGGTGCCGTATGCGGTATGGGCCGGCACCCCTGAAATGGCTGGCGGTCGGGATGGCGGGGCGAACCCCCCGGGCCGCAGTCACGAAACCTGTAACACGCCGGAGTTCCTACAGGAATATATGGACACCCCGGTCCCTTCACGCGAGCTGGAAGCCCGCATGCGCCGGTTCAGGGCCCTGATGGACGCGCAGCACCCCGGCTGGCAGATGGCCGCCTTCTTCGGCAAGATCAACCTCTACTACTTCACCGGCACCATGCAGGACGGCATGCTGCTGGTCCCCCGCGACGGCGAGGCGGTGTTCTGGGTCCGCCGGAGCTATGAACGGGCGTGTGCCGAGTCCCTCTTTTCGCCGGTCCGCCAGATGGAGAGTTTCCGGGACGCCGCAGCCGCCACGTCCCGCATCCCGGCCACCGTCCACCTCGAAACGGAGCTGGTGCCCCTCGCCCTGCTGGAGCGGTTCCGGAAGCATTTTCCCTTCACCGACGTGCAGCCGCTGGACGCGACGGTCGCCGACGCGCGGGCGAAAAAAAGCGCCTACGAGCTCGCCTGCATGGAGGAGGCGGGACGCATTCACCGGCACGTGCTCGAGGACTGCGTGCCCGGCCTGCTCAGGGAAGGCATCAGCGAGGCAGCGTTCGCCGCACGGCTGTATGCGGTCATGATCGAGCAGGGCCACCACGGGGTCGCCCGTTTCGGGATGTTCGACACGGAGATCCTGGTCGGCCAGATCGCCTTCGGGGAAAACTCGCTCTACCCGACGTACTTCAACGGCCCGGGGGGCAGCCGCGGGCTGTGCCCCGCCGTGCCCCTCCTCGGCGACCGGGAGCGGACGCTCAGGGCCGGGGACCTGGTGTTCGCGGACGTCGGGTGCGGGGTTGCGGGCTACCACACCGACAAGACCATGACCTACGCGTTCGGCGCACCCCTGCCCGACGAGGCCGTCGAAACCCACGAGCGCTGCCGGGCCATCCAGGACGAGATGGCGGCGATGCTCAAACCGGGGACGGCCCCGTCGGCGATCTACGAGGCCGTCATGGAGGGCCTTGATGCGGCATTCCTCGAGAACTTCATGGGGTTCGGCGACCGCAGGGTCAAATTCCTGGGCCACGGCGTCGGCCTGGTGATCGACGAGCTGCCGGTCATCGCCCCGGGGTTCGATGCCCCCCTCCAGGAGGGGATGGTGTTCGCCCTCGAGCCCAAGAAGGGCATCGCCGGCGTGGGCATGGTGGGGGTGGAGAACACCTACCTTGTCACCCCGGGAGGAGGCCGGAGCCTGACCGGCGGCCATCCCGGGCTGATGCCGGTCTCCTGGGAGCGATCATGACAGCGCAGGACACGGTTCCCACCCTCCGCGAACTCGGCGCACACGGGGAGCAGGAGGCGGCGTTTGCCCGGTATGCCGGTCCGTATATCGCAGGAAGGGTGGCCAGCCGGCACCGGACGGCCTTTGACGTGCTGGTCCCGGGCAGCGCGGTTCGGGTGGGGGTGTCGGGTGCGCTCCGCCGCACGGGCCGGGCCCCGGCGGTGGGCGATTTCGTGGTCATCCTCGACCGGCCGGAGGCCGGCACCCGCATGATCGTGGCCATCCTGCCCCGGCGCACCACCGTCTCCCGCGGGGCGCCGGGCGAGGGCGGCGACGCCCAGGTGATCGCCGCCAATATCGACACCGTCTTTGTCGTGACGGCCGCAGGATCGGATTTCAACCTGCGCCGGCTGGAGCGCTATCTTGCCGTGGTGCATGCCTCGGGGGCGGCCCCGGTGATCCTGGTCAACAAGGCGGACCTGGCCGATGATGCGGAGGCGCTGCGGGCAGAGGCTGCCGCCGTCGCGGGCGGGGTGCCGGTGCTGGCGGTCAGCGCCCTGCAGGGCTCGGGATTTTCCGCGCTGGCGCCGTTCCTGCAGCCCGGGCAGACGGTGGCCCTCATCGGCTCTTCGGGGGTGGGCAAATCAACGATCATCAACGCCCTCATCACGGACGCGCGGCAGGAGACGGGGCATGTGCGGGCCTATGACGGGAAAGGGCGGCACACCACCAGCGTACGCCAGCTCTTCGTGCTGCCCGGGGGGGCCATGGTAATCGACAACCCCGGCCTGCGGGAGATCCCGCTCGGCAGCGCGGCTGCGGGCATCGGGGAGGCCTTCGCCGACGTGATCGGGCTCGCCGCGAGGTGCCGGTACGGCGACTGCCGGCACGAGGGCGAGCCCGGCTGCGCGGTGCGGGCGGCGGTGGAGGACGGAAGCCTCCCGGAGGCGCGGCTCCAGAGCTACCTGCGGCTGGTGCGGGAAGCCGAGTTCCAGGCCGAGAAAGCGGCGATCGGGCTCAAGCGGATGGAGAAGAGGAAGTGGAAGGGAATTGGCGCCGAGGCCCGGCGGTTCCGCGACGACCGGGGCCACTGATATATCGGAGCATGAGGGGCACACCGACTCGCCATTACCCGTTGATGAGAAACGAAAATTACTCCCCCAACCATCACGGGAAGGGGGGATCCGGATATGTCAAAACACCCATTCCATTTTTCAAGGTATTTGCCATCGAATCCACGGATAAAGGGGGGGTGAGAATACTACCATCTCAGGAGAAAAAAAGCGGGTTTGCGAGGAGAACTTCTTTGAATTTTGTCGAGAACTCTGTCGCTTTAGTCTCATCGAATCCGTTTTGAACCGCCAAATTATGAGCCTGGTTGGCCAGTGATTCGATGTGTTCAAATTTTACCAGATCTTCCTTCATCTGCCGTTTCTTGATGTAATCATGGACCAGTTCAACGATGATGCCGCATATAATCGCTGCCAGCCATTCATTTCCAAGAGAAAGGAGCAGCGATGAATCAGCGAAAAATCCCAACCGGCGATTTTTATCGGACAGGTTGAACGTCGAATCCATACTCCTGCAGTACTCCTCGACGTACAGATCGGAGCAATCGGCCAGATCAGGTGCAAGATCCTTGATAATATTGCGGGCAATATCCGCACTCAAAAGTTGCGTGCTCTCCGCATATTCCATATGAACCTCCAATGTCATCCAATCCTTTAATTGTTTCTCATCCACGCACCGAGATCATGGCTGCATTCAGGGCATTTCAGAGAGGGAGTGAATTGCTGTTGAATTTTTGCGAAGCAGGCCGGGCAAAATCTGCAGCGCGAATCGAGCAGAGTTACCCCTGCACCGAGGCCGATGGTGAGTACGATTGCGGGCAAATTCGCAGAAAGGAGAAAAATGGATATCACGGTCCACGAAATCAAGCCAGGAAGAATATACAGCGTGATGACCGGGTGGTAAAACAGCGAGGGCATGCCATAGCAATTGATCAGGTGACGTACGATCCATCCTGAAACCGCAAGTATGGCAAGCACTACCAGGGCATACAATTCGCCGATTATGATGCCGATGGCAGGGAACCAGATCGGCCAGGTTATTCCATAAAAATCGTAACTATAAATGAATGTTGTGCTTCGCCCCAAGAAAATGATATTTTTTGCAATAAAGGGGATCAGCATGCTACAATTCACAAATATGAAGGTTGCAAAGGTATACCCGAGCACGAACACCTGCGATAGGATAAACGGGTTCTCTTTCAGGGTTTCATGGCTTTTCCCGAACACCAGTACCCAGAAAAATACCGGAAGGAGCAGCAACGTCCCGAACAGAAGGGTCACGATGTGCACCGGAACGATCATGGTGGGGAGATTGAGATACAGATCATAATACGCCTCCATAGATCCAATGAAGTAATTCACGATAAAGAGGGTAATCCCCGTTATAAAGACGATTTTCCACCGAGGTGCAAGGAGCAACGTTGGATCATGGAGAAAGTCCTCCCTCTGTTCCAGGGACGGGTGATGGCGCAGAAAGAATAGCCGCTCGGGAACCGATATGAAGCCAAAGCGTTTTTGCTGAAAAATTTTTCTGATTTTGAGTCGCTTCAGTGCGCGTAACAGCGGAATCGCGCTTCCCAGGTACTCCATTGCACGTGCATCCGCGTACAGTTCCCTGTACTGATAGATCAGGTTTGCTGCAAATCTGATGATGAACCCGGCGATGAGGATAATCACGATACTCCTTGAAAATTCATCGATGAAACCCAAGGGTCCCATGAGGTCGAGCGCGGGGGTATAATCTGGATCCAGCGTGGGTCCGTATATGAGGTAACGGCGTATGAGGGTGAACAATCCCAGGAGGAGAAAGGCTCCGTAGACGATAAAGAATGAAAAGAGGAAACCCAATGCCAGCTCTGTCTTGTCGACATCACCATTGGCGATATGCCCGAGTTCATGAAACAGAATTGCCCGGTACTCTTCATTCCTTTCGGGATATGTATCGAGGAATCCCCTGCTGACGACGATATAATTCCGGAGTACATTTCCGAAGGTAAAAATTTC
>Ga0209614_1000971_pt1 | contig 23247 bp, 27 predicted proteins | sample BlaSprsedimmetaG_FD_185484 | JGI IMG/M metagenome (GOLD analysis project Ga0209614, IMG submission 185484) | Hot spring sediment bacterial and archeal communities from California, USA to study Microbial Dark Matter (Phase II) - Blank Spring... ... | reverse complement strand
TCAATATCGTTGTTTCATCGTACTCTTTGTTCCTTCCCCTTACTTTCTTTACAGTTCCCTTTACCATGAAGGTTGTACAGGTTATCCAGTACCTTAAATGCTTCCCTTTTTCTCCATCTCTTGTGATAACATCTATTCGGGCCTCCTTTCTGGTTTTTAGCTAATTCAATGGTACCACCATTGAATATTTTGGAGGCCCTCCTTTTCGAGACACCCTATAATAGAAAGCAAATCATGGAACATGACTCATATCATGATGCTTCAATCATGGAACTCAAAACTATCTCCGGCCATAAGCTCCACGACTTCGGCAGGAAATCTTTCTGCGATCTTCTTCACTACCTTATCGCCTGTGCAGTGACCAATATGGAAATTATCGATATCAAAGCTCAATAGATATTCAAAGATCTCTTCGAGTTCCTCTTCAGTCTTGTGCAGTAAATGCAAACCCCCAACCACATTCTTCACTTTCCCAAATCTCGAGGCCTGCTTTACTATGTTACCAATTCCTCTATGTGAGCAGCCGGTGATTACTGTCACGTTGCCATTCTCGACTACTGAGAGAGAGAGCTCATCGTTGAAGAGATCTCTATTCTTGATCCCTTCAGCAATCTTCACGTGCTTTTCCCCAGGTCTTTCTTTAGTAACAAGAGGCGCTGCAGTCATTACATAGATTCCATCAGCAATTTCCTTTGAAGTCCCCACCGTTTCAATAATTGCTCCGAGGTTTTCATATTCGGTTCTCCCATCTTCAGGGCTCGTAAGCGTTGTCTCGCTGAACTTCCTCTCAAAGCCTCCTTCACCCACCAGAACTTTCTTTGGCCCAGTCTCCTGAAGCACACTCGCCAGCCCACCAAGGTGATCATAGTGACCATGACTGATCACTATAAATTCAATTCTGGAGAGATTTATTCCTAGCTTTCCGGCGTTCCTAACTGCGACATCAGTAGATCCCGTGTCAAACAGGTAGCTCTTGCCGTTCAATTCAACGAAGAAAGACACACCGTGTTCGCATTCAAAGCCTTCAATGGCCTTGTCATTGCATAGAACAGTTATCTTCATATCCATTCTCCTTCCTTAATCTGAGTTTCTCAGTCCTTCACTCTGAATTGATGCAATTCTTAAGTGACTCAGAGAATCCACGGATACTTGCAGCAAAACACACAAGACTTTCCTAACATTGTGATCTATTCGCGACCTGTAAGTCTAATTATCGAGCTCATCACAATCGACTTCGAACAATCCCTTTCAGTGAGATCGTCACCAAAAACTCTAAGAAAAGAACTATGACAATCACTGGTCCAGGGGGCATATCGAACACGTATGAAATGAATATGCCAATAACACTTGCTACAACTGCCATGATCACCGAAATCACAATCATACTTCCAAACGACCGTGCAGCGAGCTTCGAAGTGACAGCAGGAATTACCAGGAATGCGGTCACCAGAATAATTCCAGCAATCTTCACAGAACTTACTACACTTAGACTTACACCGATCAGTACCCCGTAATGTATGAAGCCGACGGGCACACCATAGTGCTTTGCCATTCCCTCATCATAAGAGTAATACAAGAGTTCACGATAAAATGTCGTAAAGAAGACTATCGCGGCAATGACAGCTATCAGAAGCATCCGAACATCATCAGGAGTTACCATCAAAATATTCCCAAAGAAAAGTCCCATTACATCGGGAGTGTAACCTTTCACAAATGAGAGGGCAATTACACCCAATGACATTGACAAGGGAAGCAACATTCCTATGACGCTGCTTTCAGACAACCTATTCTTTCTCGTAAAATAGCTTACTGCAACGGCAAAAACCACGGCAGTGATCGCAGCCATAAATACATAGTCAGTCCCCAGAAGCAAGCCGAATGCAATTCCTCCAAAAGTGGCGTGAGCTGCTCCGTCTCCAATGAATTCAATCTTTCTCAGCACTACTACACTTGAAAAAAGACCTGTAAGCGCGCTTACAAGAATCGCGGCAAATATTGCGTTTCTGAGGAAAGTGTATTCAATAATGTCTCTGATGAAATCCTGAATCATATGTTATGTTCCCTCTCGAAGTGATCCCTGGACTTTATGAAGAGATCGAAATCGCTGGAGAATGCCAATTGCAGCTCTTCAGGCGTGATCCTGTCCGCCGCTGTGTGGCAATGAAGAGTCTTGTTGATACACATCACAGTATCACATGCTTCGAAAACCATTCCAATGTCGTGGCTAATCATCAATATTCCGATATTCTTCTCATTCTTTAGAGAATCCAGCAACCTGTAAAAAGAAGCCTTTCCCATCTCATCCACACCGGCTTCGGGCTCGTCAAGTATTAGCAATTCGGGATTGGAAGCCAATGCCCGTGCCAACATTAATCGTTGATACTCACCACCGGATAGCGTACCCGCCTTCCTATCTTTCAGATTCAGGATTCCCACCGTTTCGAGGAGTTCCTCCACCCTCCTCCAATCGCTTCTTCTAAAGGACTTCAAAACTCCACGTTCTCCGTAAAGTCCCATTCCTGCCACTTCTCTTACCCTTATAGGAAAGTCGCGTTTTCTTTCAGGATTCTGAGATAAGTATCCTATTCTGCCAGAAACATGTATCCTTCCCGAATAATCGTTAAGATCGCCGACGATAGCTTTGATTAGAGTTGTTTTTCCGGCTCCGTTCGGTCCAATTATTCCGACGAATTCTCTACGACACATTTCGAAAGAAATATCTTTGAGGATCCAGTAACTCCCAATCTTATAGCTTAGATGCTCCACTCTTAGAATTCTACTCTCCATCAAATACCTTCTTTATTTCGACTAGATTCCACTGAAGCAATTCCATAATGCTCTCTGTTGAGATCCCTAGACTATCCAATTCTCCATGTTTTACAGAGGTCTCATCCATCAATATGTCTATTGCTCTCTTCGAATGCTGGTATTCCGCAAACATCCCAATCACGTCCTGACTTCTTACGAAATCAACCAGTTTCATTATCTCTCCAATCGTTGGCTCATCTCCAACGCCCTGCAGAACAGGTTCAAGCAGTATTCCATATCTCTTAAAAAAGTACGAGAAGCTGGGATGAGCTACAATCACAGTTTTTCCTTCAAATCTTTCCATATATGAAGCAGTTTCATCATTGAATTCTTGAAGATTCTTGATCAAGTCTGCTGCGTTAGAGGTGAAGAATTCTGAATTGCCAGGATCAAGAGAAGACAATGTACTAACCAGAAACGGAACCACGTAATCCGACAGAATAATTGGATCAAGCCAAACATGAGGATTATCATGGTGTCCAGATGCATCGTCATCACTTTTCTCCTTCTCATCCACAAGAAGCTCATCCGGCAAAATACTCCCAACATATACAACTGTCTTGCCCCGTAAAGATAAATCTTCTAGATAAGGGTTCAGGAAAACCTCCAGGTCCAGTCCGTTCGCAATCACCAAATCGGCCTCGTTGAGCTTTCTTATATCGGAGATCTTGGGGGAAAATATATGAGGATTTTGACCTGGTCCAACTAGAAGATCGACCTCCGTCTCTTCACCGGTGATCTCTTTTAGAATCAGATAGTAAGGGTTTATTGTTGCAACGATTTTCAGCGGAAATGAAGTGGCTGCAAACAGAAGAATCAGCAGAACTGAAATCATCATCGGTCTGCTTTTCACATTTTTCCCTCCTCAATATCAGAGAACATTTTTCTCTTGCATTCTCCACAGATTCCAATGAAATAGAAAACGTGGCCCGTAATCGTGAAGTCCCGATCTTCAGCAACCGATTCTGCAAGCGAGTCGGCAAAACACTCATAAAACGGTTCCGTTTTATGACATCTCTTGCAGTGCAGAAAATGAATCGGCTCCTTTTGACTACTGAAATAGAACCTTGTCTCACACTCAAAAGATACGGAACGTATGAGTCCTTCTTCTTCCAGAAAGGAAAGGCTTCTGTACACGCTTGAGAGATTTGGACTTCCTTTGAGCATTCCGTGGATTGAATCGGCATTAAGCGGCGCATTGGAATTGTTAATCCTATCGAGAATTTCTCGCCTAAGCGATGTCAATCTTCTCAAAAAAACACCTCCCGCTTGCATATAATTCGCGCAACTCACTTGCATGATATTTTCTCATGTTTAGCCTGCGCTGTCAATTAGCAGCCTAGAAAGGTTCTTCTTCCCAGGTCAAAAAAAGCTTTCAGGCGGCTGTAAAAAAGCATGGGATAAGGCATTTGCAAGTTGGAAGGTGCCATTTATCTCTATTCCTGGGTCTCTCAAGAGGATTAAGACTTTCCCGGAAGCATCTTGCCAGACTTCTCCATAAACTCTGATTCTCTTTCTATAGAATCTCTGAAAATCAGTGGAACCCTGAACGAAAAGCGATGCCTCTTCAGATCTGACTCTTGCAACGACATCCTCACCGATGATATTGAACCCATTTATATCTGTAACTAAGAATTCTATCCAAATTATCTTTCCCAGGAAACCTCCTGACTTGTACGAATTCAGGTTTCTTCTCACAAATGAGGCTTCATAGACTTGAGAATCGTCATACAGTGAGAAGACTCCTCTTCTGTTGATGAAAGCCTCTCTATAGGCATCTCTTATCTCCGATGAATAGTGAGATGTTTCCTCGTAAGTCAAAGGTCTTGCCAGACCTTGCCTTACAATTTCCCCGTTCACAAATGTTCCGCTGGAATCGAAAACATAGGCAAGATGCCTGCCATAAGTATCCTTTCCGTGGAGTTCAAGAGTAACCTTTCCACTGTCAAGAATCATCTGCTCCAAAAACTCTCTCGATTCTTCTGCGAACTGCCCCTCAGGTTTGCTCCCCGGTCTGATCTCAGGCGCATCTATTCCTATGAGTCTTACAGTACCATCGAGAGCCCTTACTGTCAGGGAATCACCATCGATTACAGAGGCAACCGTAGTACCAATCTTTGAACGGTCACATCCTTGCAGAAGAAAGAGCACAAGCAAAAATGCGAAAACTGCGATCAAACTGCGCTTTCTCTTCATCGTTCACTTCTCCTTCGTCAACTTCATCATTTAGTCTAAGAAATGTGACTTTCTAACCTGGTCTCCACCAATATACTACAAGCGCTCCAAAAACCGGTATCTGATTTTCTATGTCAAAGGTTAGAATATAGATGTTGGAAGCACAAAGGTGGTGTGAGAATGATGCCCGAAAACCCTTCCGAAAACTTCTCGGATCTCGTGATACAAGCTGTTATGAATATTGAAGATGCGATAGCGATTTTCGATGAAAGCCTCCAAGTGGTGTTTTCAAATGATAGCGGCTCACTATTGATGGAACACAATCGAGAAGAAATAGCCAAGAAGATTAGAGACTTTAGACATTCAGTTGAGGAGCCTACGACGTATCATCACATGAAGCGCAGCGGAAGGTGGCTGAGATTCTACATAAAGAGATTGAATGCTGCAGAAAAGAGATATTTTCTGTTTGTGGCAGAGGACATCTCAGATCTCAAGCTGGCTGAACAGACCATAGCACAACTAGCCCACTTTGATGGAGAAACTGGGCTTCCAAATTATGTGCTTTTTAGAGATAGACTGAACATGGCATTATTTAGGAACAGGAGAAACAATTTACTATCAATGGTGGCTGCCCTTGAGCTTTGCAGCAGAAGCGGCACTTCAAGTATAGAAGAATCAACTGTAGTAGACATGACCGATGAACTGATAAAGGGAATCAGAAAGAGCGATACTCTCTGCAGATTCTCTCGACGCGAGTTCCTGTTGCTTGCAGAAGATCTCAAAGATCAGAGGAGCGCTAGCACTATTCTTCGAAAAGCACTAGACTCATTCGAAAAATGGAAATCGGTTACCGGGGAGACTTCTCTAGAACTGAAGGCGGGATTCGTCTTGCTTCCAAGAGACGGGGTTGATCCCGAGCAGCTTGTTAACAAGGCTTTCGGATTTATTCAGGATCGAGCGACCGGAAAATGAAGGTCCTCATGATAGTAATCTCACTTCTCGCTTTGCTGCTTATTGGGCCTTACCTGATTCCGGTGCCTGACCTTGAGGACACCGTAAATCCTAGAATCTTGGCCGACAGAGATAGCATGTTTGCGGAAATCAACAACATTGACGTCCATTACAAGATTTCCGGTGAGGGTTCTCCTTTGATAATTCTGCTTCATGGATTTGGCGCAAGCACATTTTCCTGGCGCGAAGTCATAGAACCTCTATCTGAAGAATTCACAGTTGTCGCATTTGATAGACCGGGGTTTGGTCTCACTTCTAGACCTATTGGAGAAGAACTGAAAGATTTCAATCCTTATTCTCTAGCGGGCCAGGTGGAACTTACAGCATTGCTAATCCAGTATTTTGGATTTGAGAAGGCTATCCTAATTGGGAATTCGGCCGGCGGCTTAACTGCCCTGGAAACAGCTATAGAATATCCAGAGAAGGTTCTTGGATTGGTGCTTGTAGATGCTGCTATATACAATGGCGAGGCAGATAGCCTTTTCTTCAGACTTTTGACAAACACCCCGCAAGGTAGATATCTTGGTCCGCTCGTGTCCAGAGCATTCCTGAGAAACTCACGAGATCTGCTGGATTTGGCCTGGCATGATACCGACAAGCTCACCCCGGATATTCTTGAAGGATACGAAAAACCGTTGAGGTCGGAAAACTGGGACAGGGCTTTATGGGAACTGACACTCGCAAGAAAACCTTATGACTATTCAAGAATCCGCATGATATCTGTACCGTCTTTAGTTATCACTGGAAGTAACGACAAAATAGTTCCCGTTGAGGACTCAATGAGGCTCGCGAAAGAACTCCCGTTAGCTAAGCTATCCATAATTCAAAATACCGGTCACCTTCCACACGAGGAAAGCCCCGGGGAGTTCCTAGGGATTGTAATACCATTCCTGAGATCGCTAGCTACAACAGACTAAACGATTGGAATCCAAATAGAGTAAGGCGCGAAAATGTGGAAAAGAAACAGCGCCCACGTAATTATCATCAGACCTTTATGCATGGGTCTCCATTTCTTCTTCATAGACGTAACATACTTTCCCAGCAAATAGACTATAAACTGCGCCAATACCCCGATGAACACAAGACTGCCACTGTAAAGTACGAAACCTCCGGTCGCAAGATAACCGTGATACAAGGCTGTGAAGAGAAGAATTGTTCCTGTCCACGGATGAACAGCAGCCAGCATTACCATAAGTTTCTTGAAACCCACCCAGGAAAATCGCTCAAGCCTCTTGTTGAATGTACGGTAGAACCATCTTGTCAGAAAAAGGGATGTGTTTATGACAAGAAGAGTGAAGTTTATCCATCCGAGAGTTTTCATCCACGCGTACACTTTCACACCTCCAACACAACGACATTCAAATAAGATACCAGTTTTCGCTCTCGAAAACGCCATTTCCAAAGAGTCGAAAATTGCACTCAAATACCAAAATCCTTTTTTGCAGAGAGACGAATCAGCTATAGGTCATGAGACGAACTCGAATTTCGTATAGACGTTTAATATGAAGCATTATGAAGTATTCAGTGAAACCAGCTTCTCATAAGAAAGCAAATAGTAAAGCTGTTTGCTATTTAGAGCCCGGTCAGCCGTATGCTCTTTCAGAGCCTGCCAACTATTCCAGCTCCTAGAAATTCAGACAAAGCTTCTCAAGACAACAGACTACTCATTGATCTTCTTTAGCAACCAGGCCATATTTTCACCGAGAACTCTCATCGTTCGAACTCCCTCTTTATCCTTCTCGAAATCCCCTTTTCGCCAGGCCAAAGAAAGATTCCAGTAAGACGAACCGGGAATTATCATCTGGGAGATAAGGAAGAAGTGATTGACGGAATCGAATGCGTGAATCGATCCTCCTCTTCGAACCGCCACTACGGCCGCGCCCACTTTTCTCTTAAACATAGCGTTGTTGGCAAGTGCCACCATTCCGGCTCTGTCGATCAGAGCCTTCACCTCGGGCGAAAGATCTGCAAAATACGTTGGCGTCCCGAAGATAATTCCATCTGCATCAAGCATCTTTTCTATGCAACCGTTCACATAGTCATCATCTATTGCGCATCTCCTATTCTTCGTCGCGAAGCAAATATTGCAGGCAGTGCACCCCATTAAACGACTACCTCCGATTTGGACAGACTCGGTATCTATTCCTTCATCATTAAGAACAGAGAAGACTTCTTCAATCATCTTAGAGGTGTTTCCATCAACGCGCGGACTTCCATTAAAGGCTACAACTTTCATTCTTGACCTCCAGCAACATGTCTGAAAAGTGGAGGGGCATCCCCCTCCACTAATCTATCACCTAAACATCTTTTCCATCAACCCTTGATAAGTCTCTTCGCCTCATCCAATGAAGGTATCTTCCCGGATAGAACGATCTTTCCATCCACTGCGACAGCGGGAGTCGAGACTATTCCCTTCTCCATTATCGCCATCATGTCTGTTACCTTCTCCACTACAGCGTCTGAATCCATCTCTTCAACTGCCATCTTCATAATCTTTTCTGTCTGCTTGCACCTCGGACAGCCTGAACCAAAGATTTCGATTTTCATTGCACGACCTCCTTAATCCTAGAATAGATTTCCATATATGAATCCCCACAGTGTGGAGAATACTACTACCAGTCCAAAGTAAGTGAAGGCTCTCTTCTTTCCGAGAAGTCTAGTGATAACTATCATGCTGGGCAAACTAAGTGAGTTACCCGCCATGAACAGCGCAAGGGCAGGACCTTTACCCATTCCTAGAGACATGAGCGACTGAACGATGGGCACTTCCGTCAAAGTCGCAAAATACATGAAGGCTCCAAAGACAGATGCGAAGAGAGTTGAGCCGAACCTATTGCCTCCAAGAAGTGACTCTACAAAGCTCTGGGGAAGTGCGCTGGAAATGATTCCTGCCGCAAAAACCCCAAAGAAAAGGTAAGGAAGAATCTTCTTTGCAAAATCCCATGTTTCACCTATCCACTGATTTCTCAGTTCTCCTTTGAAACGTATAGCCATCACAAAGACTGCAATTGCTGAGATAATCAGAATTGTCGCCTTGACAATTGGATCGATAGCCAGCCCGCCAACAATCAGAAAAGTCATTTGGAGGGCCAAGAAACCAATAGCTTCAGGCCAGGAAACCTGATCATCCGATTCCTGAGTCGCAAAACCTCCCGATCCCTTTTCTCTAAAGATGCTGTGCATCGTTAAGCCTATCAGGATTGCCGAAGTCGAGGCTCCAACGATTCTCACAAGTGCTATCTCCCAGCCGATCGCGCTTCCGGTAAGAAAGATCGCAGCAACGTTTATCGCCGGACCGCTGAAGAGAAAGGCAACTGCCGGTCCTAGACCGGCGCCCCTTTTGTAGATACCACCGAAAAGAGGAAGAATCGTACACGAGCAAACTGCCAGAATTCCGCCAGAAATGGCGGCGATTGGGTATGAAATGATCTTTCGGGCGTCGGGACCCAGAAGTTTTAATATTGCGTCCTTCCGTATAAATACAGTGATAGTTCCCGCTATGAAAAAGGCAGGTACAAGACAGAGAAGTACGTGTTCTCTTGCATATGAACCAAGCATTGTAAATCCACTGATTATTGCATCCTGTACATATTTACTCTCAAAAGGAAGAAGATAGAAAACAAAAAAACCAGTTGCTAACAACCCAAATTTCGTCACTTCTTTTTTCAAATCTTTCTCCATCTAAAAAATGCCTCCTATTCACTCATGCTGGTAGCCTGTGCATATATCTCCTCAACACTTTCTTTTCCGGTTATTCTTTCGAGTATTGTCGCTATAAGTAGTATTCCTGGAATGTTTATCGCCAATCTGAGCAGAGCGAACCCTGCACCCAGTGATCCCACCTCGAACATGAACATTGGAATCTTAGTTGTTGACCATGCTCCAATAAAGATCAGCACGTTCGAAAACTTCACTCCTTTCTTCATGAAGACCGCCGCTATTGGGAAGGCTCCATACAGAGGCCCCGCTGCAGCCGCTCCAAGAAGAAAGGAAAGTACTATTCCCTTAATGCCTGAATTCTCTCCCAGATGTCTGATAATCTTTTCTCTTGGAATCCAGACATCGAGAAGGCCCAAGAGAATAAATATCGGAGGAATAACGGATAACATCTCTAGAAAACTCGATCCAGTAATGCTCAACGCGTTGCGCCCGACCTGATTGTCGACAGCAAATACAGCAGAAACGACCGCTGCCATTACTAACGGAAAGACATACCTTTGCGCCTTCATCCAAGTATCATTCCCATAAGACCGGCCACGATAAACGAGAATCCAAGTGCCATCACATTTCTCATGATTGACAGTCTACTTCCGAAATACTTCTTCTCCACTGGAAAAGTTGCAACTCCAACCATCATGAGAGTGGAGACGAAAAGAGCTATCTGAGTTGTCCCGGCTCCGTTACTGAGCAACATCGCCGCCGTGGGGAAAGCCACAAAACCGGGAATAAGGGTTATCGATCCCACAACTGATGCTATGAACAGACCCAAAATCCCGGAATTCTCTCCGAGCAACTGCGAGATTGTCTCAGGATTCAACAGAGCTATGAGTAGACCAACAAAAAGCATAATGGCTATAAGTTCAGGAAGGATTCGCTCAAATGATCTCCACGCTTTCTTGAGCGCCATAAGAGCCTTTTTTCGGCTTGCGATTAGAGAGAAGAGCAGAAGCAATCCAGTTATGAAATAGACTACAATGCTGTACAAACTCATCTACTCCAGTTCTTGTAATGACACATCAGTGATTGCCTTGGCAAGCTCGAGAATCTCCAGGACTCTTCTATCTGCTATGCTGAGCTCCTTTCTTGTGCCATTTTTATTCTCCTTGACAAGGCCCGTATCTACCAGTGCCTTGACGTGCCTCGAGAGAGTTGTCTTGTCTATAGAATAAAGGTCATCCAGCTCGCAAATACACATGGTACCCTTTGAAAGATGCTCAAGTATTTTCAGTCGCCAGCCACAGCCTAGTGCCTTGAAAAGCATTACCATCCTCTTGTTCATCGGACACCTCCATTGAAGATACACATATAGAATAACTTATGTTGCAATGTTGTGCAACAATGAAACATAACTTTCTGAAAAAACTCCGAAAACAATCAACGAGTATCATATTCATATATTCGAATGTGAGAATATGGAGGCAGTATATTGGAACAGAGACTTGACGTTTTCAGCAAATACCTGACAGTGTGGGTAGGAGTCGCTATGTTTCTAGGGGCAATCCTTGGCAACATTCTTCCCGGTCTCTCAAATTCACTGGGGAATTGGCAAATCGCTAATGTGTCAATTCCTGTAGCAATAGTCCTGCTTTTCATGATGTATCCAATCATGCTAAAAATTGAGTTCAAAGAGATATTAAACGTAAATAAGAACTCCAGGCCTCTTCTGGTAACACTGGTTGTCAATTGGGCAATTAAGCCTTTTACCATGGCCTTCATCTCATGGCTCTTTATGAGGATTTTCTTCAATCCAATGATTCCTGACGGACTTGCTAACGAGTATGTTGCAGGGATGGTATTGCTGGGACTGGCTCCATGCACAGCAATGGTTCTAGTTTGGACATATCTTGCAAAGGGCAACATAAACTATGCTCTTGTACAGGTCGCAATTAACGATCTGGTTATTCTCTTTCTTTTCGCGCCAATGGGCAAACTTCTGATAGGTGTATCGACAGGTTTCCCGGTACCCTTCTCTACAATTTTCTGGTCGGTTGTCTTCTATGTGGCAATTCCGCTTTCTTTGGCGCTTCTGACGCGTAAGCTTGTAGTGAAAAGAAGAGGCGAGAAATATTTGAAAGAGACCTTAATAAAGAGATTCGATCCATTCACGAAGATTGGACTGTTGTTGACCCTTATTCTGGTATTCATGTTCCAGGGCAAGACGATTATCGATAATCCCCTACACATACTTCTAATTGCCATCCCTCTATTGCTTCAGACCTATCTCATCTTTTTCATTGGATACTTTGCGGTAAAAAAATTAAAGATAGACTATGCCGAGGCCGCGCCATCGACGTTTATCGGCGCGTCGAACTTCTTCGAGCTTTCGATAGCCGTTGCACTTATACTCTTTGGAATGAATTCCGGCGCAGCGCTGGCAACAGTAGTCGGTGTGCTCGTTGAAGTACCGGTAATGCTTTCACTGGTTGCAATAATGAAGAATCGGAAGGATGCATTTACTTTCTCAAGGAGCAGGGGGAGAATAAATGAAGACTCTCGCTAGGAATCTTGCCGACGTTATGAAGAGTCTTGCAGATGAGACAAATCTGAGACTTCTCGGTCTTATCAGGCTTCATGATGAACTATGTGTCTGTGAATTCGAGGATATGCTTGAACTACCGCAGCCGACAGTTTCAAGGCACCTAAAAACATTGGCCGATTCCGGGTTGATCCTGGTTAGGAAAGACGGCAGATGGAGATATTACAGCATGGCCGATTGCCCTGGATTTGTTGATGAGGTCATAGATATGGCCATAGAAGAGTTTAAAATCCAAAAACAAGAGAGACGCAGAAAGTGTGGTGAGGAATAATGAGATTGGCATTCTTTTCAGATATACACGGAAATCTTGAGGCTCTAGAAGCGGTACTGAAAGATATTGAAAGCCAAAACATCGACAGAAGCTATTGTCTTGGAGATCTAGTAGGTTACGGTCCTCAGCCGGACGAGGTTGTTCAAAGAATTCGTGAGTTGAAAATCCCTACAATAATGGGAAATTATGATGATGCAATAGGCAGCGAAAAGGAAAGCTGCGGCTGTGAATATAGTCCCGGCAGAGAAACTGAAGTCGGTGATGAGTCCATAAATTGGACCATAAAGAACACTTCAGCTGCAGCTAAGGAGTTTCTTCGTGCGCTGCCTCATACCCTAGAATTCGTAGAAGAGGGTGTGAAATTTCTTCTTGTTCATGGAAGTCCTATAGACCATCTACTAGAGTACATAAGACCAGACACTTCAAGCGAAAGGATACATGAAGTGCTTGAGAGGGTCATAGCCGATGTCGTCGTAAACGGTCACACTCATCTCCCTATGGTGCGCTGGGCGATGGGAAAACTCGTCTTCAACGATGGCAGCGTTGGCAGGCCTAAGGACGGGAATCCTGAGGCATGCTATTTGATTGTTGATGTTATCCAGCAGAGTACTTCATATGAATTTCGAAGAGTTCAGTATGATGTCAAATCTGTGGCTGAGAAAATGATTGAGGTTGGGCTGCCTCCAGAACTTGCTTTGGTCCTTGCGCTTGGCAAAGGATATAATATGGGGCAGTCGAAATCAAAGAACACGATTGACTTCAAAATATGAAGCTCTCTGGTTTGATCTTCTGCAATTTTCATTAGAGAGACCTTCGTCATTCAGAATTTATACTTGTGTCTTGGCTTTCAGAGGGTCACAAACTCGTTGTGGCAAGGGCTTGGGGGTGGGTAAGGCAAGAACCTTAAGGCCACAATTCTTAATCAAGTTCAGATGATACGAAATTTGTTCGTCAGAAAGCCTTACAATTTCATCCCGAATTCATTTTGGGATCTGGTACTTTTGCTCGGTTAGCAAATTTCAGGTCGGGGCGAGCAAGAAAACTGGCGAAAGAAATACGAAATTGATAATTGTTTTTTCATGGGGGTGGAAACGTGAAACTGAAAAGAACCATTAGAATATCTCTGCTACTATTTGTCTCAATCAGCATTGCCTATTTTGCTTATGACGAAATCAATCTCCTACATAAATCTTCGACGACCAGGGAATCTGTTCTTGTGGAAATGGAAGATTTCTCTCTTCCACTAGATTATTCTGTTCTTTACTACTTTCACGGCACCATCCGTTGCAAGGCATGCCTGGACATGGAGGCAAACGCGAAGAAAGCAGTCGAGACACACTTCTCTTCACAGTATGGAGCGGGGACCTTGAGGTGGGAAGCAGTAAATATCGACCTTCCGGAGAATTACCATTACCTAGAAGATTACACTATCATGTATAACACTCTTGTTATTCAGCAATACTTAGACGGGAGGCCCGGTGAATGGAAGGAATTATGGCATGCCTGGGACCTTTCAGAAAAGGAAGACCAGTATATCGATTATGTGAGAGATGAAGTAGCTTCTTTTCTGGGGGTAAACTGATGGATAATTTCACGTTTTCAATGATTTCCGCTCTTTGGTTTGGTGTTTTGACCTCTATAAGCCCCTGCCCTCTGACTACCAATATTGCTGAATTTCTTTCATCAGCCGTAATATAGGTAGCCCGAAAAAGTCAGTGGCCGCAGGACTTATTTACACACTGGGAAGGGTACTTACATACGTTGTCATAGGTGCTGTGCTTGTTTCAAGCTTGACTGCGGCTCCCGGTCTGTCGAGGTTCCTCCAGAAATACATGGGGAAGTTGATAGGTCCAATAATGATAATCGTAGGCATGTTCCTTCTTGAATTGCTGAGTTTCAGAAACAAGGGCAAAAACCTGGATACTCAATCTCAAGAAAGGATCAAGAACAAAGGTCTGCTTGGTGCCCTAATTCTTGGCTCTCTATTCGCCCTTACCTTTTGCCCTGTATCGGCCGCACTATTCTTTGGAAGCGTAATACCCCTCGCCGTAAGTGTACAGTCAAGGCTGCTGATTCCTGCAATCTATGGTATCGGCACAGGCTTACCTCCTGACTTTGTCACCAAAAATGACGAAAGAGTAACAACGGTCTTTGAAACTCGCTGTAGAAGGGAGTTCTTTATTTTATGAAAAGAATATGGTGGTGGCAACTATAAGGAATAGTATTTTCAGAATAATCGATTGACATTTAGACTTAGATATCATGTATGTACAATAATGATGCAGGTTATAAGTTATGTAGATCTTTCTATTTATGTTTGATATTCTTTGATGTTAGTGGTATAATAGAGTATGTTTTTAAAACACACGAAGGCCAAAGGGAATACTTATTTACAAGTGGTGCGTTCTTATAAGGATGCCAATAATGTAACCCGACACGAGGTGCTGTTTAACCTGGGGCGTTTGGATAAGCTTAAAGAAGATGAGAGTGTTCAACGGGTTATTGGAGAACTCTTCTCACTGTTTAATGAAACAGGAGAATTTTCTCTCAATGAGATAGAAGGCCAACAGGTTCTCAACTGGGGCTACTGTGTGTACAAACACTTATGGGAGAAGTACGGATTACACAGTTTATTGAATGAGATCGGTAAGCTTTTGGGATTGAAGTATGAGCTCAACGATGTGGTCTTTTATGAGGTGTTAAATCATTTACTCAACCCGGCTTCGAAGTTGTCGGGTTTCGAGCAGCGTGAATCCGTCTACGCCAATTTGAAGACCCATGACGATCTCAATGCCTTTTACCGCTGTCTGGATGTATTGGCCGATAATAAGGATGAGATTGAACGGTATGTCTTTGAGAAGAATCGCACATTGTTCAACATGAAAGTTGACGTAGTCTTCTATGATGTAACTACCTTTCACTTTGAGAGTGTGAAAGCTGACGAGTTGCGCAATTTCGGGTTTTCGAAGGCGGGCAAGTTCAATGAGGTACAAGTGGTGATGGGGATGCTGGTGGACCTTGAAGGAAGACCGGTGGGTTATGAGCTGTTCCCTGGTAATACGTTTGATTCTAAGACACTGGTGAAGGCTTTGGACAACTTAAATCAAAAGCTTGGGGTGCGTCGTGCGGTGATAGTTGCCGACAGAGGGATCAATGCCAAGATGAATTTGAAGGCTATCGAAGATAGCGGTTATGGCTATGTGGTGGCGTCCAAGATTAAGGGGATGTCTAATGCCATTAAAGCGAGGATATTGGAAGATAAGTGGGACGGGGAAAATCTGAGTTGTGAAGAAGAAGGCGTTTTCAAATACAAGGTGTTAGAGCATGTGAACAGGGTGTACGATTCAGAAACCAAAACGATGCATGAATTGGATGAACATCTGATAATTACATACTCCCTCAAGAGGGCCAATAAAGATAAAAGAGATCGTGAGAGACAATTGGAAAAGGCACGGGTATTGCTTGAAAGTACAGCAAAGATCAAGGCCTCCAACCGGAGGGGACCAAAGAAGTATCTGAAGGAACATCGAAAGGATAAGAGTGACTGGGAATTGGACGAGAAACGCATCGCCCATGAAGCCTCTTTCGATGGTTTTTATGGGATTCAAACGAGCGAAAAGCAGTTGGCACCAATGCAGATTGTGGAGATTAAAAACACCCTCTGGAAGATTGAAGAATCCTTTCGGATTCTAAAAACCACGCTTGAAACTCGCCCGATATTTCACTGGACTGAAAAAAGAATCCGGGGACATTTTGTGTTGTGCTTTCTGGCTTTTCTAATGGAACGCTCATTGGAGATTAAAGCAAAAAAGAATGGGATTGATGCATCTCCTCAAAAACTGAAGGAATCTCTCAAATCACTACAGGTTATGGGTTTTTCTACAAATCATAAGGACTATTTTTTGAAGACAAAGGGGGATCCGCTTGGGAATAAGTTGGTGAGGCTCTTTAGAATTAAGCCTCCCAACAATGTGACGGAACAATCTGAACTCGTTCTTTGATTTAGATAAGATTTAAGTCGCTTCTGTTCGTGGTGGCAATTTGGCATTTTTTCTTTCCAACTTTTGCTCTATGACTGATTTTGCACTCTGGGTCGTGACAAAGTCAAGTGTTAATACCGTAGAAATCCTCAATCATACCGAATGCATAACCTGTACGGAATTCACAATAGAGGGAAGATTCGATCCTTCTGCTCCACAATGGTATCTCGATGTCACAACCGAAGCGACTCCGGTTTATGGCGGTGAAACTTGGGGTTCGGGACTGTATCCTTACGGAAGTTACGTAACTGTCGGCGCGACACCTTCAGATCATTTCAATTTCAATGGGTGGTACTTTGGCGGGGTACAGCTAAGCGAAGGCGCTACTTATACGTTCCCCGCAAATGAATGGTACACTGAGGGAGCCACATACGCAGCGCTTCCTTTACAGGGAGTGTTTGCAGATATTCAGTACAGCTTCAACGCCATAGCAGAACCTCCTGAAGGTGGGACGGCTACCGGCGGAGGGACCGTCGCTTATGGGGACAACGTTTCATTCCTGGCCGTACCAAATGAGTCGTACACATTTGAGGGTTGGTACTACGGTGAGGAAAACATGAGCGGATCCCCGAGCTTCACCCTTGATACCGCCAGCTTTCTGGATACCCATACGCTTCCCGTAACCAGTACAGAGAACAGCTTCATCTTTACGGCGAAGTTCCAACCTCAGACTCTACCACCCGGATGGCTACTGATTACTATCGATGCTTCACCTACGGACAAAGGCGTGGTGAGCGGTGCAGGCAAATATTCGTATGGAGAAGATGTCACACTTGGAGCAACGCCGATTGATCACTTTGATTTCGGAGGTTGGTACACTGATGGAAAAATGTTGAGTGAGGATCTTCCGTACACATTTAACACTTCTGAGTGGCTTATAACGGAAGATGTTACGAAGACGCTCCCGATAGAAGCGTGGTTTCCTGAGATTACCTACAACTTCAATGCGGTTGCAGAACCTCCTGAAGGCGGAACGGCTACTGGCGGAGGTACTGCCGCTTATGGAGACATGGTTTCATTCCTGGCCGTACCAAATGAGTCGTACACATTTGAGGGTTGGTACTATGGTGTGGAAAACATGAGCGGATCCCCGAGCTTCACCCTTGACACCGCCAGCTTTCTGGATACCCATACGCTTCCCGTAACCAGTACAGAGAACAGCTTCATCTTCACGGCGAAGTTTGAACCTGCTTCAAGTGATACGGTCACAGTTAGCCTTAGATCCCACCCTCCTGAAGGCGGGCAGGTTTACGGAGCTGGAGAGTATCCGAAGGGCTCTAATGTAACTGTAAGCGCCGTCCCCAACACGGGGTACGCATTTGGAGCATGGTGCTACGACGACGCGGGAGAGACCTATATCACCGACAATTCAACGTACATTATCCAAAACATTCAGGAGGACATTAGCTTATTTGCTTCTTTCTACCAGCCTTAAAATACTGAAGCCCGGTCTTTCCTGTTAGATAGCCTTTATTAGTTAACTTGATTTCAGTTTACAAATGAAGAGCCTGAGGAGAGAATCCTCAGGCTTTTTCCTTCTCTACAAAACCGATTCTGAAACCGTCTGGGTCTTTGATTACGAACTTCAGGATTCCATAGGGAGTCGTTTCGAGAGGAGTATCGATCTCCACAGAGTCTTTGACTCTATTCCAAAGCTCTTCGATACCGGTGATTCGGAAGTTCAAGATGTCTGAATTCCAGTTTCTTCTCAATCCCGGAGTCTCGATTATCCCAAAGCCGGCCGTTCCATCGAGTTTATAGGACTCCCAGTTGGTTTGCTCGTAAAAAATATCCGGTTCGAACCCGAGGATCTCTTCGTAGAAGACTCTCGCTCTCTCAAGAGAGCTGACAGATATAGTAGCAACCTGAATTTCCATTTCAGCCTCCCAACATTAATTTGTTTTGAGAAGAATAAGGCCGGCGATAAAACCTATCAAAGACCAACCTTAGTCAAACTGAAAGATTTATTTTCACATCACTCTATAGTTCTGATCGATTCCGTTATGCTTAGAGAGGTCACCTTTCTCGACGAAGCGAGTGTGGTCAGTATTCCTGCCCCTATCGCGCCGGCAACCGCTAGAATTATTCCGATCCAGGGTATCGACCAGTTGAGATGACTCATCTCGGATCTCAAGAGCGAATAGACTGTGTAAGAGAGAATCAGGCCTAGAACGACAGACGATACGGCACTTATGAGTCCGAAGATCAAGCCTTCGTACGTAAGCATGGCCTTGAGTTGTTTTCCGGTCATACCCACTGCCCTCAGTATTCCTAACTCTCTGCGGCGCAGGATAATGGTTGTGTTTATGGTGTTTGTTATCCCGCAGATGCCTATGAAGCCAACTATTGCAATAAGCCCGTACACTAGTGTTGAAAGTGTGCTGATCGCGTCTTCAGTCTCTTTTTTGTATTCACTGTATGAGATGAAGGTAGAGTTCCTGTACCTGTCGGCAATCTCTTCGATTGTTGATTCGAGAGCTTTAGCGTCGCCTCCCCTTCGAAGATAGATATCTACATACGAGTAGTGGTCAATGTAGTCCATCATGGTGAGATGGACATCGCCGTTCTCAGGCCGTAGACTCTCAATTATCTTATCGCTGCATGCCGCAAGGATTCCACCCTCGACCGTATAGGCTACCGATGGCAGCTCCTGCACTACGGCGGCAACGACGAACTCCGAGGCAACTGGGACTTGTACCATAGATTCGTTCAGATAGTACGTTTTGAGAAGGACTTTGTCTCCTGCCTCGATTCCATACCTGCTGCTGTTTTCTATGTCGATAATGATTACCGGTTCGGAAGTTGCTCTCGTCAAATCTATTGATCCCGAAATGACTTTCGTCTTCATCAGCTCGATACCGAGATCGTTGTAAGCGAGGAGAGCCATGTACATTCCGCTATTATCAACCATTGTCGCGCGCATTCCGGCCTCAGGGGTTGAGAACGTCGCGAATGACCTGTTATCAAGGTCACGGTCTTCGTATTCGGTGAGCAATCTTCCAGTAATAAACTTCGCAGCCGCAACTGTCTGTACATCTTCGAATGAGAGTATCTCTTCGATCGTTTGCTCATCGGGTCCGTCATCGTACATGCTTGCCACTCTTATTGAGAAGTCCGACTTCACAACGCCCCGCGCAATTCTCTCAGTATCGAAGTTTCCGGCAAAGTACGAGAAGGCTATGAAAAGAGTTGCCGCCATCGTCATTGAAATGACAGAAATAATCGTCGTGCGAAGGTTTCTCCTCATGTTTCTTTTCGCAAGTTTCAACGGGATCTTCTCTCCCGACGAACTTTGTCCTTTAACAATCCCTTTGACTTCGAAGTCAGAGGGTTCGACCCCGTATTGTCTCATCGCCTCTACGGGCGAGACTTTCCCCGCCCTTAGTGCGGGAATAAGAGAAGATACGACTACCGACAGGAATCCGAGAATGGCTCCAAGTAAGAGTGATAGGGGTGAAATCATAGTTGCTAAGCCGCCTAGCCCCGTAAGCTGAGATCCCGCATAGAGCGCTATTGCGAAGGAAAGCAAAACGCCTGTCACCAGTCCTAAGGGAATGCCTACAAGACTTACGAGGATCGATTCTCGGAAGACGATCTTTCTTATCTGTGCGGGAGTGGCGCCTGCCGCCCTGAGAAGCCCGAATTCACGTATTCTCTCGAGAACAGATATTTGTACGGTGTTATAGATAGAGACAATTGAAGCGACTGCGACGAGCAGTCCCAGAATGACGGCCGGCCAGTTGACGGGGGATAGGTTCTCAAGAAAGTAGATCAACGAACCGTTGTAAGTTGTCTTATCTCTTATTTCGAGATCCGAAGCAACCTTCAGTGCGGCAACTCTTATTCCGTTGTTTGGCGCATCAACGGTGAAATAGGTGTTCTTCACCACTCTCGACACTTCAGAGATCTCCGAAAACTCCTCAGGTGAGATTTCCACAAAGGCCTTTGAGATTGCACTCTCTTGTCTAGCCTTTGATACTATCCCTACTACTTCATAGGTACGTTTCTTGCCTCCAATATCAAGTGAGACCATTTGGCCGGTCTCCGGAGTGATTCCCAGAAGCTTCGCCGAAAATGAGTCTACCGCTATCTCTCCAGGCCTTTCAGGGAGACGGCCTTCTTTTATACTCTTTCCTCTCAGGTTGAGCGTCAGCTCATTTGCCTCTTCGATGAACAGAGAAGCCCTTTCTTCAGGAAATTCAATTGTTCCGGCTATTTTCTGAATACCCAGCTCTTCGATCAAAACGTGTATCTTCAAGTCCATGAGCTCGGATTCACTTGCCTCTACTACTTTTCCATGGTACCTCCCCACAGAGTTCTCCATGCTCTGAAGCTCCGAAGCTTCGATGCTTTCGAAAGTGATCATGATTGCGGTTATGAAGGCAACGGCGAGCGCCACTCCCAGTAGTGTGTACAATGTTCTCCTAAGTCGTCTCGAAAGGTACTTTCTGCTTAGTTCTGTATAATGTTTCATACCTTCTGACCTCCCAGGGCCGAAGAAAAGACGTTGCCCACGTCTGTATTCGAGTAGTCCGAAACGATCTCGCCGTCCTCCAGAGTGATTATTCTGTCGGCTCTTTCTGCAATATCCTCTTCATGAGTCACTATTACGAGAGTCTGGTGGAATTTCCTCGCGCTTACTTTAAGCAGGTCCATGACTTCCTGGCTCGTCTTGCTGTCGAGATTTCCTGTTGGCTCGTCGGCAAAGACAATTGCCGGTTTCGTTATGAGAGCCCTGGCTATGGCCACCCGCTGTTGCTGGCCGCCTGAAAGGGCAGACGGGAGGTGACCGACCCTGCCTTCCAGTTTCATAAGCCTTATGAGTTCGTTCAGATAGGGCTCATCGACCTTTCTTTCGTCCAGGATCAGCGGGAGTTCTATGTTCTCTCTGGCAGTAAGAACGGGAATCAGGTTGAAAAACTGGAAGACAAACCCGATTCTTCTTCTTCTGAAGATCGAAAGCTGCGTATCCGTCATGGCGTAGAGATTCTTGCCGTTTATGTGGACGCTTCCCGCGGTAGGCCGATCAAGCCCCGCAAGCAGATGAAGGAGCGTACTCTTACCCGAGCCGCTCGGTCCTACGATGGCGACGAACTCGCCTTCTTCAATAGATAGTTCAGCACCTTTAAGCGCAGTGACTGCGTTCGCGCCAGATCCATATACTTTTCTCAGTCCAGTAGCTTTGAGTACTTCCATAATCAGCCTCCTTATTGTTTTCTGTTCAGAGTATAAGGAGTCTTTCTTATTCGTAGATGAAGGAGAAGCTTAAGAAATCGCAAGGTTAAGCCCTCATTCTTCCCGTCTCACGGGGAGCTCTACTGTGAAAGTCGACCCTCTTTCCGTAGATGACTTCAGCTTTATGTCGCCTTGGTGTCTCTCAATAATCGCTTTAGCCAGCGATAGCCCGGGCCCTGAACCCTTTTTCGATCTGCCGACAGAACTACCCCGGTAGAAACTCTGAAAGATCTTAGATGAATCTTCTTGCGGGATCCCGGTGCCTTTGTCCGAGATGTTTGTATATGCGTAGGTCTCGCTCCTTGAAATTGACACAGATACCGTGCCGCCTTCAGGGGAGTAATCGATGGCGTTCTTCAAAAGATTGCCGATAGCCTGCGAAATCCACTTCTCGTCACAGAAGACCGTAGCCGACGATTCGACATTCAGTGAAATCTCGACCTTCTTGCCGCGAGCTATCTCGATGTAACTTCTCACTACATCTCTTGCAAGTTCTGCGAGATCTGCCTTTCTGAAATTGAATCTGATAGCGCCCGATTCTATCCTTGCAATGTTGAGAACGTCGCCTATAAGCCATTCCATTCTCTCGATATCTTCGCCGCTTCTACTCAGAAACTCTTCAATCTGTTCTCTTTCCATATTTTTGCCGTCTATCATCAGTTCGTTCATGGTCTTCAGGGAGGCAAGGGGCGTCTTGAGTTCATGCGATATGAAAGAGATGAAGGCTCTCATCCTGTCTCGCTCGGAATCAACGCTTTCCATGGTCTTTTCAAGTCTTCTGCTGAGCGCGTTCAATTGGGCCGAGAGAATGGCCGTGTCCCCCTCGCCGTCGAAAATTGATTCTCCATCGTATCTGCCGCTCATGAGGGCGTCCAATCTAAGCGATGTTTCTTTCAGAAAGTCGGACTGTTTTTTCGCTATGAGGGAGAGCAGTGAGACCCAAAGAAGAACAAGACTTATAGAAGATAGCGAAATTATCGTGACTATCCTGGAGCGGAAATTCTTGTAAGTAGATCCATAGCTTTCGGGAGGCGCTTCTGTGTATCCATAGGGCTTGAGAAGCTTCAGCGCAGCTTCGAAGTCCTCCGGCCGACTCTCAGAGAGCAGCCTCTGAAGGGTCTCATCCGAAAGAACACCCAGCGAAACCAGCCTTCCAATTAACGAGATCTCCCTTTCATACTGACGACTTCTCTGTTCCTGCAATGCGGACCATGTGAGCAGCACAACGGTAATGACAATCGCTAGAGCGACCACAATTCCGCCAACTGAGGCCAGTCTATTGGCTTTTTCTCTGAAGAGGAATCTTAACATCTACTTCTCCGCATTCCACCTGTAACCCAGTCCTCTCAACGTTTCAATTAGCTTCGGCTTTGAGGGATCTTCCTCCACCTTCTCTCTGAGCTTTCGGATATGAACAGAGAGGGTGTTATCATCAATGAATTCACCGTCTA